>PVMK01122014.1_pt1 | contig 10617 bp, 10 predicted proteins | sample 1853481 | NCBI WGS metagenome assembly PVMK01 (sample SAMN08533507, study PRJNA380276) | Marine sediment metagenome, whole genome shotgun sequencing project. | reverse complement strand
GGCCCTGGGACAGGCGTTCTTCACCTTGAGCCTTGGCATGGGCGCGATCATGGCTTATGGCGCCTACGTACCGTCGAATGTTTCCATAACGACCCGCGTGGTGACGATTGCGGTGCTCGACACTGTCGTTGCGATTGCCGCGGGACTGGCGATCTTTCCCATCGTGTTTGCCAACGGCCTGGAGCCCAACCAGGGACCGGGTCTGATGTTCGTGACGCTCCCGCTCGCGTTTGGACAGATGCCACTGGGCGCATTGTTCGGCGCGCTTTTCTTCGTGCTGGTCTCGTTTGCCGCGATTACCTCGGCGATCTCGCTCACCGAACCGGCGCTTGCGTTTCTGGTGGAGGAGTACAACGCCAAGCGCTCGCGCGTGGCGATCTCGCTCGGCGTCATCTGCTGGGTGCTGGGGTTGGGCTCGGTGTTGTCCTTCAATCTGCTGGCGGATGTGCACGTGGTCGGTAACTTCACCTTCTTCGATTTTGTGGACTATGTCAGCCAGAACCTGATGTTGCCGCTCGGCGGGTTGGCCATCGCGTTGTTCGCCGGGTTCGTATTGCCCAAGGCGAATGTGCGGGCCCAGCTGGGGCTGAAGGGTGGATTTCCCGAGTTTCTCTGGAACGTGCTCATACGTGCAGTGTCGCCGCTGGCGGTGCTGGCGATATTCGGATATACCATTTACCAGAACATTGCCTGAGATCATTCGGGAGGCCAGAGTGAAACGGTTTCAACGATCCGCACTGTTGCCGTATTCCGCGCCGCGCCTGTTTGAACTGGTTAACGACATCGAACGCTATCCCGAGTTTCTGCCGTGGTGCAGCAAGGCGGAAATTGTGTCTCGGCAGGGGTCCGAAGTGCTGGCGGCAATCACCGTGCGCAAAGCGGGCATCGAGCACGCCTTCACGACGCGTAACGTCGCGCGATATCCCAAACAGATCGACATCCACCTGGTCGATGGCCCGTTTGAACGTTTAACCGGCCGTTGGCGGTTCACTGATCTCGGTGGAAAAACGGGCCAGGGAGGGGGAGAGAGCGACACCCCGGTAGGTTGCAAGGTTGAACTCGACCTGCAGTTCGAGTTGCACCGACACCTGCTGACGGGCATGTTGCGCCCCTTTGTTCCCGGTGCGGCCAATGGCCTGGTCGATGCGTTTTGCGCGCGCGCGGGACAACTCTATCAGGCCGGTGGGCAAGCCTGAGATGATTTGCCCGTGACATGATTTGCCGCTCTTGAGATGATTTGCATAGAGGCGGTCTACGCGCTGCCGCAATACCAGTACCAAGTGCAGCTCGAGCTTCTTGATGGCGCGTGCGTGAACGATGCACTTGCGGCGTTGGCTAGCTGCGAGGGGTTCGCGGATCTCGATCTGGCCGCCGTTCCGGTCGGCATCTATGGCCGGGAGGTCTCCCGGGAACGATGCCTTGAGGCAGGCGACCGGCTGGAAGTCTATCGACCGCTGGAGGTCGACCCTATGACGGCTCGACGTCAGCGGGCTGCGCGTCAGGCTCGCTAGGCTCGTCGGTTGGCTCTGGCAGTACTGCTGGGGTCGCCCAGAACTCGGTCGGCGCATAGTTGCCGGTGAAGAACGCCAGCAGATCGTCATAAAAATACAGCGTGGCGCTGCGCTTGGTAGTGCCGACGTTCGGCACCTGAATGCTGTAGACGTAATCCCAGCGATCCGGATTGAAGCTGTTTCTTAACACCGTCTCACCCATGATGAAGGTGACCTGGCGTTTGGTCATGCCGGGTTTCAGCTTGTCGATCATCGTCTGGGTGATTACGTTGCCCTGCTGGATGGTGATCCGGTGCACACGTGGGATGCCGATACGCGGCATCTGGAAGGAACACCCCACCAGCGACGCCATCAGTAGCACTGCGATTACGCGCACGAATTCCTCGAAGGCCGCCAAACAAAGAAGTTTAGCACCTCAGGATCCGGCCGCACTGATCAGCTCCCGGGCGTATTCAATGGTTTTGGCGGTGACTTCCTGGCCACCCAGCATGCGGGCCAGCTCGTCAACCCGGCGTTCACGGTCCAGATGGACGATCTCGGTGTCGTGTCCGGCACCCTTTGCAACGCTCAGGTGGTGCTGGCCCAGCGCCGCTACCTGAGGGGCATGGGTGACGCAGAGTATCTGGGTGTGATCAGCGAGCTGGCGCAGCAGTCGGCCGACGGTATCGGCGGTGGTGCCGCCGATGCCGACGTCTGCTTCATCCAGCACCAGGGACGGAATCCGGCTTCGATTCGCCGCGACAATCTGAATGGCCAGACTGATGCGCGAGCGCTCGCCGCCCGAGGCAATTTTGGTCAACGGTGCAGCGGGGTAGTTGGGGTTGGTGACAATCAGATACTCGACGCGCTCCAGACCCGATTCACCTTCGTCGGCGGTGAATTCCAGCTGCAGCGCACCGGCCTTGATGCCGAGCTGTTCCATGTGCGCCGAAATGCTGGCCTCGAATTCGGCCGCGGCCCCGCGCCGGGCTTTGCTCAACTTTGCTGCCTGGCCGCGATACTCGCTTGCCAGCGATTCGACCTCCACGCCCAGGGTTTCAATGCTGTCGGCATCAATGGCCAAAGCGCCCAGTTCGTCACTGAGATGTTGGTGGTGGCTGGCCAGATCCTGTTCTTGAACTCGATGTTTGCGGGCCAGGTCGCTGATCCGTTCGAGCCGTGCATCGAGCGTGGCCAGCTCCTCGGGATCCGAATTCAGCGACTCGAAGTAGTGGCGCAGTTCAACTATGGAATCGTCGAGCTGGTCGAGGGAGACGCCCAGAAGTTCCCGCGCGGCGTCCAGGGCCGGATCCTCATCATCGATGTCGCGCACGTTTGCCGCCGCGCTGCCCAATGCGGTGCGCGCGCCGGACTCTTCGTTGGTAAGACCTTCCAGCGTGGCAGCAATGCGCTGCTGCAACGCCTCGGCCTGGGCGAGCCGGCGATGCCGCGCGTCGATGGTTTGATACTCGTCGTCTGCCAGCGCTAACTCATCGAGCTCGCCGATCTGATAGATCAACAGCTCGCGGCGATCGCTCGATTCGGTCAGCGCCTGTTCCAGGCGTGCCAGTTCCGCCGCGGCGTCGCGCCAGGCGCGGAAGGTCCGGGCCACCTCGGAGGCTAGCTCCGCAGCGTCCGCGAAATCGTCGAGCAGGGTCAATTGAACCGCGCGCCGCATTAATGACTGGTGTTCGTTCTGACCGTGGATGTCGATCAATCCGTCACTCAGCGTTTCCAGCGTCTTGAGGTTGACCGGCGTGCCATTGACGTAGGCGCGAGAGCGCCCACTCCCGCGCCACGGTGCGGCGCAGCAGGCAACGACCGGCCAGATCCGGGTCGCTCAACTCGTGCTCCTCCAGGAAACGCAGCGCTGCCGGGTTCTCCGAGAGGTCGAACTCGGCGCTGACGTCGGTGCGCTGCGCGCCCGGGCGAATGGTCGTATTGTCGGCGCGCGCGCCCAGTACCAGGGCGAGCGCGCCGAACAGAATTGACTTGCCGGCGCCGGACTCGCCGGTGATCACGGTCAGTCCGTCGTCCAGCTCAATATCCAGGGATTTGACCTGAGCGAAATCGCGAACGGTGAGCTGGCGCAGCATGCGGGTGAGGTGAATCCTTTGTGCTAGAGTTGCTCGAGCTTTACCGCCATTCTATGAGTCAATTGGAGTCAGCGTAAGCGCGTATTTGACATCATGATCGGGCAGCGTCGTGTCGAGGAAGTAGTAGGCGAACGCGCCCAGCACCTGTTCAAGGTGCTGGTCGAGCGGTATCTCAGCGATGGCTCGCCGGTGGCCTCCAAGACACTCGCAACGCAACCCGGCGTAGACGTCAGCTCTGCCACGGTGCGCAACATCATGGTCGAGCTCGAAACCCGGGGATTGGTGTCTTCGCCGCACACCTCGGCCGGGCGTGTCCCCACCACTCAAGGGTTGCGGTTTTTTGTCGATAGTCTGTTGTCGGTACGGCCCCTGGATCGGGAAGGGTTGCGCGAGCTCACCGATGAACTGAACCCGGATCTCTCCCCGTCGGAGCTGATCGAATCCGCCTCCAGCCTGCTCGCCAAAGTGACCCGGATGGCCGGCCTGGTGACGTTACCCCGTGCCGAGCAGGTGGCGCTGCGCCAGGTGGAGTTCCTGCCTCTGACCGCGAACCGGGTGCTGGTGATTCTGGTGGTGAACGAGCGAGAGGTGCAGAACCGGGTCATCCACACCGAGCGCGAATACAGCGAATCAGAATTGTTGCAGGCGGCCAACTTCATCAACCGGGAATACGGCGGGCAAACGCTGTACCGGGTGCGTCTGGAGATACTGGAGAGCATGCAGGCAGACAAGGATCGCATGGACATGCTCATGCAGACCGCGCTCGACATCGCCAGCAAAGCCTTTGAACTGGCCGATGATTTAGTGGAAGAAAGTGGCGATTACGTGGTGGCGGGCGAGTCGAATCTGATCGATACGCCCAGTGATTCGGACGCCGTACGGCATCTGTTCGAAGCGTTTTCGCGTAAGCGAGACATCCTGCACCTGTTGGACCGGTGCTTGAGTTCGGAAGGCATTCAGTTGTTCATCGGCGACGAATCCGGCTACGAGGTGCTCGACGACTACAGTGTGGTTACCGCGCCTTACCGCGTTGGTGGCCAGGTCGCGGGCGTGCTCGGCGTGGTCGGCCCCACGCGCATGTCCTACCAGAACGTCATTCCGATCGTGGATGTCACCGCGCGGATCCTCGGCGCGGCCCTCGACTACGACGGTTAGCCGCCCGCGAACCCCGTCAAACCCGCAGAGCGGGCTTGCATTTCACCGTCCCATCACCATATAAACCCCGCGCTCGCCGGTCAGCGGTCGAGTCGTACGTGAGAGTTGTGTGAACAGGAGCCGAGAATGGCTGATGACAAAGCCGAACAAACGTTGCCGGAGGAAATTCCGGAGGAAGAATCGGTAGCCGCGGACGCTTCTGAAGAGGCCGTTCCACTAGAAGACATGAGCGCCGAGCAGCTGCTCGAGGGGCTCGAAGACGCGCAGTCAGCGGTGGTGGCCGCCAAAGATCAGGCCCTGCGGGCCCAGGCCGAGTCCGAAAACGTTCGACGGCGTGCTCAACGTGATGTCGAGCATGCCCACAAGTTTGCGCTGGAGCGGTTTGCCAACGAGCTGCTGCCGGTGGTCGACAGCCTCGAAAAATCCATTGAAGCCGCCAGTGGCGATGCGGACGCAGCCGCCATCACCGAGGGCGTCGAATTGTCCTTGAAGCTGGCGCTGGCCGCGATGGAGAAGTCCGGGTTAACCCGGATCGACCCCCAGGGAGAGCCTTTCGACCCCGAGTTTCATGAAGCCATGGGCATGATCGAGAGTGCCGATGCAGAGCCGGGCTCCATACTGCACGTACTGCAGAAGGGCTACACGCTGAACGGCCGGCTGGTGCGAGCGGCAATGGTAATGGTGGCAAAGGCCCCCGCCGCGGAAGAGGCCCCCGCGGCTGAGGAATAGGGCGAATAGATAGGAGATGACGCTTGAAGTTTGGCCGTTCGGGCCAATATTAAGGGTTATGCCCGCTTCGACCAGTGTCGAGGCAACGAATTAACGGAGACGTGTGACGATGGCTAAGATGATCGGAATCGACCTGGGGACGACCAACTCCTGTGTCGCCGTAATGGAAGGCAAAGATCCCAAAGTGATCGAAAATTCGGAAGGTGATCGCACCACGCCGTCGATCATTGCCTACACCGAAGAAGGCGAAATTCTGGTCGGCCAGTCTGCCAAGCGGCAGGCGGTAACCAACCCCACCAACACCCTGTTTGCGATCAAGCGGCTGATCGGCCGCCGTTTCAAGGACGATGTCGTCCAGAAAGACATGGATATGGTGCCCTACACCATCGCCGAGGCGAGTAACGGTGATGCCTGGGTGGTAGTGAAGGGCGAAAAGCAGGCGCCGCCGCAGATTTCGGCGGAGACCCTGAAGAAGATGAAGAAGACCGCCGAGGAATACCTCGGCGAGACGGTGACCGAGGCGGTGATCACCGTACCTGCCTATTTCGACGATTCGCAACGGCAGGCCACCAAGGATGCCGGCCGGATCGCCGGCCTGGATGTGAAGCGCATCATCAATGAGCCCACGGCGGCCGCACTTGCCTATGGCATGGACAAGCAGACCGGTGACTCCAAGATTGCGGTGTACGATCTGGGCGGCGGTACCTTCGACATTTCGATCATCGAGATCGCCGATGTCGATGGTGAGAAGCAGTTCGAGGTGCTGTCGACCAACGGCGACACCTTCCTCGGCGGCGAGGACTTCGACAAAACCCTCATCGACTATCTGGCGGATGAGTTCAAGGCTGATCAGGGCATGGATCTGCGCGGCGACCCCTTGGCCATGCAGCGTCTCAAGGAAGGCGCGGAAAAAGCCAAGATCGAGCTGTCGTCCAGCCAACAGACTGAAGTGAATCTGCCGTACATCACGGCCGATGCGTCAGGTCCCAAACACCTGGTTCAGAAGGTCACCCGGGCAAAGCTCGAGTCGCTGGTCGAAAGCCTGGTCGAACGCACCATGGGCCCCTGCAAAACGGCTCTGGCAGATGCCGGATTGAGCGTCGGCGAGATCGACGATGTGATTCTGGTGGGCGGTCAGACGCGGATGCCCCAGGTCCAGGAACACGTCAAAGACTTCTTCGGCCAGGAGCCGCGCAAGGACGTGAACGCGGATGAGGCCGTTGCCGTGGGTGCGGCGATTCAGGCGGCCGTTCTGTCCGGCGACGTCACAGACGTACTGTTACTGGATGTCACGCCATTATCGCTGGGCATCGAAACGCTTGGTGGCGTGATGAGTTCGCTGATCGAAAAGAACACCACCATTCCCAGCAAGAAGCAGCAGGTGTTCTCCACGGCCGACGACAACCAGACGGCGGTGACCATTCACGTGGTGCAAGGCGAGCGTAAGCAGGCGGCGCAGAATAAGTCCCTCGGACGCTTCGACCTGAGCGACATCCCTCCTTCGCCGCGCGGCATGCCGCAGATCGAGGTGAGCTTCGACATCGATGCCAACGGAATCCTCAACGTTTCGGCCAAGGACAAGGCGACGGGCAAGGAGCAGTCGATCATTATCAAGGCGTCCAGTGGACTGTCCGATGGTGAGATTGATCAGATGGTCGCCGATGCCGAATCGCACGCCGAGGAAGACGCTAAGTTCGAAGAACTGGTCAATCTGCGTAATCAGGCGGACGGCATGGTTCACGCTACCCGCAAGACTGTAGAAGATGCGGGCGACAAAGCGAGCGACGAAGACAAGGAAGCCATAGAGACGGCGGCAAGCGCGCTGGAAGAAGCGTTGAAAGGCGACGACAAGGAAGACATCGAGGCCAAGCTGCAAGTGTTGAGCGAAGCTTCGGCAAACCTCGCCGAGAAACTGTACGCCGAACAGGCCGAAGAGGCTCAAGCCGCCGGCGCGGCGGGTGCCGGTGACGCAGATGCCGGCAACGAAGGCGCCGTTGATGCCGAATTCGAAGAGGTCAAGGACGACGACGGCAAGTAGCCCACGGCCAGCCGCAGGGCTACACTAGCGACGCCAAAAGGCGCGGATTAAACCCCGCGCCTTTTTCGCAACAGATAACCGGTGGGCGGTGAGTTCATGCAAGACCCAAACAACAGTCAGCCAGCGCCACGAATGAACAACGAAGCATCGAACCCAGAGCGTCTAGAAGAGTGCCACGAACTAGCGTTCGTACGAGGCCCAGAAAAAAAGCGCCACGATCCGGAATTCATACGAGCCCCAGCAAATGGATAAGAGAGACTACTATGAAGTCCTCGGGCTCGAACGCGGCGCGTCCGACGACGAGATCAAGAAGTCCTACCGTCGGCTCGCGATGAAGTTCCATCCGGATCGGAATCCGGACGATGCCCAGGCCGAGGAGAAGTTCAAGGAAGGGACTGAGGCCTACGAAGTGCTCTCCGATAGCGAGAAGCGCGGCGCGTATGACCAGTTCGGCCATGCTGGGGTCGACCCCAATGGAATGGGCGCCGGCGGGAGTTTCTCGGACATATTCAGCGACGTGTTCGGCGACATATTCGGCGGTGGCGGTGGCGGCCGGTCGTCGGTGCAACGAGGTTCGGATTTACGCTATACCCTGGAGCTCGATCTCGAAAAAGCGGTGGGCGGTGACAGCGTGGAAATTCGCGTCCCGGTCATCGTCAGTTGCGAGGCGTGCGATGGCAGCGGCGCGGCGGAAGGGTCCAGCCCCGTCACCTGCAGCGATTGCGGGGGCGCCGGCCAGGTCCGGGTTTCGCAGGGCTTCTTCTCGTTGCAGCAAACCTGCCCAAGATGCCGCGGCGCGGGCGTCATCATTCGTGATCCATGCCGGTCATGCGGTGGCGCTGGCCGGGTCGAGAAACGCAAGACCCTGGCTGTGAAGGTGCCCGCCGGCGTCGATACCGGCGATCGGATTCGCCTCTCGGGTGAGGGTGAAGCCGGGTACAGCGGCGGTCCTCCCGGCGACCTCTACGTGCAGATTGCGGTGCGCGAGCACTCGATCTTCCAGCGCGACGGCAAACACCTGTATTGCGAAGTCCCCATCAGCTTCGCCGATGCAGCCCTTGGCGGAGAGCTGGAAGTGCCGACCCTCTCAGGTCGGGTCAAACTGAAGATTCCTTCCGAAACGCAGACCGGGCGCATGTTCCGGCTGCGCGGCAAAGGTGTGAAGCCATTGCGTGGCGGCTCCGTGGGCGACCTGCTGTGCCGCGTCGCCGTTGAAACCCCCGTAAAACTGACAAGTGATCAACGCGCCTTGCTGGACCAACTACGCGAATCCCTGCAAAAAGGCGGCGCCGCCCATTCACCCAAGGAAAACTCCTGGTTCAAAGGCGTGAAAGACTTCTTCGAAGGCCTCAAGCCCTAGTTTCGCCCGTTCATCAACGTGTCAACGTTGTCAACATGATCCGATGTTCATCAACCTGGCGCCTGCGCCGATGTATAGGCCGAGGTATGTTGATGAAGTTGATAGGTTGATGAACGGTCGGGGTACACTCCCTTGCTACAATCGGGGCAGGGACGCTGGGAACCACCCATGATCAATGTTGCTGTCACCGGTGCGGCGGGCCGTATGGGTCGTACGCTGATACAGGCGCTGACGGAAGGCGATGGCGTACAGCTGGGTGCTGCTCTGGAACGGCAGGGGCACGATCGGATTGGCGTCGACGCGGGCGAGTTGGCGGGGCTTGGTCGCCTTGGCGTGCCCGTCAGCGATGATCTTACTGCCGTGGTTGATGAGTTCGACACGCTGATCGATTTCAGTGTTCCCGAATCGACACTCGCCGCACTGCATGTGTGTTGCGCCGCGTCCCGCCGCATGGTCATCGGCACCACCGGGTTCGATACGGATGGCCTTGCAGCCATCGAAGCTGCGGCAGGCGAAATCCCGATTGTCATGGCGCCCAACATGAGCGTTGGGGTGAACGTCGCGTTCAAACTGATCGAGATGGCGGCGGCCATTCTGGGCGACGATGTCGATGTAGAGGTCATCGAAGCGCACCACCGGGACAAGGTCGATGCTCCGTCGGGTACTGCGGTGCGCATAGGCGAGATACTCGCTGAAACGTTGGGTCGCGATCTCGCTACGGACGCGGTCTATGCCCGCCACGGCATCAGTGGGCCGCGCGACCGGCGCACCATCGGCTTTCAGTCGATACGTGGCGGCGACCTCGTCGGTGAGCACACCGTTATGTTCGCCGGGACCGGCGAGCGGATCGAGATCACGCACCGCGCCAGCAGCCGCTCGAACTTTGCCTTTGGTGCGGTGCGGGCAGTACGCTGGTTGGCAGAGAAGCCGCCGGGACTGTACGACATACAACAGGTGCTGGGCCTGGGCTAATCGATGGGAGAGGTGCGGATGCAGGGACGACCGACGTGAGCAATCTGAGCATTAAATCCAGGCTCCTGATCATGCTGCTCAGCGTCAGCGCGGTCTCGATCGCGGTGGTGGCGAGCCTCACCTACAGTCGCAGCTACGATGCGTTGCGCGAAAGCGTGATAGCGCACCTGACGAGTGTGCGGGCCGCAAAGGCAGACCAGATCGAGCAGTACATTGAGAGTATTCGGGACGAGGTTCACGTGCTTGGGAGTGCTGCCGGAGTGGGCGCGGCGGCGCTCGAATTCAGCAAAGCGTACAGGGAGCTGGAAGAAGTCGAGCTTGAACCGGAGCAGTTGATCGAGCTCGAGAATTACTATCGCGAGGACTTCCTGCCCAAGCTCAGCGCCATGGTCGAGGGCACGCCTGAGTTCGGTTCACTGTTCCCCGAGTCCAACGCGGCGCGCTACCTCCAGTATCACTACATCGCTGCAAACCCTTATCCGACGGGTGACAAGCAACAGCTGGACAAAGCGGGCGACGATTCAGCCTATACGCGCATTCATGCGCAGCAGCACCCGGTGTTACGACGCATAGTCAACGGTTTCGGGTACTACGATTTCTTTCTGATCGACATCGAATCCGGCGTGATCGTGTACACCACGGCTAAAGAGATCGATTTTGGACGCAACCTGATTGCCGGGCCGCACGCATACGGCAACCTGGCGCGATTGTTCCGCGAGGTGCAACGCATGCCGGACCGCGGCGGCGTGCAGTTCATCGATTTCGCTCACTACCGGC
>PVMK01118289.1_pt1 | contig 10617 bp, 7 predicted proteins | sample 1853481 | NCBI WGS metagenome assembly PVMK01 (sample SAMN08533507, study PRJNA380276) | Marine sediment metagenome, whole genome shotgun sequencing project. | reverse complement strand
ACACTTCCTTTACCCAGTGTGCTTTCCACTGAGATTGTTCCGTCATGAGCGTCAATAATTCTTTTGGTGATGCCTAGGCCAACGCCACTGCTTCTTTCTCCCTCGGGTCTCGTTTTTCCAGAGTAAAAGTCCTCAAATATATGCGGTAAATCTTCTTCCGTGATGCCTACTCCGTTGTCTTTTACACTAATGATAATGTTGCCATTATCTTTAACAGTCGTTATTCTGATCCTGCCCCCTACCCGGGAATATTTAACCGCGTTGTTCAAGATGTTGACAATGGCTTCGACGAGCGTACCTTCATTTCCGGAAACTTGTGGCAGGTTTTTGCCTATCTCCAATATGATTTCGACATCCTTGCGCACTGCGTGGGATTCAACACTCTCTGTCGCTTTGGCGATCACGGTTTCGATCGATGTGGGTTTGAAGTCTTCGCGAATTTTGCTGATGTCTACAGATATTACTCGTAACCACGTGTTGATTAAAGTCACCATATCACCAATTCGACCTTGCAGTCGATTGACCTTTTCTTTTTGTTCATCTGTCAATATGTCTGCAAGATCGTCAGCCAGCACAAATAGGTTCAATTGCACTGCCCCCAGCGGGGATTTTAGCTCGTGAGAGACTATAGCCGCGAAATGCTCGCGTAAGAGCTCTTTCTCTTTACGCAGGGCAATGGTTTCGAGAATTAACTTTCTCCTCTCTAAGCCTCTCCTGATCATTAGTCTCAACTCATCAGGTTTGAAGGGTTTGGGTAGAAAATCGAAAGTTCCTTTTTTCATCGATGCTACAGCCGAATCAACGGTGGCAAAACCAGTAATTACAATCGTTACAATGGTGGGATCGTAGGAACGAATTCTCTCAAGTACATCGTATCCAGATAAGCCTGGCATCTTGAGATCAACCAGCGCTAAGTCTGGCTGGAACTCATGGAGCAGATCCAATCCCTCGGTACCATTATGCGCGGTGACGATCGCGTAATTGTTTTTTGCCAATATATGGATGCAGGAATCTCTTACGATCTCCTCGTCGTCAATGATCAGAATTTTAGGTTTTTCATCCATGATTTGACTTATCTCCAATTGCCTTAATAGGCAGCCTGATGATAAAAGTTGTCCCTTGGCCTTCTTTGCTTTGGACAGAGATGCTGCCATGATGTCCTTTGATAATCCCGTAGCTGATAGCCAGCCCCAGACCGGTTCCGTGACCGACATCTTTTGTGGTAAAAAAAGGATCGAAGATCTTTTTCAAATTTTCATCACTGATTCCTGGACCGGTATCGGAAAATGCTATTTCATTGCAATCTTCTCTTGCGCTGTACCGAGTGCTGATGTTCAAATACCCGCTGCCTTCCATGGCTTCGGCTGCGTTGATAATCATGTTGATAAAGACGCGTTCAATTTGGGCAGTATCGATAACAGCTAAGGGTAGGTCATCTGGGAAATGCTTGATCACCTCAATATTATGAAATAACGCCTGGTGTTCTACCAACGAAACACATTCATGCAGCACATCATTTACATTGCCCAAGGTTTTGTCTGGTTTACGCTGGCGAGAAAAATCCAGCAGACCGCGAATAATATCCCGGCAGCGATTGGCCTGGCCAACGATTTTTTCTAGTGAAAACTTTGTTTCAGTATCGGCGAATTCGTGATCTTCGAGCAGCAAGTGAGAGAAGGTCACAATGCCCTGGAGCGGATTATTCAGTTCATGGGCGATATTGGCCGATAATTGGCCCACTAAAGCTAAACGCTCCGATTCCATAATCTTTTGTGTGGCAAATTCTTTTAATTGCCTGTCACGTTTTTCTAAAGCGGTTGCCATTGTATTAAATGATTCGGCTAAGTATTGCAGCTCATCATTGGTACGGACATCCACTTGAGTGTCTAAGTTGCCTTGCGCTACCTCTTGGGAGGCGGTTACTAATTTATGGATGGGAATAAGAATTTGCCTGGCGAGGAAATATGAAACTACCATTACGATGACCACACCTGTTAAGGCAATAGCCCAAAAAGTGAGCACAGCCTGCCTCTGGATGTCGAGGTATTTTTGCTCTAAGACTCCCACATAAAGTATGCCAATGGCACGGTTATAAACATCTCTAATGGGCTCATAGGCTGTGATATACCAATTGTTGACGACATAAGCCCGATCGATCCACCGCTCTCCTTTAACGATAACCTGATTATAAACTTCCTCAGATACGCGCGTACCGATGGCTCTGGTACCATCTTGGTTTTTAACGTTGGTTGAAATTCTAATGTCGTCCATGAAGATAGTTGCGGTACCAATGTCCTGGCCTTCATATTTTATATTTTCATACACGGTCTGTTTGACTTTATCAACAATTTCATAATTTCTGTTCAGCAGTACGCCGCCGTATACAACGCCAAGAAGATTGTTGTCTTGATCGAATATTGGGGCAGCAGCTTTTAACATCATGCCGTCAGCAACTTCAGTCTCTTCACGGGGGCGAGCCAGTGGGGTATCAATAAGTTCGATTTGTGCCATCTCTGCAAGAATGAGAGTATCCTTTTTGAGATCATCGCCACTTACAATCACGGTTGCAGCAGCAGATTCTTTGCTATATAGAGCGAGTCGAACGATTTCATCATGCCCCTGATTGTCGCCAATAAACCCAGGGTTGCAGGTGCGTAGCAGAACATAGCCATATTGATCGGTGATAGCAAGCACATCAAGGTTTTCTTCTTCTTTAATCCTTGCGAGTTCAGTGAAGGCCAGATCAAAATCTTGATTCGAGAAGGATTCTCTGAGAAAGTAGCGGTTGGCGGTAAAGCGCACGATGTCATCAATATGTGTCAATTGTCCGAGATAGATTTCTCGCGCCGCGTTCAGATCGTTGCGCACCTTGTCTTGTGCTTCGGTCAGGACCAAATCGTTGATCAAGCGCACGCCAAACATCATGAAGCCGATACTGCTAATGATGAATATGAGCAAAAAACTAAGAATCAACTTCGTCGCGATAGGGATTCTGATCTTACCCAAGAAAGAATGTTTGATTCTTGGGGTATCAGAGAGTGTATCAATGGTGTTGGTTGTAGTTTGGCTCATAAGGCTAGGGGTGATACGAGCATTCCGGACCGCATTACAGAGCTTCAAATACTAGTTCTATTAAGTCCTTTACAACAATCTTTTCTTCTTCTCCGGTTGTCTTGACAGCATCTGCGTACATGGTGACATCTTTAGGGCAGGCGACGATGAAATTTCTCACGCCTTCCAGTTCAACCGCCTCGCGAATGCGAGATTCACTGGGGCGTTCTTTGACCTCACCTTCCTCCATCCAGATGCGACCGCCACCTGCACCGCAGCATAGCGCGCAATCTCTATTGCGCGACATTTCAACAATCTCGCATCCGGTCGCTTCAATAACTCGTCGTGGCGCATCATAAATGTTGTTATATCGGCCGAGATAACAGGGGTCGTGATAGGTGACTTTGGTTCCCAATTTCTTGCTGAACTTAAGCTCTCCTGAAGCGATGAGTTGGTCAAGAAGTTCACTATAATGCAGCACAGGCTGTGATCCATTGGTTGGATACTCGTTCTTGAGAGTGTTATACGTATGTGGATCGGTCGTGACAATGGCTTGATAATCACAACGCTTCATGGCTTTGACATTCTTTTCGACTAGCATCTCGAAAAGACCCTCTTCGCCGACGCGGCGCACATCATTCCCGGCATGGTTTTCGCCTTTGTACATAATGCCGAAATCCAGGCCAATTTTCTGGAAGACAGCAGCTGTTTTTTTAGTGATCTCAGTTAGTGTGGGGCTGTAAGAGGCATAATCTCCGACAAACCAAAGGTATTCAACCGCTTCTTTGCCCGCATCCTTGATCTTGGGATCGATCCCCTTAGACCATCGAGCCCGCATACGTTCGGATTTGCCAAAGGAGTTGCCATAGCGCCCCAGATTGGTCAAGGCGCCCTGAAGCTCGGCATCGATCATGCCCTCGATAACCAGATAGTGGCGCAGATCAACAATGGTGTCGACGTGCTCGATCAGCACAGGACATTCTTGGATGCATGCGCCGCATGTGGTGCAGGACCAAAGAACTTCTTCCGTGCTCGCCTTGCCTACCAGGGTGGTCTCGTTTCCGTTTGGATGGAGAGCATCACGAAGTGATAGCATCAATTTCTTGGGGGACAGCGGTGTCCCCGCGCCAAAAGCGGGGCAGGCATCCTGGCAGCGCCCGCATTCGGTGCAGGCATCGCCGTCGAGCAATTGTTTCCATGTCAAGTCGCTGAGTTCACTGGCGAAGATTGGTTCTCCGGAGGCGGTCAGCGCGTTGGAGGTCAGTGCGCCCATCGGTTGGTCGAGTTTGGAGAAAAAGGTGTTTAATGGGCCTGTCAGCGCGTGCAGTAATGTGCCTGTTGGCAGAGTGACCAGGGTTAGCGCCACGGTTAGCAGATGGAAGACCCAAACGCCGAAATGCCAGTTGATCAGGGTTGTGTCGGATGCGCCAGTAGCCTGCCACAGCTGCGCGAGCATCCATCCTGCGGGGGACCAGACTGCCCAATCTGGGCTTTCCACACTCAATCTCAGGGATTCGGTGATTAAGCCGCCCAGTACGATGATAATGATCAGCGATAAAGTCCAGGTGAATTTTGGCTCCAGTGTTAATTGTTCAGGTTTCTGGAAGTAGCGTCTAAATATAGCCATCCCAGCACCGATGATGAAAATGATCGTGAAGATGTCGAGGGTTAATTTGTAAACGATCAACGTATTGCCAAAGAGAAATTCGAAAAAATGGTCGTGGATGGTCGCCAGTGCCGTACCAAGGAAAAAGATAAAAAAGCTCCAGGCGATGGCCGCATGCATCAAGCCGGAGTAACGTTGGCGCAGAACGCGCGTTTGAACAATGGAATATTGGATCAACTGCCATAGCCGTTTGTGAAGCTTATCCCAGCGCGAATCGGGACGCCCTATACGCCACCACAGGCTGGCATGTCGATAGAATCGGAAGAGCATGACGAAGGCAGCCAGGAACATGATCGTGTAAACATAAAGTTCTGGCGCGCCCCAGTTATGCGGTATACCCCAGTAATTTATTCGTTCAGGCATCGCATCTCCTCTTCATCTTCGAAGTTCTATCCTTCCTTCGCCTCTTCAACTTGTTCAAGCAGCGGATCGATCAGATCGAAGATATCGAATTCAACGCCGAAGGTCGCGATATCAAAGATGGGGGCGTTGGGATCCATGTTGACGGCGATGATCATTTCGCTCTCGGCCATTCCCTCGACATGTTCCGGCGCACCGCTGATGCCCAGAGCCAAATAGAGTTTAGGCTTGACGGTTTGCCCGGATTTGCCAACCATGCGTGATGTTGGCAGCCAGCCTTGGTCTACAAGCGGACGTGAAGAACAGACTGTGCCGTCTAACAGCTCAGCTAATTCTTCGGCTAACTCGATATTATCTTCGGTTTGGATGCCGCGCCCGATCGCGATCAGGATAGTTTCTTTGCTGATGTCAACATCCCCGGCTTCTGGCTCAATATATTGTTTGAACGTAACCTGCAGACTGTCTAATGTGGGGGCGTCGAAGGATGCTACCTCCGGAGGACTCTTGCTTTGACCATCTTCTGCTTTGTAACCCCCGGAGATCATGGTGATCAATGTTGTGGCCTCGGCTAATTCACTTTCAGCCATGATCTTACCGCCGCAAATTTGACTGCTTACTTTGCCACCGACAATTTTTACGCAGGAACTGACTAGCGGCAGCGATAGACGGGCTGATAGCACACTGGCGACATCTGCGCCAATGGATGTGTTACCGAAGATTACCGCCCGAGGTTCATTATCTGTAATCAGTTTTGCTACCGTTTTTTGATAGGCATCGGCGCTAAATTCGGCTAACATAGGATGATCTGCGTACATCACGCTATCTGCTAATAATGAGTCAGCCATGTTTTGGGCATTGTGGCCCAAGAGCACACCAACAACTTGCCCGCCTGTTTCCTGAGCTAAGTCGCGCGCGGCAGCCAAAGCAATATATGAAATGTCGCTTACTTGCCCTTGCAGGTGTTCGATAATGACATATATGTTCTGGTTCATATCGCACCTACCTCCTTGAATATTTCGACAAGTTTGGCCGCGACCTGGTCTTCATCTCCTTCGATCATTTCCGCTCGCTCGGCGACCTCTGGTAGGTACATTCGATTGACAGACACGCCACCACTTAGATCAAGTTCTGGGATTTCATACTCATCAATTGCAGCGGTTTTCATCATTTGTCGAATTTTGGAGATGGCCACATATCGAGGAGGTTCTTCCCCGGCCTGAATACCCAATACGGCGGGCAGAGCAACTTCCATTTCGACAATTAAACCTCCCGGATATTCCTTGCGCACGGTGGCTTTTGCTCCTTCGATACTGATGCCAGAAATATAGCCAACGTAAGGGAAACCCAGATACTCCGCGACCAAAGGACCAACTGGGCCATCCAGATCATCGTTAGCTTGCACACCGGTCAGAATCAGATCAGGATGGTAGGATTTTGTGGTTTCGGCAAAGGCACGCGCCAGTGCGTGATTGTTGAGTTCTCCTTCAAAATCGCCAGTAAGCTTGATCATACGGTCCGCTCCTTTGGCAGCAGTAGTGAAGAGCATATCTTCAACCCCTTCCGCCTCCGGCGCGATCACCGTGACCTCGCCACCACCGCGCTCTTTTAGCAGGATGGCTTGCTCAACTGCATGGTTGTCGAATTCGTTGATGATTAAACGCAGCCAATCTCTTTCTAAACCAGTGCCATTTTCGTTGATCTCTAATTCTTCAACCAGGTCTGGCACCATTTTGACAACAGCCACGATTTTTGTCATCTGGATCCTCCTTAATTCAGTTCCATGGTCTCGACGAGTAGTTCCAGGATATCCTTGACGATCATTTTTTCTGCTCCTGGCACAGTCTTTGTGGAATCTTCAAAACGTGGTGACTCATAGGGGCAGGCCACGACCAAAATATCGGCATCTATTGCTGTCGCTTCTTTGACCCGCCAATCCGAGAGCCGCACCTTGCCTTTATCCCATTGGAACCCATCTAGCCACATGCCACCACCACCCCCGCCGCAGCACAGGCTGGTGCTCTTGTTGTGGGCCATTTCAGCGATCTCAATGCCGGGAATAGCTTCCAGCAACGCACGTGGGGCATCGTAAATATTGTTAGCGCGTCCCAAATAGCATGGATCATGGAAAGTGACTCGCATTTTCCCGTTCTCTTTGAGTAGGGGTTTGATCTCGTCAATGCGTTCGGCCAGGAATTCGGTATAGTGCCTGACGGGATATTCAATGCCCAATTGCGGGTATTCGTTTTTGATGGCATTATAGGCGTGGGGATCTGTGGTGATAATTTCGTTGAATTGGTATTTTCCGAAAGCCTTGCCATTTTTTTCTGCTAGTAGTTCAAATAAGCCGCGCTCTCCGGCTAATCGTTGCGAGTCTCCGTCGCTGTCTCTTCGGGTCCCAATATGCCAAAATCAATCCCCAGGGAATGGAGCAGCTTGGCAAAGGCTATGGTAGTTTTCTGCACTCGGGGGTGATATGAGGCGTAATCGCCGACAAACCAGAGCACATCCACCGGACGTTTTGCCTTGCGCAAGATGGGGACTTCAAAATCTAGGTTTTTTGTCCACTCAGCGCGTTTGCGGGGCGATTCGCCCAATGGATTTCCGTAACGCTGGGAAAATTCCAGCGCACTCTGCAGTTCGGTTGGGATATTACCGGCCAGCAGTAATTCCTCTTTGGCGCGCGTCATCAAGCCGGGTGTTAATGGGATGTTTTTGGGGCAGACCTCCGTGCATGCGTAGCAAGAAACACACATCCAGACCGAGTCGGAGTCCAACATTTCGTCGAGCATGCCAGCACGCATCCATGCGATCATCCTGCCGGGAGGGAAATCCATTAAATAACCGAAGGGGCAAATACCGCTGCAATCAGCGCATTGCAAGCACGTTTTAATATTTTCTCCATCGGCAACATCGAAAAGGCTGTCGTAAAATGTTTTGGTAAAAGAGGGGGAGTGAGAGACATTATTCGCTACCATTATGAAACCTCCTTCAGCGGATTGGCTGAGATCACGGATATAACCATGTGGAAACATCCTTAAAGAAATGGCTCAATCTATAATTAATTTATATGTAAAGAAATACACACAAACGGCTGGTCGCTTTTCCTAGTTCTCAAAGCTGTTATTAGCATTTTTTTATACAATTTAAGATAAAGATTAGAACCAGCGTTAAAATTGGTCACTCGCATATACCTGTCAGGAGAATGTTATACTAAAAAGGCGAAATCTATTAGTGCTATATGGCACAAATGGATTTGATATTTGTCATCTGACAAAGTTAATAAACTTTACATGGTTCGTTTGCATGTTTGCTTTGCATATATATTTCTCATGTGCTTCTCTTTCAAACGTTTCATCACTTCCAGTCTGCTCAGCTCTACTCATGATTACTTGTTCATCGCTCACTTTGTGGACTCCCTTTTGGGGTGGTTTTCCTTTGCCTTACCGCAAAAGCTCTACTACTTTGCAGGTACTGCAAATCAAGTTTATTTGACTCGAACTACTTGTTCGTTTATACTTTATATGTTGTAAAATCTGTGGGTTGGGCAGTAATTAGTACAGCCATACAGGTTAGCGAGCAACACTTGAGTTCGCATCACACAAATTCATTGCAGAGGAACCACTCACACGAAATGTGAGCTGTTCCTTTTTTTATCCTTGCAAGTGAGAATACTGGCATATTTTGAGGGTCACTTTAAAGTAAATACCACTCAAGGATGGGCGTAATAGCCTTATTTTACATCCAATATCCGATGTCTATCTTTACAATATATTTTTGAGGAGATAGAAAAACTATGACCACTGAAACTAATTTATTAAAAACTTCTTCAAAACGACATCATTGGACTCGCCGTGTCGTAAGATGGTTGCTCATAATCATCGCAATACCTCTGCTGCATTACCTGATCTTTTTCATGTTCCGTGGGCCACTGCCTTCAGAACCCCAACTTATTGCTCATCGAGGAGGGCCAGTTTACCAACCTGAAAATACGATCGCGGCATTCAGGAATGCGATCGATATTGGCGTAGATTGGATTGAAATGGATATCCAGCGCACAAAAGACGGGGAGTTGGTTGTGTTTCACGATGAGACTGTAGAACGGACAACCAATGGTGAAGGAAGCGTGGCAGACCTCACATTTGATGAGATTCGTGCCCTGGACGCAGGGAATGGAGAACAGGTGCCAACATTTCAGGAAGTTATTGCCTTGGCAAAAGAAAACGGTGTAGGTATTCTTCCAGAAGTGAAGTCACCTCATTTGTATCCTGGAATGGCCGCTGAAATGGTGGCAGAGATCGTCCAAAACGATTATGTAGAAGAGACAGTGATCCAATCCTTTGATCACGATACTCTTGAAGAGATTCACCAGATCAACGCTGACATGCAACTGTGCCCTCTTTATGGTCTTTGGAAGTTAAACCTCAATGATCCCAGTCCTGCAGATGCAAGCACTTTATGTCCCATGTCCGAGATGGTCATCTTGAACCCTTGGATGATAAAACAAGCACATGCACAAGGAAAGGAAGTGTATGTATGGTTTGGTGTCTTTGAAAATAAAGCGATTGCCCGGCTTATGCTCGCAATGGGTGCAGATGGCTTAATGGTTGATGATCCTGTGGCATTGGTAGAGATTTTAGGTCGATAGCATCAATGATTGTGAATGTGACACCTTTTGGCAGTTTTTCAACTTGATTTGGCAGTTCCTAATGAGGATACTGATTAGGTAATATTTAGCAGCTAGTCTTATTGACTCTCTTTATCCAAAACTGAAGTAGTCGAATTTAACGGTATTCGTTTTGGTCACGATCGAGAAGGGAGGGCTTATGGATAACTCTAGGATGGGGATTGATATAGGGTCAACAACTGCAAAAATTGTCATTATGGACCATGATGCCATTGTGTTTTCGGCTTATCAGCGTCATAACGCTGAAACGCTGGTGACACTCCATAATATGCTTCAAGTTGCATACGATCAATTGGGGGATCAAATGGTCGATCTTCTAATTACAGGATCAGCCAGCATGGGCATCAGTGAGGCCTACGATATCCCATTTATACAAGAAGTAGTTGCTTCTGCAGAAGTAATCAAGCAGCGGTTTCCGGATGTTCAGACCTTCATTGATATTGGTGGAGAAGATGCGAAGATTATCTTTTTCAATGAAGATGGCAGAACTGATATCCGGATGAATGGTTCCTGTGCGGGTGGGACCGGAGCATTTATTGATGAGATGGCTTCTCTCATGAATATCAGCGTAGAAAAATTAGATCAGTTAGCAAGCTCACACCAAACGATATATCCAATGGCATCCCGCTGCGGGGTCTTTGCTAAAGCAGATGTGCAGAACTTGTTAAGCCGAGAAATTCCCCGAGAAGATATTGCCGCTTCGATTTTCAATTCTATCGTCCTTCAAACGCTGGCAACCCTTGCAAGAGGGTATAAACCGGTTCCAAAAATGCTTTTTGCCGGTGGGCCTTTGACTTTTCTTCCAGCCTTAAAAGAGGCATTTAAACGCGTCCTGAGGTTGAAACCACACGATATT
>PVMK01148295.1_pt1 | contig 10618 bp, 12 predicted proteins | sample 1853481 | NCBI WGS metagenome assembly PVMK01 (sample SAMN08533507, study PRJNA380276) | Marine sediment metagenome, whole genome shotgun sequencing project. | reverse complement strand
AGTTCCCAAGTAACTTTCCGCTTAAGTAAATCGAGTGGTCCGCTTGTGCCATACAGGCAGCACCCACACCCACACAATCATTATTAAAGCCGAATTGTGGTTGATACCTGTTAACATTTTCTACAAAGTCATTGAAGGCTTTTTGAGCAGTGGCTGCTTTCCGGGCAGACGCTGGGTTCGAGCTAATGGCTTCAATTTCTCCTAAATAGGGAGAAAAGGCCGTCATGTTTGTCGTCATGTACGCGCCCTTTTCCTTCATCAATTGGGCAATGTCGCCATCAAACATAAAGCCATGTTCGATCGTTTTTACGCCATTTTCCAGGCAACGTAGAATTGATTTCTTGCTATAAGCATGTGACATGACGTACGAACCATAAGCATCTGCCACTTCTACGGCTGCACGAATCTCTTCTGCTGAATAGGCATCAAGCTGCCACGGGTCAAAAGAAGATGCCACTCCACCACTAGACATGATCTTGATCTGGGTCGCGCCCTGCATAAAGTTTTGACGCGCACCTGTCTTAATCATCTCGTTATCATCAGCCGTAAACGTCATACCTAATCGTGCACCGGCAGATTGTGGGCCGTTAACCGTTTCATTCGGTGTCGTAAAATTTCTAAAATCAGCATGCGAACCTGTTGGCCCTATAAATGCCCCGGAAGGATAGATTCGTGGACCAACAACAAGACCCGCATCAATACTCTTTTTAAGACCCGTACCCATACCGCCTGCGTCACGCCAAGACGTAAAACCTGACATGAAAGAAAGTTTTGCATTCACGGCCGAACGAACAGCCAGTGCTTCCCAATTTAAGTTATTTTCGATATCTGGCAATGAACTCCCATTCATCTGAAGATGACCATGTCCCTCAATCAGCCCCGGCATAAGGGTGCGTCCGCCGCCATCGATGACGGTGGCACCCGCGGCTCGGATGGGACTCGATGAGACTTGCTTGATCAGGTTGCCCTCCACCAGGACGTTCCCGCTGGTCAGAGTTTCACTTTTACCGTCGAAGATTCGTACGTTATTAAAGAGAATTTGCGAGGGAGCTTCATCCTGACCTAGAGCGCTGAAAGGCAGCAACAAGAGCAGGCTAAAGGCTAAGGCGACGGGTAGGTGATAGGTAACGGATCTTTTCCGCATAGGTTGTTTCCTCCGCTAGAAGTTATGGAACGAGACACCAAGGATAACCAATCATCGAAGAAACAGGAACTGTATAAGTTGACAGGGTTTTAACGTTAGGACACGAGATGATCGTCAAGCGATAGAGGAGGATTTTCTCCACTCGACTCGAGACCCAGGTAAAGAGCGGTGATCATGATCCCCAGGGCCAGACCCGGCGATCGTATCCAGCAGGTAATGGAAGCGGCCGTAAACGGTGGCCACAATGACTCCCAGGACGAACGGGAGGAGCAGGTAAGCGAGTTGCCGCTGGCGTCTCCAGGCCACCACCAGAACGATGATGGAGGCGGAGACATGAGTGCTGGGGAAAGCACCCCCACGGGCGCCACCGCGCGAAGAGATCTCGTGGACCAGGTTGTAGAAGAAATAATCGGCGATCGGGCCCTCGGGCGGGTTGGCCAGATAGAAAGGACTGTCCACGGGGAACAGTATGAAAAAGAGATAACTCCCGTAAAAAGCCACACCCACCAGGAAAAGTAGCTCCCGGAAGGCCAGCATCTGCCCTTTGCCGTACCAGTAACCTCCCACCACGGGGAGCATGACCATGAAGGAAAAGTAACAGAAGTGGAGGTATTCCGAGAGGGGAACCCAGTTCCATTGCTGACTCAGATAAAGGCTCGGATGGCCCTGGAACAAGGTTGCTTCAAGGGATCTAATGGGCTCGGTCAGTCCCCAGTCCCCAAAGGACGCGGCCAGGAACTCAACTTCTTTGTACAACAGCGGAAAAACCAGGACTGGATACCAGTCGTGCAGAAACTTCCAGAAAGAGCGCGATGAAGACGAGCGTAGCCACAGCAGCAACACAGCGGCGGTGAGATGAACACAGAAGAGAAGGGACCAGTGGACCACTTGCTCTCGAAACAACACCATCAGCGAGGCCGTCACCAGGAGGTAAACCGCCGTCAGTTGATCGGTCCGGCGCTGGAGGCGCGTTAGCAACGCAGCTGTTCCCATACGGTTGTTGTCCTCAGTCAAGGGATGTCTTTTTACGCTTCAGGAGCCCAAAAGTCCAACGGCTCACCCATCAGGCACCCACAAAGGAACATTCAGGTATACTTGGGCGCATACAGCTACAGGATGGAGAGCGATCCCGTAACCTGTTGATTCTAAATCGTGGAGGAGTGGCCGAGTGGTTTAAGGCGGCGGTCTTGAAAACCGCTGTACTCGTAAGGGTACCGTGGGTTCGAATCCTACCTCCTCCGCCACTCACCGTCATGCCAGACTATCCGGGCAATCAAACCGTGTTCAATTAACTACTTTTCTCTATGACCACGAGTTGGTTGGTAACGGACCTCACCAAGGGTACGGTACCGGTTTGTACCTCGGCGACTCCCTTCATCAGTTCCGATTCCACCAGTCCCACCAGAGTAACCTCGCCGCGGTTCACCTTGATTCGGATTAAAGCCCGGTTGCCGGAGAAGGTTCGGGGCACATGTTGGAGCAGCTTAGAGTATACGGCGGCGCGGATTTGCCGGTCACCCCCCGACAGCGGCAGCAGTTCAATATTATTTTCCACCTCCTCGACCCATTCCAGGTTCTTGACTCTTCCTTCGGCTTCTTGTCCTACATTCGTGCCAATGGTAAAGCCGCTCAGGATCACCTTGTTTCCCTGCACACCAGCAGAAAGGTAGTCAAAGGCGGTGATATAACTCACCATGTTGAGCTCTCTGATCACAGCTCGAAGATTCGTTTGGGCCTGCTCTGGACTCACGGTCGGAGCGGCCGATCTGGCAACCCCTGTGTCAATCCAAAACGACGCAAAGCGGTCTATCCCCATGATCGTCAGCTCGTCCATCGCCTCTTCAAGGTCGTCCCAGGAGGTCGCCTGCTCGTTCACATCCTCACCCGCTCTCTTGACCTTTGTACGGACCGCCACGGCAAGCCGCTGGCCGGTCTCGTTGTCGATGCCCTCGGCCTCCACGCTTGCCTCCACAAGCGAGTACTTTCTACCTAGATCGCGCTTTAGGGTATGTTCGTTGGTGGGCCCAGACGAGCATCCCCCCTCTCTTTTCACATACACGTTGGTCAGAGCGAGGCGAAGGCGGATAATGTTGGGCCGGGGCTGCTCGACCACCGGATGGATCGTTGCTAGCTTCGTGGCAACAATTTCCCGGTAGGCATCCGCCAATATCTGCAGCTCGTCCGGCTCGACGCCCTTGTAGGGCGAGTCCGGGTGGAGGAAGATCTGGGGCTGGTCCACCAGCACGGCCTCATACTTTGCTTCAATGTTAGGCGCCATCCAAATCAGTACTTCGCCGTCCTCGGCCGGAGTGAGCGGAGGATAATTGTCCAGGAATCCTGACAACTCCGGTTGCTGCTGGGCCCAGCCAGCCACCGATGTGCTGATGACGAACAGGGTAAGAATGACAAGATTTGTGAACTTCATGTTTGACCTCCGTTTAAGTAACTTGGTTTTTTGTTTGCCCTATGGACTCATTATCCCGCTGGACAGAGTACCCCGGACCTCGAGACCTTGTTGTGTTTACCAAGCTTTCCATGTCGGACTCCCTTGAATCGAGAATGAACGAGACCTAATTAATACAGCTCAACAGCAAGAATCGCAAACTGGTAAAAGTGACAGGGTTCCCCTGAAAGGATGCATCCCGCCCATCGCAAAGTCTGGAATTAGACGGTGGTCTTGATAAAGGTCGAAGTGGGCAGTGAAGAACCTGGCCAGTTTTAGTCCATGCCATGCTTGACGGCATAGCGGATCAACTCGACGCTCGAGGAACTCCCCAATCGTGACATCATGCGATACTTGTGAAATGCCACAGTCCTGGCACTTATCTTCAGGATTTTGGCAATCTGTTTCATGGAATTACCGTCCATCAGCAATCGCAGTACCTCCTGCTGGCGAGGGGTTAGATCCGGAAGCGGCTGTTCCTTTTTAGCTTCCCGAAGCCAGGAGTTTGCCAGATTCTCAGTAATCCGTGTCGTGACATAGGCTCGACCCTTGTGTAATTCCTTAATTGCCCGGGATAGCTCTGTCACCTTGGACGTCTTGAGTAAGTACCCTGTGACTCCCTGGCGAAAAGCTTCTCGAGCCTGGTCTATGCTTTTGGTTTCGGCCAACACCAGCAACTTCACGCCAGGTATCAATTTGAGAAGTGAGTCGGCCACCTTATGAACTTCGAGAGCAGCCACCGAGACATCCAGCACGATAACGTCAGGTTTCTGACGAGAGGCAAGCGAAAAAAGAGTGGGTGAGTCTGCTGCGGTGCCGACGAGTTCGCATTCAGACTCCAACAACCTTTCAAAGGTGGCCCGCAAAATGCTGGACTCACCTGTTAACAAGACCCGAGGCTGTTTCATCGATTCTCCAAGCCACTTTCCAGCCATCCTCTTCTCCCTCGAACTGAGTCGGAAATAGCGGCTAATAGAACTTTATAGACAAATGTGACCCCCCGTAAACTGTCAAAACTAACAGGTTTCTTCTAAACCCATCCGAGAATCAACTCTGCAGATCAGGTTAAGGTTGAGTTGATGGGGAAAGCAACTGTCAGAAATAACAGTTTTCAGGAGAAAAGCGACGAGAGGATAGAGGATATTAGCCGGGATTATGCATAATCCCGGCTAGCCTAACATCCCTTCCCGGATGGCCAATTGGATCAGCTCGGCGTTACTGGTGAGACCGAGTCTTTTCATGATGCGGTATTTGTGGAAGGCAACGGTTCTTGGAGCCACATTCAAGACAGCGGCCGCCTGCTTCATGGAGTTTCCTTCGGCCAGTAACTGCAGAATCTCTCGCTGCCGTGCGGTCAGTTTCGAGACCGTCCGACCTCCGGGGTCCTGAACGAAGGATTCCAGCATTCCCTGGGCAACCATCGGCGTCACGTAGGCCCTTCCCATGGAAACCTCCTCGATGGCCTGGAAAAGCTCCGAAGCAGCAGAGTTTTTAAGGAGGTATCCGGACGCTCCCAGCCGAAAGGCCTCTGCAACCAAGCCGGGATCTTCGTTTACGGTAAGAAAGATCAACTTTGCATCTGGCCTCTTCTGCTTGATCTGGTGAGCCGCGTCCAGCCCATTCAATTTGGGCATGGAGAGATCCAGCAGGATGATATCGGGATTGAGGCGTTCAGCCTCAATCAAAAGTTCACGACCATCCGCAGCCGTTCCTACCACGTCGTATTTGGGCTCCAAGAGCTTCACGAAAGCTTCAACCAGTAGTGCGTGATCGTCTGCAACCAGGATGCGTAAGCGCCCCATAGGATGTTCCCTCGAGTACCCGCATTTTACCAGTAAATCGAAAATCCTCAAAGCCTAATCTCAGGAGGCAAAGGAGTTAGCCTGGTGTTGGAATGAGGGTCGTTGATTCTGCCCTCTTCGAGCTACTCAGAAATAACGCTTGACTGTACCGGGAGTGTGGAGCATCGTAAGCCTGTGAAGACGACAGAGCGCCGCCGGTTTGAACGCTGGGAGACTTCAATCCCCTGTGCTGTGGAATGGGAAGGATCATCCACCACAGGCCGAATCGCCAACCTCTCCTTTGGTGGCGCATTGATTAAGCAGGTGGAGGTCACGCCTCCCAAGGGCACTCGCGCCACCATTCGGTTTGAGGTCCAAAAGCAACAGATTAAACTGAGCGGCAGTCTGGTGGCCAAGATTCTACGAACGGTTGAGGAGTTCAAGGAAGAAGGCAAGGGAATGGTTTGGCTTGGTGTACAATTCGAGGGATCAGAAGAAGAAATCAAGTCCAAGTTGATCCCCGTTTTTCGAACTCTGTTTCCTGACCAGGACCAGTAGTTTCCGACTAGTTTCCCGACTGGGGATAATCGGCTAGACCCAAGCAACAACGACCCAGGTAGGAGATCGTGAATCTTCGCTCAATTCTCAGTTATTTTTCGAATGATCTGGCCATTGATCTAGGTACCGCCAATACCCTCATTTATGCTCGGGGAAGGGGAATCATTGTCAATGAACCTTCCATTGTGGCTATTAACAAAGCCAACAATAAGGTGGAAGCGGTCGGACATCAGGCCAAGGCGATGCTGGGCCGCACGCCGGTGAACATCGTTGCCATCAAACCGATGAGAGATGGGGTTATTGCCCATTTTGACCTGACTGAAGAGATGCTCAAGTACTTCATCAGAAAGGCCCATTCCCGCAAGCATTTCCTGGCTCCGCGAATTGTCATTGGTACCCCATCGGAGATCACTCAGGTGGAGAAAAGGGCGATCAGAGACACGGCCTGGGCTGCCCGAGCCAGCGAGGTTTACTTGGTGGAACAGGCCATGGCTGCGGCCATTGGTGCGGGGCTCCCCGTCACAAAAGCAGGAGGAAATCTGATTGTAGACATCGGTGGAGGAACGACCGATGTTGCCGTGATCAGCTTATCCGGCATTGTCTATGGTCGCTCAGTCCGGGTGGCAGGTCACGCCATGGATGAGGCCATCATCCAATACATCAGAAGGAAGCACAATCTGCTCCTGGGAGAGCGTGGAGCTGAGCGAGTGAAAATTGAACTAGGCTCCGCGGCACCGCTGGATGAGGCAATGACGATGGAAATCAAAGGGCGTGATCTGATCGAAGGTGTGCCGAAGACCATGACGATCACGGATACGGAGGTTCGAGAGGCCTTGTCCGACGCCATCAACGCCATTGTCTATGCCGTGCGTGCGGCCCTGGAACGAACGCCTCCCGAAATTTCCGCAGACATAGCCGATAAGGGAATGGTCGTGACCGGAGGGGGAGCCCTGCTAAAGAACCTGGATATACGACTCACGAAGGAGACAGGACTTCCTGTGTTGTTGGCTAAGGATCCTATGTTGTCAGTGGTTCTGGGTATAGGGAAGATGCTTGGTGATATGACCCTCCTCAAGAGGATCAGCTCTGCGTGAATTTACCTTTATTCCAGAAATTGGGACTACTGTGGAGCTTTCTTCCATCGGAGTGTCCACTGACCGGCTACCTGGACCGGTACCAGCTCAGATGGAGAAATGGACTTCCCATCGCTTTGAATGACTGCCCACCTTCCTGCAAAAAAGGCCGACTTGCGCCCCGACTTCACTCGTTGTGATGAAATTCTGACCGCCTTGAAACCGACAGGCATGTTGCGGGGACGGCGCTTGGAGAATTGAACATGGTGGATAGGCCCACGACGAAAATGGGAGGGCCTGTGGACACCGAATACCTGACGATGAAGCCGTGTATGGAGAGGAAGTACTCGATGGTGGAGTCTTCGATGAGCTCTGTTGAAATTCTGATGATGCCCTCGAATAAAAGAGACGGCGCGGACGGAATGTCTTCTAACGACTCGTTGGGTTTGATGTCTGAAACGGCCGTCTCCCAAACATCCACGCCGATGTTCCCAGGTATAGGGTGAGTAAGACCAGCGCCGAGTGACGGATGGGAGTTCGGGTCATATCTTCCTCCCTGCTGCTTAGGATTATCTGCGATTATACACCAAGGACCACCTTTCGTTAGAGGTTTTAAGAGTCTGCTCGATGCCTCAGTGATCTTCTTGGTCTAAGGCGCGAAACACGGGGATGAGTTGGGAACTCACCTTTTCTATGGGGTCCTGAAATTGCACGCCAATGGAACCGCTCTCTCCCGGTTCTTGGGATTCCGTGAGGGTATGGACGACTCGGGGAAGTGAGTTCCCCCCTCAACTGGACCTGTCCCTCCTCGGCCTGAAAGGTGAGGACGACGAAAGCATGTTCGGGTGGAATCGCACTGAGCCGGGTAATCAAGGCTCCACCCAGGGACAGATTGGAGATCTGTCCCTTTATGATATGGCCGTGCCAGTACAGGGTACAGGGAATGGGGATTTGATAGCGTTCAAATTCGCGCCGCTCTTCCATCATTAGCGCCACAATTATAGTGGACTCACCGAACCGATCAAGCAGAAAACCTGGGTCCGACTTCTTCCAGGTAAGATTTGGAACCGATATTCGTGATCCGGTCCAAGCCCGCACTTCTCACACCTACTCGTCACGAAGCGGCGGAAGGGCCGGCCTGGCAAGACGCGCGACCAAGGCCCCCGCAAACGTACTGTAGGTACGTTGAGGAGGCCGACGGAGGGGGCACCCGCTTTGCGACGCACAGTCAGGGCGGATCATTGCGCCGATGCGGTAGAGGAGGGGTGAGAAACTGGGGGCTAGACACGTGTATCCATGACAGATTGATGAGGCCCGGCTTAGCACCGTCTTTGACTCACCCACGGCTTAAGTTTTAGGCTAGAAGTAAGCTTTTTGGGGGGCCCCATCAAGCCGAGAGCCAGGAAATCGAGAGGAGAGAAGATGAGTACTTTTAGTCAACGCATGGTGGGAGCGGCCAAACTGGAACTGTCTATCTATAAGGAGGTCAGAGCGGATACCCAGGCCACCGGCCAGGCATTGGGTGTGGTAGCGCTCTCCAGCATCGCCCAGGGCATTGTTGCCTTCGCCCAGGGAGGAATTCGCGGATTTGCCCTGAGGACCGCTACCTCTCTAGTGGTGTGGTTGGTGTGGGCCCTGGTTGTGTACCTGGTTGGAACCAAGATTATCCCTGAGCCCCAAACACGCTCAGACATCGGCGAAGTGCTGCGCACCACTGGTTTTGCCGCCTCTCCCGGTCTGCTGTGGGTGCTGGGTTTGGTTCCCGGACTGGGTTTTTTGACGGTGGTCGTCGTGAGCGCCTGGATGTTTCTGGCCATGGTCATCGCGGTCCGGCAAGCACTGGACTACGAGAGTATGGAGCGAACCATGGGGGTGTGTCTGGTTGGCTGGTTCCTGCATGTCTTGATCGGCTCGATGCTGAGGTAGCCTACAGAGCAGGCGAGCAGGCTTCCCGCGCCTGTGATGGGTCTCATTGGATGAGGTTACCGAAGGAACTCACAGAACTGGCCCAATTCACCGATACTCGGTTTCGACCGGAGTGGGAATTTCTGCGCATCACCAATATCTTCCTGATGGTCTTTGGCAGATGCTATGAGAGCCGTTACAAAGGGCATGTCTTCCGATATTACAAGGATTGCTACTGGACTGGGGAGAACCATACTAACCGGATCTATATTGAGAAGAGGATCAAACTTTTCCATTCCCGTCCTCTCAATCTCGGCTTGCAATGTTATTTCAATCTGAGCCAGATCAGCTTGTATCGATTGTCGGTTAGTGAATCGCGCAACATATTCGCCTCTAAACTGGGCATTGGCCTGAATGGTCTCCAATGCTATGCTGCTGAAACCAGACCTGCCCGGGCGCTTTTGTCACGATCTAAGACGGCCGCCGCCTTGGGGAAGCTGGTGGATCTGGTGCAGAACCTCTCTGGACGGCTCGTGCTGGTGGACGAAGGGGTGATGATCTTCTTTAGCCCGGATTATGCATAAATTCTCTACTGCATCGGCGCTTTCGCCGCTTCGTGACGAGAACCTATGCATAATCCGGGCTAGCCAGAAGCCAGACCAGAGGATGCTGGACACCCTGCATGAACTCCGCACCGCTCTGAGTGAGTCCAAGCTTCTTCCAGATCAGCGTACCTATAGGACTCTTAGTGTAGGCTACCTCCTGGTTACACTCGGCTTTCTTTTTTGCCTGGCGGTCCTGCGGCTGCTGATGAGATGAGAGGCTCTGGGCTTGGAAGTTCCTCTAGGGGGCAACCACCGGCGACAGATGGTTGTGAAGTTCCTTCCACTGGCCGTCGCGTTTAATCACCACCCCGGTGCGCCGCATCATCACTTGGTTGGTCGTCCCATTGGGAGAGGTGGAGGATCCCACCACGTAGCCTGTGGTGATGGCGATGTCTCCAAAGACCTTCACGTCGACCTGGATGAGCCGGTGATTGTACTTCATACCCGCATCGAATTGGGCTTTGAGGCTTTTCCTCTCCTCCTCTGTGGTGGTGCCTTCACTGAGGAGCCCTCCACCAGGGCCGTAGCCGTCCCGTTCGGGCAAATGATATTGTACCCAGGTATCCACGTCTCCGTTATTGCGGGCAAGGTAATGGCCCTTCTCCAAGGCAATGATATCTTCCACATCACCGGCCTGGACTCCGGTGCTGAGTAACAAGCCTGCTAGAAGCGTCGTTCCGATCACTATAAGTCGTTTCATCATACCTCCTTGATAAAATTCAGGTTAATCGCAAGGCCAGAGAGCTGACCCGATCGAGTTGATCTTAGAGGGTTGAAGGACCGAAGGCAATGAAAAGTGGCGGAAACAGACTGCACTCTTCGGAGTCCGATACGGGGAATTGTCGGTTATTTGACAATATTCGAACTTAGGGCTAGATTTGGGTCAGTTCATCACATATCTATTGGAAAAGCCTGCTAGACTTCAGAAAAAGTTGGCTAATGTGTTTCATGTCTTTCGAGGAGGCTAGAAAATGCTAAAGAAAAATCTTGCTTCTCTTTTAACAGTTGGGTTTCTTTTGACTTTCCTGGGGACGGTTGTCCTGGGCCAGGAAGCACCGCCTGAGAACTATCGTACACGGTGCCCCGCATATTGACGGTGGTTCCCTGGC
>PVMK01125309.1_pt1 | contig 10619 bp, 12 predicted proteins | sample 1853481 | NCBI WGS metagenome assembly PVMK01 (sample SAMN08533507, study PRJNA380276) | Marine sediment metagenome, whole genome shotgun sequencing project. | reverse complement strand
GCCAGTTATGAGCCGGGAGGCAAGCTCAATGTGTGGACGTCCTCCATGGGTCCATTCCTTAAACGCGCTAAGCTGGCCCGGACTTTGGGTTTGCCTTTTTCCGCGGTGCGGGTACAGAAGGCCTGGGTGGGTGGCGCTTTTGGCGGGAAGATCGATCTTTTTTCTCATGAGTTTTGCGCTGCATTGCTTTCCATAAAAACGGGGCGACCGGTGAAAGTAGAAGCATCACGTGAGGAGATCTTTGCAGCCTATCGTCACGGCCAGCCTCTTATTGTCGAGGTTAAAACAGGTGTTAAAAAAGATGGAACCCTTATGGCCCAGCAGCTTCGTCTCATCAATAACTGCGGCGGATATCGCGGGAGCGGTGTGGTGGTCATTTTTTTGTCCTGGGGGTTTACCATGGTCCCTTACAGGCTCCCTAATCTGAAATACGAGGGGTATGCGGTATATACCAATAATCCCGTTCGGGCCCCACAACGTGGCCATGGAGCACCTCAGCTTCGCTTTGCCGTAGAATCCCAGATGGATATGATTGCCGAGGAGCTGGGAATCGATCCTGTTGAAATTAGGCTGAAGAACGCCCGTGTGTCAGGCGAACAACTCCCGAATGGAGATAATGTACATAATTGCGGGTTGATAGATTGTATTCAAAAAGCAGCCGAACACACCCAATTCAGACAAAAGTATGGCGTGAAGCGCAAACGCCATTTAGCCGATAATCATATTCGCGGGGGTATCGGTATTGGTGTAAGTGCCTATTTCGGTGGATCGCTCATTTATCCGAACAGCTCTTCGGTTACCGTGAAAATGAATGATGACGGTACCGCTACGTTGTTGACGGGCGCACTGGATCTAGGCCAGGGGGCTGAGACCGTTCTGTGCCAGATCGTTGCTGAAGAGCTTAAGATACCCGTGGAGGAGATCCAGGTCCTTGCAGCGGATACGGATACAACACCTGTTGATATCGGATCCTGGATCAGCGGGAATACATATGTAACGGGGAATGCAACCCGCATGGCTGGCACCGAAGTGCGTAAGAAGCTGCTGGAATTGGCAGCCGAGGAGATGGAAGCCAATGTTGCGGACCTGGCGCTGGGCGGCAAATATGTTTTTGTGGCCGGTTCTCCGGAACGCAAGCTGTCCTACCGAGAGCTTATTGCCTTAAGTGTCCAAAAACACAGAGGAGATCCTGTTAGGGGTGAAGGCCATTGGCGCACCATGCGCGACGAACCGTTTCATCCCAGCCTGGCGACAACCAAAGGGCGTTGGAGCGAAAATTATGCCGTTGATGCCCAGGTGGCTGAAGTGGAAGTGGACACGGAAACCGGAATCGTGCGTCTTGTGCGGGCGGTAACCGCCCATGACTGCGGTTTTCCGATTAACCCGCTGCTGGTGGAAGGGCAGATCGACGGACAGGTCTCCATGGCACTCGGACACGCCTTCATGGAAGAGGTATTGATGGAAAATGGTCGCACGTTAAATCCCAACTGGCTGGAATACCGAATGCCGACCATCCATGAGGTTGCCGTATCAGAACATATCGACGTGATTACGGAACAATATAAAACCGGTCAACCTTACCGCACCAAAGAGGTGGGGGAGGGTTATGTTTCAGCGATTCTGGCTGCTATTGCCAATGCCATTTATGATGCGGTGGGCGTGAGACTGCATTCAACACCGTTCACCCCCGAAAGGATTTTGCGGGGGTTAGGGAAAATCAAATAGAGGGAACTTCGTTCGCTGCGCTCACAAAATTGGAATGTTGGAATAATGGAATAATGTATATCGGAAGCCTTCCTACTCGATCAGTTACAACGGGGGAAACTAGATGGAACCGGTGACATATTGGAACAAGCAGATGGAGACCCTTGCGAGGGAAGAGCTGGAAGAATTGCAGCTGCAACGGTTCCGGGAGCGGATGCAGTATGTCTATGATCGCAGTCCCATGTATAAGCGTAAATATGATGAGGCCGGTTTAAAACCCGCTGACATCCGATCGCTGGATGACATTCAGGATGTGCCTTTTACCGTCAAGGAGGAGTTGCGCGAAAGTCAGGCCCAGCATCCGCCGTGGGGGAGATTTTATCTGTATTGCCCCTGAAGAGGGTGTCAGGGTATTTCAAACCACCGGGACCACCGGTATTCCCGTAAAGGCCATTCTGAATAAGACCGATTGGACCACCCACTGCTACGAACAGTTTATGCACTTCATGTACGGCTACGGCATTAAAACTTCCGATATTCTTTTCGTGCCCTTTGGCTACGGTCTTTACATTGCCTGGTGGGGATTTCAGGCCGCCCTGGAACAGGCGGGCGTGATGATCGTTCCCGGTGGCGCGCAGTCCTCCGAGAACCGGGTAAAAAACATATTCGACTGGGCGGCCACCGTGGTCTGCGGCACCCCCACCTATCTGCTTTCTCTGGGCGACACCGCCAAAAAGATGGGCATGCCGCTGGCGGATTCTGCCATCCGGATTGCAGTTACCGCCGGAGAGCCGGGGGCCAATGTGCCGGCCACCAAAGCGGCCATCGAGGAATTGTGGGGCGCCAAGTGTTATGATGACATCGGTTCCACTGAGATTACCAATTTTGGCTTTGAATGTGTGGCCCAGCAGGGGACGCACGTGACTGAGACCATGTTTTATGCGGAATGCCTGGACCCGGAGACACTGAAGCCCGTTCCGACCGGGGAGATCGGTGAACTGGTCCTTTCAAATTTGTGCACCGAAAGTATGCCGCTGCTGCGTTTCCGCATCCGGGATCTGGTGCGGTTTAACAAAGAGACCTGTGAATGCGGCCGTACTTTTTTGCGGCTCGATGGGGGCATTTTGGGCCGCTCCGATGATATGTTTCAGTTTGCCGGCGTCAATATTTTTCCATCGGCCATCGAGAATCTGATCAGGGAAGTGCCGGAATTTTCCAATGAGTATCAGATCGTCGTTCCCGCGATGGGGAGCGGGCAAGCATATTAAAATTCGGGTTGAACCGGACACGGCAGAGATTGACAACCTCAGCATGCAACAGGCGGTTAAAAAATTCATCGAAACCGTCAAGTACCGCATCACCATCACGCCGGATGTCGAAATTACCGAAATTGGGGAAACTGCCGCGTTTTGAATTGAAGGCCAAACGTCTGATTCGTGAATGATCGCATTTCTGCTGTGTTCTTCTTGACACCCGTGAACGTGGGGGGTACTGGTTTAAACTGCGATTTTTTTTGGAGGGGACAACTCAGATCTGATTCGAATGGGGGTGAGTTTAACGTGATTCTATTAAATTTTAACAAAGGAGGGTTTAGCATGAACAAGAAATTGATTGGTTTTTGTCTTGTTTTTCTGATGGCCGTGGCGATTATCGGGCCTGATTTGACCTGGGCCGAAGATCCCAAGGAGATCAAAATCGGTGCAACCATTGCTCTTTCGGGAAGGTTTAAAGGGAATCGTCGGGAACATTCGATAAGTTAGGAAATGAGTGGGCCGGTCTGGTTAATGAAAGAGGCGGCATCTACGTCAAGGAATACGGCAAGAGCTGCCGATCAAGTTTGAGGTGTATGACGATGCCAGCAAACCGGAAAATGCCCGCAAATTTTATGAAAAAATGGCGACGGACCCCAGCATTGCTTTCTTCATGGGGCCTTTTTCCAGCTTTATCTCCAATGCGGCCATTACCGTGGCGGCCAAGCACCAGATTCCCATGCAGATGGTCTGTGCCAACGACGCGGTCCTGTTTGAAAAACCGAATCATTGGCGGGTTGGCGTGCTGGTTCCGGCTGAAGACGAGTGGATGCACCTCGTGCCTATCTATAAGCAAAAGGGCGGTGTCAAGACCTTTGCCACCCTGTCCATGGACACCTTGCACAACAAGGGGGCCATCAAAGGATTTGAAGCTGATTTGAAAAAGAACGGATTTGAGGTGGTCTATTCAGCGATTGCGCCGCCCCCCACCAAAAATTTCGCTCCCATGATTACCAAAATAAGGAAGGCCAATCCGGATGTGGTCGCCATCGAGGCCCTCAGCCTAGGCTTTACCATCGGCTTTTTGAAACAGATGCGCGAGGCGGGTTTTAAGCCCAAAGAGATCATCATCGGGCATGTCACCAAGCACGTCATTGACGCACTGGGGTCCCTACGCGGAAAACATTACCGGATTGGCCTATTACGTTGAGGGTGATACTCAGGATCATAAGGATTTTTTAGAGGTCACCCGGCGGGCTGGATTCACCTGGGGCGAATTTATGGAATCGGGTATCCGTTGGTGGGCCTACACGCGAATCAAACAGGCCATCGAAACGGCGGGCACACTGGATCGTAAAAAGATCATGGATACCCTGTGGAGCATGAAGACACAGGTTATGGGAATGGACAGCTACGTTACAAAGGAAGGGTTACGGCGCCCTGGGTTCATTTCCCTGCCAGGTCCAGGGGGGTCAGCTTATATCCATCTGGCCTCTGGAGAAAGCCTTAAAACTCCATAAATATAGATAGAAATTTTTAAAATATAGAATTAGACCTCAATGGAAATAGCTGTCCAACTGGTTATTGCCGGAGTCCTGCAGGGGGGGGTCTATGCCCTGGCGGCCTTTGGCCTCTCCCTGATTTTCGGGGTGAGCGATGTATTGAATCTGGCCCACGGCGAATTTTTAATGCTGGGGGGATTGTTTACCTTTTTGCTCTTCCGCGCGACGGGGCTCAACCCCTTCCTGATCGGTCTGATGATGGTGCCGTTCATCTTTTTCCTGGGGTACATCTTCGACCGTTTCCTGATGCGGCCCCTGGCCAATAAAAAGGAAAACATTCGACTGATGTCCTCCATTCTGGTGACCCTGGGAGCGGCCCTGTTTATCGCAGACGTGACCTCTTTTCTGGCCGGGTGCCGAGGAGAAGGGCGTGGATTATACCCTGCCGTCCTTTTTTTGGGGGGATATTTACATCTCATATCTCAGACTGCTGGCGATGGTTATGATCGCCGCACTGACGGTCGGGATGCACTACTACTTAAAGAAAACCTTTACCGGCCGCGCCTTACGGGCAACCACTCAAAATATCCGCGGCGCCATGCTGGTCGGCGTGGATACCTACCGGATACGATCGATTACCTTTGGCATTGGTTCACTTCTGGCCGGTATTGCCGGGGTTTTCTATGTCGTGCTTCTGTCCATTTCGCCGGATATGGGCCTGGGCGTGACGATTAAATATCTTTGTATCATTGTGCTGGGGGGGTTGGGTAGTTTGATCGGTTCCCTGGTGGGCGGTCTTATTCTGGGTCTGACGGAATCCATTGTGAGCTATTATACCCCCCACTGGGGCCAAACGGCGGCTTTTCTCATGCTGGTCCTTATTCTATTGATTCGACCAAAGGGACTTTTTGGGAAATAAAGCAGCAACCGATACCTTGTGAAGATTGCGTATTTTGGGAGATCCGTATGAATCGTATCATTGTGGGGCTTGTGCTGGTATTTCTTCTCATATTTCCGGTTTTCAATCAGCCCTATTTGAATACCTTTCTCATTATCCTGTTCATGTATATTCTTCTGGCCGAAAGCTATGACCTGCTGAGCGGCTATACCGGCTACATCAATATGGGTCATATCGTTTTTTTCGGTATCGGCGCTTACACCTTTGGTCTACTCTGGAACGTAGCGGTCTCTGCCCTTTATCTTTCTTTTCTGGCGGGTACCCTGGCGGCCGTCATCTTTGCCAGTCTCATGAGTTTCCCTTTTTTCAGATTACGCGGCGCCTACTTTTCTCTGGCGGCCTTTGCCCTGGTCAAACTCATGGAACATCTCACGCTGAACCTGTCCTCGATCACTCACGGCTCCGACGGCCTAAAGGTGCTTGAAGGCAATCGGATGATTCCCATGTACTACCTTTCGCTGCTGCTGGTGGCTGCCGTAATCGTTGTCAGCTACCTGATCACGCGCTCCCGCCTGGGTTTGGCCATGGCCTCCATCCGGGAGGGAGGGAACAGATCGCTTTTGATTTCGGTGTGCCGGTTCAGCGGATCAAAACCACGGCCATGGTCATATCGGCCTCATTTGCCGGGACTTATGGGCGGCTTCTATACCTGGTACACGATCTTCATCAATCCTTCCATGGTTTTTGGCACCGACATCGCTCTGATGCCGATGGCCATGGCCATGTTGGGGGGGTCCGGTGTTATTATCGGGCCGGTGATCGGCGCTGTTTTTCTTTTAATCATAGAAGAAGCCCTCTGGACACGGTTTGCCTACCTGCATACAGCGGCCTACGGCCTTGTCATTCTTTTGGTGGGCCTTTTTATGCCGGGGCGGGACTCGTTCGCCTGGGGCCTTTTCGTCGATTTCTGGTTAGCGTTGGCCTTTACCGTGAACTTTAGTATTATAAGATTGGGCACAGAGAACCTGTTTGGGTTCCTGCTCGTCCGGATTATGGAAGGTTGAAGATGTTAGTGGTGGAAGAACTGGGCAAGACATTTGGTGGACTCACGGCCTTGTTCGGCATCGATTTCGAGGTTGAAAAAGGCAGTATTACCGGGATTATCGGGACCCAATGGGGCCGGCAAAACCACGACCTTTAACCTGATCAGTGGCACCTTTCTGCCCACTTCCGGCAGTATCCGGTTCAAAGGCCGGGATATTACCGAGCTAAGGTCTAATAAAGTCTGCCGCCTGGGCATATCGCGTACCTATCAAAACGCAAGATCTTTTGAGGCCCTTTCAGTCCTGCAAAACGTTCTCGTTGGTATCTTTTACGGAAGAAAGGATAGGCCGGGATATCAAAAGGGCAGGATCCGAGGCCATGGATATCCTTCGGTTTCTTGATCTGGAACGCCAGGCGGAAGTCCCGGCCGACCAATTATCTCCCTTTAAACAAAAAACGCCTTGAACTGGCCCGGGCCCTGGGCACGCAGCCCGAACTGCTGCTTCTGGATGAGATCGCGGCCGGGCTGATACCGAGCGAGACCCTACAGATGATGGATATCATTCAACAAATCCGCTCCCGGGGCATTACGGTTCTGATGATCGAACACATCATGAAGGCGGTGATGGACCTTTCCGATCGGGATAATCGTGCTCAACTATGGCGTCAAAATTGCTGAAGGAAAACCGCAGGAGGTCTCCTCCAATCCCAAGGTGATCGAGGCTTACCTTGGAACAAAAGAAGAAGGAGGCGGAATAAACCTCAACGTTGCACAAGTCAATGAGGGGCATAGAGCGTTTGTCAGAATAACGTTCCGATAGCGGTGGCCTGTTGGGTCTTCTCCGGTTTGTAGATACTCTCCAATATGGCCTGATCCAAACGCTCTAATAATTTTTTTCAATAAAAAATAAAATAGCGGTTGTCATGTTTGAAATAATTTCAGGCTGTTACACGCTATATTTTCTCCGGTTAGGAAATCTGGCAAACGGAATATACTTATGACAACCGCTATGCGAGGTCATTGTCGTGTTAGAGATTAGCGGGCTTAACGTATTTTACGGAGACTACCAGGTGCTGTTCGATGTTAAGGCAACGGTGGCGTCCGGTGAGATTGTATCTTTGCTGGGAGCCAACGGCGCCGGCAAGACGACAGCCATAAATGCGATTTGCGGGTTTTATTCGACCCAAGGGCCGGCACGATCCGTTTTGATGGCACCGTGATTCATAAAATGCCGCCCAACAAGATTGTCGAAAAAGGATTGATTCAAATTCCGGAGGAGCGGATGCTCTTTGCCGACATGACCGTCCTGGAGAACCTGCAAATGGGGGCCTATCTTAGCCCGGGCCAGAAAAACACTGGCGGATTCTCTGGATTGGGTATATGGCCTTTTCCCGATTTTGAAAACGCGGCAATCTCAATTGGCCGGGACCCTCAGCGGCGGCGAGCAGCAAATGGTGGCGATCGGCAGGGGATTGATGTCCCTGCCCAGACTCCTGATACTGGATGAGCCTTCATTGGGTTTGGCCCCCCTGCTGGTTGCGGAGGTCTTCCAGGTCATACAGAAGATTAATCAGGAGGGGGTTGCGATTCTGCTGGTTGAGCAAAACGCCCACCAGAGTCTGAAAATTTCCAACCGGGCCTATCTTCTGGAAAACGGGATCCATCGCCATGGAGGGCAAAGCCTCCGAGCTTCTGGAGACGGATTACATCCGGGAATCCTATCTGGGAATTTGATATTGTCCACTTTACTTTCGAATCCGTCCGCGATTTTCGTCTTTTGCCGCCAGTTCCGCCAGGCCGCCCGGGCCGAATTTTTTTATCTTCACGCCACCGGAAAGTTTGGGGAAATCATCCATGATACACAGCTCATCCGGCAGTTTGTGCGGGGCTAATTTGTCTTTCATCATGTCTCGAACTTCCTCCAGGGTAACCGTTTGATTCGGTGTGGGGATCACGCAGGCACAGATCGATTCGCCTAAAACAGGGTTGGGGGTCGCCACGATGCAGACCTGCTCAACTTTGGGATGATCAACAAGCAGGCATTCGAGTTCATAGGGATTAATTTTATAGCCCCCGCGATTGATTAGGTCCTTTGTGCGCCCATAAATTTTGAGATAGCCGTCTTTTTCCCTGGAAGCCAGGTCCCCCATAAAAAGCCACCCATCGATAATTTGCCGGCGGGTTTCCTCAGGATTCTTCCAATAGCCTTTCATAACATGCCATCCGTTCAGGGTTAATTCCCCGATCTCTCCGTCAGCCAATTCTTTGCGCGTCGTCGGGTCCACCACCCGCATCCGGGTGTCGGTGACCGGTTTACCGATATACTTTTCCCTGATAGCCAGGGGCGACGGATAGGGGCACATGGTTCCCAGTCCCGGGCCGACTTCCGATGCTCCCCAGAAAGATGTCAGATAAATATTCATCTCCTTTTCCACCCGGGTCAGCAGGCCCTCCGGTGCGACCATTCCGGCGATCAGACCGGCTCTAAGCGAACCGAGGTCATACTCCGGCCGGCTGTTGTGATTGAGTTCCAGGATATAGTGGGGCGGGGCTGCCAACTGCAGGGTGACCTTTTCCCGTTCGATGAGTTGAAACGCCGCCTGCACCTCAAACTTATCCATCAGGACAACAGTTGCTTGGAGCAACAGGGGCTGAATCAAGATAGAGCCGCACCCGTAGGAATGGCTCATGGGCAAAAAGCCGATAAAAATATCTTCCGAGTTCGCCTGTAGGCCCAATGAATATTCCCATCCGGCCCGGACGGCGGCATAATGGCGAATCATGGCACCTTTGGGCTTACCCGTGGTGCCGGAGGTATACAGCAGCATGCAGAGATCTTCCTGTGGATCGATGGTCACAGCCGGGACTTTTCGCTCACTGCCTTTGTCCATTAAGGCCTCAAAGGAAAAACCCCCTTCACCCATTGCATTGCCCGCAACAATAATGGATTCAAGTTCGGGCAATTCTTTTTTAATTTTTAAAATTTCAGCAAGATAATTATAACCGTCCCATTGGCCGAAAATAAAAACCCCTCTGGCTTCTGAATTTTTCAGGATGAACTCGGCTTCGTGCATGCGATAAATCGCATTTATCCAGACAACGATGATCCCTATCTTTTGCAGAGCGTAAAAGGCCGCGACCAGCTCCAGGGAGTTTTTCATGTAAATGGCGATCCGATCTCCTTTTTTAAAACCCATTTTGGCAAGACCGACCGCCAAAGTTTCAGCCCTGGCGTTTAGTTCCGAATACGTTATTCGCGCGTCTCCGTCTACAATTGCAACTTTATCAGGAGATTCGACCGCAGCTTTTTCTAAAACCTGTCCAAGGGATAGAGAATCGTAGATTTTCATCTTATAACCTTATTTTTAGATCTTTAAATATCCCAGATCGGATGAAATGGTTTCACAGGTTCTTTTTACCATTTCGATTAACGGGTCCCATATCTTCGTTCGATTGCTTGAATTCAGGGGCAGGGCGATACCCAGGGTGGCGACCACTTGTCGGGAATAATCCCGAATGGGCGCGGCAATTCCGAAAACACCCTCAACCGCCTCTTCGTGTTCCAGAATGTAGCCCTGGTTACGAATCTGCTCCAGGCGCAGGCTGAAGGCATCTGCATCCGTAATCGACAGGGGTGTATATGGCATTAACGGATATTTTTCCAAAACCCGCTCTACATCCTGCGGATCGAGGCTCGACATTAAGACCATCCCTAACATTCCGTAATTCAGCGGCCGTCGCCAGCCGACGTCCGATGAAATCCGGATCATTCCTTTGCCCTCGCGTTTGTCGATATAAACCAGCTGATCTTCCATGTTGATCCCCAGAAGGACGGTCGCGCCGGACTCGCTTTGAAGCCTGGTCATTGGATCGGCGGCTGCCTGGCGCACCGAAAATGAAGAAAAAACAATTCCGCCAAGTTCGAACAAACGCATACCGAGCTGATATGTTTTGGTTTGTGGGTTTTGCTGGAGATATCCGCGGGTCGTAAGATTTGAAGCCAGTCGTTTGACAGTAGTCTTATTGAGCCCGGTACGAATGACTATTGCGGACAGCGACAATTCCCTGTTCTGAAAACTGAAGCAGTCCAAAATATCCAGGGCCCGTTCCACCGCCTGCACTTTATAGATCGAATTTTGCGTGGTCGTTTGTTTCATATTATGAACCTACCATCTATAAAATGAAATCTATATCAATTTTATCGTAAAGGTCAATACAAA
>PVMK01122612.1_pt1 | contig 10619 bp, 12 predicted proteins | sample 1853481 | NCBI WGS metagenome assembly PVMK01 (sample SAMN08533507, study PRJNA380276) | Marine sediment metagenome, whole genome shotgun sequencing project. | reverse complement strand
ATTGAGCCAGCCAACGGTTGAGGCAGCCGCGGCCCCGCATGTCGATGAGCTGCTTGAACAACTTCATGAACTGACCATGGTTGATGGGGCCCTGTCCGCCAATGGCGAAAGCCGAAATCCGGCACTCGTCTTGGGGGCCCGGGTAGTCGATAAATTCTTTGGTCGCTCGGTCGACGCCTTCTGCCAGATCGAACCCTGTCGCCCCGAATGAAACGGCGCCGTTCCCGTCTTTGAGCTCCTCGACCGGGATTTCGCCGTCCGCATCCGGACGGCCGGACGTCGCGGTCAGCGTGCCGCTCTGCAACGTGCAGTCGTACGGGGAAGAGTCGGTTGCCTGGGTGTTGAACAGGAAGCGCTGAGCCAGGGCGTCGTAACCAAAGTTGAACCGCGTGTCTCCGTCACGCTCGCTGTCTCCGTCGTTTGCGCTGGCGATCCCGGCACCGAACAAAAGACTCAGCGTGGCCACGACCGCGAAGATGCGAAGTTTCATCCTGCCCTCCTAGACCGTTGGTTAACTGCGTCCGCCGCCGGGGTCTGTGGCGCCGGGGGTGTTGTCGGGTGGTCCGGGGGGGAGGTCGTCGGGTGGTTCTGGGACGTCGTCGGGTGGTCCTGTTTGGTTCTCTGACTGGCTGCTGCTGTCGCTGTCCTCTCCAGACTGGCCGGGTGTGTCACCGGACTGGCCTGGTGTGTTACCGGACTGGCCTGGTGTGTCTCCGGACTGGCCTGGTGTGTCTTCGGATTGGCCTGGTGTGTCTCCGGGCAGGCCTGGGCCGTCGTCTCCCTGGTCGGTTGCGCCCTCTGACTCAGAGGTGTCTGCGGACTCGCCGGGTGTGGTTCCGGCCAGGCCTGGTGTGGTTTCGGACTGGCCTGGTGTGGTTTCGGCCAGGCCCGGTGCTTCCGCTGGCGGCTCGCCGATTGCCTCAGCAAAGCCAGCCAAGGTGCCGGTGTTGACTGTTCCTGCGGCTGTGGCGACGCGCAGGTAACTGAGGAGCGTGCCGACCTGCTCAGCTACGAAGGAGCTCGGTCCCTGCGGTTCACCTTGTACCCGGGTCGCCGCTTTCTGGATGGCCGCCTTTGCCGTCTCGTTATCTGGAGTTGCCGGCAGCACCGCGGCGGCGTGAGTCAAACCGCCGGCCACCGCACCCGAAGCGACCAGGGCGTGCGCCTCGGCGATACGTTCGTTGGCACCGCCGTCTCCGATTCCGAGAACCTCGGCCGCCCGATCCAGGCCGTACAGCATGTCGCCGGGCTTTGCTCCGTTGGCCGCAAAGGCGAGGCCGGTCGAGCTGACCACCAGCATGATGAGAGCCAGCGCGCCGATGGCCACCCGTGGAGCCATCCTGGCCATCCATTCCGACCTCGCAGCCGCCTGCGCTGCATCCAAGCGCGCCGCAGGAAGCGCTCTCGCCTCCAGCGCCGCCGCCCTTGCCAAACGAGAGATGTCCGTGTCTCCGAAAGCTTGGCCCGCCGTCCTTATCGAACCCAGCACGTCGGCCAGGTCTGCCAGATCACTCCGTACGCCGTCTGCACCGGTCATCAATGCGTCGGCTTCGGTATCCGATATCGATAGAGGTGCGAACATCTCACCCTGGTAATCGGATGAGTCGCTCATCGCGATACCCCTATCCCTCGAATTTGTCGTTTGAGAGCCGCCAGCCCTCTTCGTTGCAGCGCCTTGACCGAGCTGACTGGCCGGTTCAGCACCCGCGCCGTCTCCTCGACGGAGAGTTCACCCACGATCCGCAGGAAGATGACGTCGCGCTGTGGCGCGGTGAGCGTGGACAACATCGCAGCCACCGCATCGGCCGAAACGGCCCGCAACGCTTCCTCCTCGGCGCTCAAGGTGAGTCCGTGCTCAACCGCCTCGTCGGTGAGGACCTCGTCGGGGCGTGCCTGTTCCCGGCGGTACTCGTCGATGAGCCGCCGGTGAGCGATCACGAAGACCCATGAAGTGAAGCCTTCGCGTCCTCCGCTGAACCTCTCTATGTTGCGGGCAACGTCGACGAACACGTCTCCGGCTGCTGCCTCCGGATCCTTCGAGCCGCGGAGACGCAGGTACCCGACCAGTTTGGGTGCAACCGGTTCGAGTAATTCTGCCCATGCTGCATCGGAGCCGGCTTGTGCGGCGGTGAGCAGTTCTGTGAATGAGTCGTGTGTCATGTTCAGCTATGTGCTGTATCGGCGCCCAAAAGGTCAAGATAGAGCATGATCAGAGTTCCACTGCGTAAAGGCCCATCGGCTCCGCATTGAATCCGAGTCGCTTGGTGGCCTTGACAATCCAGTCGACCCCGGGCAGCCATAATGAGATGGACTCGGCTCCGCGGCCGACGGCCAGATCGATGATCGCCCTCAGCAGATCGGGAGCATCCTCTGACCTGGTTTCCAGCCAGCCAACCTCGACGGCGTCCCCCTCCGTATCGATGACCGCCCAGCCACTGCCGATTTCCCAGAACGAGTCGCTTTTTGCGGCCGCGATGAGATGGTCGATGGTCAGCCTCGCATAGGTCCAACGAGAGCCGGTCAGACCCCGCATGGCTCTCCCAAGCTCCCCGACCGACCACGAGGTATATGCAGGGGTGGCGTCGGCGGCGTGGGCGGGCCTGGCGCGGAGACGCGAGGGGACGCGACGGCCGCCGTTGCCGTCCGGGCTCGGGGAAGCATCGCCGATTGGCTTGACACAGCGGACGACATCGACCACGCGGCGAAACCCGATCTTCTCCACGTGACGGACGGATGCTTCGTTCCAATCCTCAATGAGCAGCCGGCCGACGACTGCTCCTTCCTCACTGGCCCACACGTGCAGCTCTGCGGCCATGTCTCCGGCGATGCCTCGTCCTCGCCACTCGGGATGCACTCTGGCAGCATGAAACCATGCCTCTGTCGGTGAGATGATGCGGGCCCGGCTCATCGCGATCGCTGTGTCCTGGTCATCGACGGCAACCACCATACGGGTGCCCGGCTCGCTGAGCCATGTGTCGAACGAATCGGCGATGTAATCGCCCCAGTCAAAGGTGTACTGGGTAAAAGAGGCGATCGCTTCCCCATCGGACGCCCTGGCTGGTCGTATCACGGTTGTTGCCGGCATGTTCGCCACATGTTGGGCCAAGATCTGCAAGAACGCCAGGGTGAGCCGTGGTCCGAGCGGGCTACGGCCGATAGCGGGAACCAGAGGCTCCAAAAAACGGTGCGTGATATCAGTAGGCGGCGAGCTCCCGCGCCCGTTCGATGATCCCCTCGACGTTGGGAATGACCTGCCGTTCGAGGGCGGGTGCGTACGGGAAGGTTGGCACGTCCGGCGACGCGTATCGCTGTACGGGAGCGTCAAGCCAGTCGAACGACTTCTCCATGATCTGTGCCGATATCTCGGCCCCGTAGCCCAGGAACTCGTTGTCTTCGTAAACGATCAACACCTTGCTGGTTCGCTCGACTGCGGCGTTGATCGATGGCCAGTCGAGCGGCTTCAGCGAGCGCAGGTCGAGCACGCTCACCTCGATCCCCTCTTCTGCCAGCCTGTCGGCGGCCTCGACTGAGAAGTGTGCCATCGAGCCATAGGCGATGATGGTGAGATCAGTGCCATCGCGCCGCAGCGCGGCCTTCCCCAGCGGGACGCGATGATCGCCGGAAGGCAGGGGACCGGTAGCGAGCCGGTACAGCTTCTTCGGTTCCAGGTACATCACGGGATCTGGGTCTTCCACTGCGGACAGGAGGAGCCCCTTGGCGTCGGAAGGCGTGGACGGCACGACGACCTTCAACCCGGGGATGTGGGCGTATAGGGCTTCGATCGACTGGCTGTGGTAGAGCGCACCGTGGATCCCGCCGCCGTAGGGGACCCGTACCACCATCGGGCACTCCCAGCGACCATTGGAGCGGTAGTGGATCTTGGCGGCCTCCGACACCAACTGGTCGAAGCCGGGGTGGATGAAGTCGGCGAATTGAATCTCGAGGATCGCCTTTGTGCCGGTTGCTGCCATGCCGATCCCCATTCCGATGATGAGCGCCTCGGAGATCGGGGAGTTGAAGGACCGGGCGGCTCCGAAGGCATCGGTGAGCCCTTCCGTGGCCTTGAACACACCGCCCTTGGGATCCGCTACGTCCTCGCCGAATGTGACCGTGTCCTCGTAGAGGCCCATCACGTGATGGAGCGACTTGTTGATGGCGGTGATCAGATTGACCTCTTCGCCGATCGGCTCCCTCTCGATCGTGTCCACCGGCTCGACCGGTGTGATCGGCGCCGCATAGACACGGCTGAGCGCATCTTCGGGATCCGCGGCGCCCTCGGCCCGCTCGGCAGCGGCCGCGACCGTGCTCGCGGCCTCGCGGTCAATGGCCTCTTCGGCGGCGATGTCGAGAAGGCGGTGTTCGACGAGGTAGCGGCGGAACGCTGGGATCGGGTCCTTCTTCCTCCACTGCTCGACCTCCTCTCGGGTTCGGTACAGCTTGTCGTCGTCGTCGGACGTGTGGGCGTAGTAGCGGTAGGTCTTGGCCTCGATGAGGGTGGGACCTTCGCCCGCCCTGGCCTTGCCGATGGCGGTCGCCATCGCCCCGTATACCGTGAGCAGGTCATTGCCGTCGACAACGACGCCTTCGATCCCGTAGCCGCCGGCGCGAGCGGCGATCTGGCCGGCGATCTGGTCGCTCTCTGGGACCGAGATCGCATACATGTTGTTTTGGATCAGGAAGATCACGGGAAGGTTGTGGATGCCGGCAAAATTCATCGTCTCGTGCCAGTCACCTTCCGAGGTCGAGCCTTCTCCGCCGGAGACGACAACGACGCCGTCGGTTCCGCCGCGTTTCAACTCATAGGCGATGCCGGCGGCGTGCGGGTACTGGGTCGCGATCGCCGAGGAGTGGGTGAAGATATTGAGATCTGGCTCCGACCAGTGGTTCGGCATCTGTCTGCCGCCGGACGCGGGGTCGGCTTTCTTGGCGAACACGCCAAGGAAAATGTCTTCGGCGCTCACCCCGAGCGCGATATTGAAGGCAACGTCCCTGTAGTAGGGGAGGGACCAGTCCTTCTCCGTGTCGAGGGCATAGGCCGTCCCCACCTGAGCGGCCTCGTGGCCCGCTCCCGATACGACGAAGGGAACCCTGCCTTGCCGGTTTAGTGCCCATATGCGGTCGTCGAGCTTGCGGGCGAGCACCATCATGCGGTACATCTGAAGCAGGTCGTTATCGCTGAGGCCGAGCGCGGTGTGGTCGCCGATGGTCTCGAGCTCGACGGTCATTTCAGGCCTCCCCGATGGTGCCCCGGCCGCCGGTCGAGCCGGAGCGATCCGACATCTTGGATTCTCTCTTCGGCGATGCGTACTGCCGCCACATGTGGATTCACGCCGTTCTTCTCTGCGGCGTCGAGCACGCGGTTGATGCTGTCGGATATCGCATCGATCCGCGTACCGGCCCGTTCGACGTCATAGCCTTCCATTTCGACGTGGATGTTGATGACGCCGCCGGCATTGACCACAAAGTCGGGGGCATACAGGATCCCACGACCGACCAGTAGGTTGGCATCGTCATCGATGGCCAGCTGGTTGTTGGCCGAACCGACCACCGCCTCACAGCGCAGCCGGGCGATCGTACTCTCGCTCAGACATGCACCGAGTGCGCACGGAGCGAAGATGTCGCAATCGATGCCGTGGATCTCGTCCACCGCTACAGCTTTGGATCCGTAGGATTCCACGGCTTCGGTGACCGCATCCTGGTGGACGTCCGCCACGACCGTCTCTACGCCGGCCTCGGTGAGCCGGCGGAGGAGGTCCATCCCGACCTTGCCGACGCCCTGGATCGCCACCTTCTTCCCGGCGAGATCGCGCGTATTCCACAGCCGGTTGGCGATCTCTCGCATCGCCGCTAGGACGCCGCGGGCGGTAGCAGGCGACGGGTCACCGGATCCGCCTTCGACGGAGGGGAGGCCGGTCACCCAGTTGCTCTCGCGGGCGATGATCGCCATGTTCTCCGGGGTGGTGCCGACATCCTCGGCCGTGATGTAGCGACCACCGAGGGAGTCGACGACGCGACCGTATGCGCGGAATAGTCGCTCGGTGCCCATGGTCTGAGGGTCGCCGATGATGACGGCCTTGCCGCCACCGAGGTCGAGGCCGGCCGCAGCCGACTTGAGGGTCATCCCCTTGGACAGCCGCAGCACGTCGATGAGGGCGTCTTCCTCGCTTTGGTAGGGATAGAAACGAGTCCCGCCGAAGGCGGGACCGAGAGCCGTATTGTGGATGGCGACGATGGTGCGAAGGCCACTGGCGGGATCCTGGCCGAAAAGTACCTCCTCATGGGATTCGGTACCGATCGATTCGAATACCCCCAACGGCAGCTCCTTCTCAAGATCGTCCTGGCGTAGGGCCGATTGTAGTGGTGAGCCCCACCCATCTTCTGGCCTGAGGACAATATCGGCAACGAACTACCATCGAATTGATGATCAATACGGCGTACCTCCGCGTGTACCTCCCTGCCGACCGGGCGGGGAGGTGGCCCGCGCACAAGGCCCTGGATGGGGAGCTGGCAATGGACGGTCGGTTCATCTGGAGCGAGCCGCTGGATTCGGACGCGTTCGAAGCGGAGTGGAATGGCGCCAAGTACGTCTGCCCCCGCTTCCCGCGGCTGAGGATGATCGAAGGCATCCTCGCCTTCTCTGGTCTCGCCCCGAACCTCGGGATGCTTACCGAAGACGAGCGAGCCGCACTAACCCACGAACTCGAATCGCGTCGCGGCGCGGACTCACGCAGCCACATCCTTGCCTCACCCTGGCATGTCCCATTGCGCTGGTTCGGCGCATTCAGCCCGAGCGAGCGCGAGTTGATCGATACCAAGGACGGGTTGTCGATTCGCTACCGCACCGACCTGGGCGACGCCGCAGATCGGGTGCGGTGGGCTGCCGGCGTTCTGGATACGGTCGGGTTCGCCGACCAGATCGTGGAGCAAGTCCGCGAACTCGGACAATGGATCAGCCGATTCCCTATGGGATCGATGCTGGAACTCGACTACGGCTCCGTCGCCAACGACACACCGGATGGCGACGTCGCCTTCGACGAGTCGGCGGCAGAGGTGAGGGAGAGCCTCGAGGCACTCGAGCGCGGCGACGCGGCGACGGCGCGCGACGCCTACATGCGTGTAGCCGGCCGCTGGGCGAAGCGCCAAGCGGTGATGTTCGCCAATTGACGAGAGGCCCAGGAAGCACGTAGTAGGACCAGCGGCTCAGTCGGGATTCGGTCGAGGGCCCAGGTCCGATATGCTGCCTGTCGGGCACGAAGAGGATGTTGCCGTGACCGATGCACAACCCATCGTTGCCTCGATCAAGGCGGCGGAGGGCAGTGAGTTCCGCTCTCCGCTGACAATCCGCTTCGTCAAGCCGTGAAGGGCGTCGAGGCCTGGAGGCTCGTTGCCGCCTACCTCGGCTGGCTGCTGGCTTCGGTCGCTATCGCACTCTTGTTTGCGTTGCTGCTCGGTGAGTTGGTCGCCTTGATCGGTATCGTCGAAGCGGGCTCGACGGCACAACGCCGACTCGTCGAGATCACCGCGATTGTCGGATTTATCCTCCTCGCTCTGGTTCCATTCCTCCTGCGAGGTCGGTTTGTCCGTTCCGACGACGATGCCACCCTGTAGTCGGGCCGTGGACCGGGACACATCACGGTTGTCCGCCAATGAATGAGGTGGCCCTCCCGGCTACATCGGCTGTGTCTGCATCTGTCACGGTATGTCCGAGCCTGTGTGGCGAGATCCCGATTCCCGCTACGACACCCAGGTGACTATCAACCGGGACATGGATCGACTGCGCAGCTTCGATCGCTGGTTCAGCGCCTTCCTGCGGCGATGGAGCATCCCGGCGCTGCGGACCTCGCTGGCCATCGTCTTCATCTGGTTTGGGGCGCTCAAGGTGTTTGGGGTGACCCCGGTCACCGACCTTGTGGCCAGTACCATCTACTGGTTCGACCCCGACTGGGTGGTGCCTGCGCTCGGCGTCGTAGAAATCGTCGTCGGTCTCGGGCTGCTGTTTCAGGTGGCGATGCGGGCCGTGCTAGGGCTGTTCTTCCTGATGTTGATCGGCACCTTCCTGGTGCTCATCATCCAGCCCGATGTCGCCTTCAAGGACGGGAACCCGTTGCTGCTCACCGTCGAGGGTGAGTTCGTCATCAAGAACCTGGTGCTGCTCTCCGCGGGGATGGTGATCGGTGCCACCGTGGAGAACGGGTGGCCTAGGTCAGCGGACGAAGAAGAACCACCAGCCGAATAACACGATGAGCCCGAGGGCAATGAGAAAGCCGAAGTGGATTACCTTCCGCAGCAGCCACCACGCAACAGCACCCACGATCACAATGACGATGAGGGTGAGGATCGCCCCCATATCTCCCTCCCTTGTTTCGGGTTCCGGGACTCTACCCGGTGCCGGGCGGGCGATCCTTGTTGGCACTGAGGGAGTTGGCCTGTCGGCGTAGCCGGCGGGCCGGAGGGGGCTAAGGCTCGGCCCGGCCCAGCCATGGACCGCGTCGACCTCCGGTACGCTCCTCCGATGGTGAAGCACCGTGTCGTAATGAGGCGCGCCAAATCGTGACCACCGTGTCCGGAGGCCGGAGAGTGGCCTTCGTCGCACTGCTCTTCTCGGCCATGGGCTTTGCCATTCTTCCGGCGGCGGCGCTCGGGATCATGGCCACGTTCATCATCGACGACCTCTCGATCTCGCGGGCCACGCTCGGGTGGATCATTGCGGCGAATGTGGTCCTGGCCGCCGTGCTTTCACCGTTGTCCGGTCGATTCACCGACCGCATCGGGGGCAAGGCTGCTCTTATCTCGGTTCTCGGCCTCGCCACCGCGGGGTACTTCGTGTTTGGAATCGCCCCGGCTGTCGGCGTGCTGTTCGTCGCCGCCGCGATCGCGGCGGTGGCCGAGTCCGGGGCCAACCCGGCCACCAACAAGCTGATCGCTGAAGACCTGCCTCCAGGCGAACGCGGCGTGACGACCGGGATCAAGCAGTCGGGGGTGCAAGCAGCGATCGTGGTTGCCGGGCTCACCCTGCCGTCGCTGGCGATCGCCTTCGGGTGGCGCGGCGCGATGCTTGCCATCGCCGTGCTGCCGCTTGTCGCTGCTGTAGCCGCCTCGGTGGTCGTTCCGCGCTCCGAGGCCGTATCGATGCCGGCGACACTTGCCGATGGTCGGTTGCCGCGATCGATTACGGGACTCGCCATCTATGGCCTGCTTTTCGGCTTCGCCGGAGCGGTGACGTTCTTTATCCCGCTGTTCGCAGAGGAGTCGCTCGGCTTCGATCCGCGGATTGGTGGCCTTGCCGTGACCGTGGCGGCGGTGGTTGCTTTTGCGGCGCGGATCCTGTGGGCCCGCTACTCGGAGCAGCGCGGCGAATTCCTCGGCCCGCTCGGCTCGATGGCGGTGCTCGGGGTGCTGGCATCCGCGCTGCTCCTCGCATCGACTCTATGGGCGTGGCTGCTGTGGCCGGGTGTGATCATCACCGGAGCTAGCACGTCGGCCTGGAACTCGGTCGGGATGCTTGCCACCATCGATGAAGCAGGACCCGCGCTCACGGGCAGGGCGTCCGGCGTTGTTCTCCTCGGCTTCCTGACCGGGCTCGGAATCGGGCCTCCGCTCTACGGAGCCACGGTCGATGCCACGGGGAGCTACACGCTGATGTGGGTGATCTCGATCGCGGCCGCAATGGCAACCACCGGGTTCGTCTGGGTATGGAAGCGGCAGCATTCGATGGCGGCCGACACGGCGCCGGCGTAGGTGCGGAGGCGCGCATCCCTGTTGCTAGAGGGTGGTGCCTCAAGCGGCATGGACTCGGTGTCTGCGATCGTCCCCGCGTAGAGTCGGAAGGGCACCCACCACGAACATACGAGTGAGCGCGTCGCCAGCGCTGAGTATCAGTGACGATCGAGAGTTGATCTGGGAGGAAAATTGGACATCGTCGACCGTCATTTCGCCGCCGAGAATGCCCATGACGTGGAGGCCACCTTGGCGACCTACACCGACGACATCATCTGGGACGACATCACCCACCCCGACAGTCCGTTCCATGGCAAAGAAGCGGCGGGGCGGGTGTACGGAGGCATTCTCGACGCCATTCCCGACCTGAAGCTCACTTCGGTTCGACGGTTTGGCTCCGCCGATGGCAGGTTTGTGTGCGACGAGTCGATCCTCACCGGCCACGTTGAAGGCGAGTGGACCGGTGTCGAGGGCGGCGGAGCCCCGGTCGAGATCCGGCTCCTCCACGTCTTCGAGATCCGCGATGGGCTGATCTGCTCTGAGAACGCCTGGTTCGATTCCGCGGCGGTCCACCGCCAGGTCGACGCGTGGCACCAGGCGAAGGCAGGCGATCCGAAATAATCGACCGAGTTCCCCGGGCCGCGGTGACGAGCGGCCAGGGGTGACCTTGCGTTCACGCCGAGGTGAGATAACCGCCTTCGCCGTGGTCCCAACAGGTCGATATGACCGATCGCCGAACTGGCGCCGTCACGTGTCGGTCGATCTCGGGACGGCGAACAACCGCGAAAAGAATGCTTAGTGGGAATGCTGTCGGGCCCGTAGCGTAGTTCACGGACACCAAGAGCTGCAGAGGAGATGATCTCCCGTGCGACCAAGAGTGGGGGCGCATCGACTCTGGGGGA
>PVMK01188584.1_pt1 | contig 10620 bp, 13 predicted proteins | sample 1853481 | NCBI WGS metagenome assembly PVMK01 (sample SAMN08533507, study PRJNA380276) | Marine sediment metagenome, whole genome shotgun sequencing project. | reverse complement strand
ATGCTCCCCTTTGCCTCATTTCACTAGTAAATCTTGAATGTCCGCTTTGGGTCGGTAGCGGACATTCTTCATTTTCCTGAATAACCCTTATCCGACAAAATCAAATTCTTTCGCACGTTCTAAAAACCGAGAGCTATCCGGGAAACGATACCATTCGTGTTCGATGAATGCGCCTTGTAGATTCAAGCGTCGGTACAATCCATCTCCTTTGAGGATCGTACAGGGAAAGGCAAAGAAAAACACATCCTCGGCCACACCATCAAACCGAAAAGACAGACCGGGCTTGCATTCTTCGGAAGCCATTTTGTCATAGAGCTCCCTCCCCTATTCGTCTTTTGCCTCATCATCCTTGGGAAACAACACTACATCACCGGATACAGCAATATTGGCGGGAATTCGCAGGGAAATACTGCCCTTCTCGTTTTGAAACGCGGTACCCACGATCGTCCAGGCGGTTTTTTCTTCACCATCTTTTTCTATAAGATGCATTATCACATATCAACTTGGACAACATTAAAAATTGGGAGCTGCTGAGTTGGGATGAAGGGAGATGGGCTGGAGGACAGGCTAGAGGGTTTCACGGATTTTTTGACCCTGGTAGCCGCTTTCGAGGACGCGCTTAAAAAAACGCAACACATCTGCCAAGTCGAACCAGAACCCGCAATTGACACACTTGGCATTCAACCGACGAGAGATTCGGGTGTAGTGCCGTTCAACCAGCATGGTGCCTTGGCATCGCAGACATTTCATAAGGAAACCAAACTTGATCTTTCCATCAATTAAGACTCCTGCAGACAGACTGCGGAGTGGCCAAAAGAAATCTCGGACTTTCAAATTCCCCTAACCCCCTTTGGTAAAGGGGGATCTTCCATAATTACAAAAAAACACGATACCATTATTTTACCGCAGCCGGTTTAAAATTACCGCGACACACCCAGCTAACACGCCGCCGCCCAAAATCGTCAAGCCCATGGAGAGGATATCTTCCCACATCCCCGACGAAGACGATCCGTATAGTAAATCTCGGACTCCACCTTGCACCATTAAGATGGCCAGAGTCAGTAGCGCCCCCATCCCAAACCACCACGAAAATGTTCGCACAGTCTCCTCAAAGGGGCTTCAGACAGGATTAACGTTATCCATTCAGAGGAGTAAACTCTACCCACGGTCGAAATCTGGTGTCAAGAACCGACCCTTGCGGGACGAATCACGACGAGGAAGGAGCCCCACCGGCCCGCCCTTTTAGCCCATGATGTAAAAAGATCGACACATTGTTTGACGCATTGTTCACGACCGCCAGCCCTGGCTGTTCGCCCCTCCCGGTGGCAACGGACAAAGTGGTCAAGGCAAAGGGGGCATGAGGGGTGGGATAATGGCGGGGGGGATAGTGGAAAGTCCCATCGCCTTTGCCATATAAAAGCGAAATACTGGCAGACTGAATGTTCACCACCGCCACATCGGGAATTTTGTCGCCATCGAAATCCTGCGCTACCCCATGGTTTGGACCGGCATCGCCACCGGAATCTTTCCCCTCTTGAAACGTCCCATCGCCATTCCCTAAAAACACGGTAATGGTATTCATCTCACCATTGACGACCAATAGGTCCAATTGATGGTCGCTATTAAAATCGGCAAAGGACACGCTGAGCGGCCGTTTCCCTGTTCGATAATCTTTGGGAGCCAGGAAAGTCCCATCCCCAACACCGAGCCAAATAGACACGGCATGACTCATCGGTCCGCCATTGCTGACAGCAAGGTCTAAATGATTATCAGCATTAAAATCTGCTGAAGCCACCGAGGTTGGCGTATCCCCATATTCATACAGGGAGCCCACCCGGAATTTCCCGTTCCCCATTCCCAAGAAAACCTGGATCTTGTCATTACGGAGCGCCACCACCATGTCCGGCAGGAAATCTTCATTGAAATCACCTGTAGTAATACTGACAGGTGTTCGACGAACCGGATACTGTGATCCTCGCAAAAACGTACCATTCCCTTGTCCTAAAAAGACCAAGACGTGATGGTCGCCCGAACATGCCACGACCATATCCATAAAATGATCCAGGTTAAAGTCATCGACCGCTACATTTCGAGGCTCTTGGCAAGCCGTGATAATTTTCTGCTCCTCGAAGCCCCCGTCCCCGGTCCCCAAGAGCAGCGAGAGGGAATTTCCCTGAATATTAGTGGTGATTAAATCAGCAAATCCATCGCCATTAAAGTCACTGGCACGAATTGATGTAGGGTTTTTACCTACTTTAAAATTTTTGTAGTGATAGATGAGATCGGGTGGGGTATATTCTTCTCGTGGTGGGCACCCTACCAATCCCGGCAGAATAAGACAGGCAACAAGGAATGCGCACCCGAACGACCTCGTGTGAAAAGGTCCTAAAATCCTGGCGCCTTTCCCGCGTGAGAAGGTAATCATAGCCATACCTAGAAAGAAACACGTGAGAGCGCCCCGAGTATACGAGTTTCCCCAGATCTTGTAAAACCACGTAATAGAGGAACCTGCGTAGCGTTTTCCTTCGTCTTAGACCTTATTCATTATGGGGGAAGTACATCGGAGCGGAACTGCCCACTAGCAGAGTATTAGACCTTTATGGTATAGAATTTTCCTTATTTGCTTTTATGTAGTGCTTCTGAAGGAGGAGAACATGGCCGTGGATAAAGAAAAAATTGACTTGAGCATGTATGGCGCTGCTGAACTTGTGAAATGGTGCATCACTAGAAATAATGGGCGAGTTCCAGGTGTCGATACACCGGTTTTTCAACACCTTCAAGATGCGGTGAAAGAAAAACCTGTCACCAACGACTATTTCACACTGGATCAATTCTGGAAAACGCGGAAGGTCTTCGAGTTTACACCTGAAGAAGTGGCAACCGTTGACCGCTGTCTCTATGACATTCCAAATTTCGACGGGGCTCAGCTCCCCCAAATCCGGTTGAAGTTCTGGCCCAAGGTCGTCGTCCAACAATAAAATTGAGGCCTGTATCCTAATCCCCTGATCAGCACCTGGTTAGGGGGGTTCCTTTCAAGCTTTCCCCATTCTTTTTTTGCTTTTTACCACCACTGCCACTCCTGCGTGGCCAAGACGTGCATGCCCAAAATAAAATTCGTGGTTGCATGAGCCACTACACATGGCCATAACCGTCGGGTTTGGTAATAGAGACCATTATACGCCACTCCTGCCATCATCCCTGCCAGCCACAAGTTATGTTCCAAGCCGAATAGCAACACCGTCGCGGCAAAAGACGCCAAGGTGAATGTCCCAAAAGCCACTTTTTCAAAATCGGGATTGACGATCCAACGAATCAAAAACGATCGCCAAAAGAGTTCTTCCATGAGGGGGACGACAATCGATGCCCCGAATATGCGGATTGCTGCAAGGCCCCATCCTATTCCAGTGCCTTCTTCAAACGGATTGTAGCCGGTCATCTCGCCTTGAATCGCCCAGGACCAATCCATCCTGACCCACAGCACATAAACTAACACGCCCACACCAATCCCCAAGCCAGCGTCCTTGGCATCCGTAAAAATGGGGCGTTGTAATTCTTGATAAGACGACCAGAAATATACCAGCAGCCCTAGGACTACCACAGTCTTTATCGAATACAGCCAAAGCTCAGCTCCCGAGTCTGAAGGCAAAAAATAACTGACTCCAATGAAGGCCATATAGGCCCCAAATGGAAGGATCCGCGGCCACATCGCATTTAACCCTTTCTGCAAAGACCAGTTCTGCCAAAAAGCCGCAACGCAGTAATAGACTTGTACGACATCTTCACATTTTCAGAGAAAAGGGACTCTCTCTTAATAGCAGAAGACCAGCAGGCGGATACTACGCTTCACCCTGAAGTAAATCTAGCGGAGAAAAATCGTCGGTGAGAATTTGGCCGGGATTCAATGAAACAGGAGCATGGGATAGAAAAAATCCCAATCCTTCAGGTGGAAATTTGTTGCGATTCATGTGACGGGTCAGCATGTCCAAAAATTGAGGAGACTTCATGTTTTCAACAGGCTTGCCGGCAAAAAAGATCAGATTGACGGAGCCTTTTTTGGTTTTCAACCAATCCGGGCCTGCCACGCCATACGTCGTAACATTCTCAAACGCCAACCCCATCGTCGTGAATATGGCTTCCGCTCGGCGGACATTCGCGGGGGAATCGGAAGAGGCAAGATTCACCGCAATGGCGCCATCAGGATTTACATGGTCGCGCAATTCTTCAAAAAATTCTTGGGTCGTGACATGGAAAGGAATCAAATGCCTGGCAAAGACATCCACCCAGACGACATCATACCGAGTGGGATTATTGCGTAAAAAGGTTCGCGCATCTTGCACGATAACATGGTGATTCTCAGGTGCGGTATAGTCAAAATACCGTTCGGCGGCCATGACGACCGAGGGGTCCATTTCCACAACATCTAATTCCAAGCTTGGCCAATGCTCGGCCAGCCATTTCGCGAGAGATCCACCTCCATGCCCCAGAATCAACCCGCGTGTCGGCTTCTCCATGATCGGCAAGACACCCATCATGACTTGGCTATAGGGCAGGGCTAAATAGTTAGAATCTGCTTTCCACATCACGGCATGGAAGGTATTATTTAATATGAGGTATCGAAACAAATCATTTTCACTCACCCGAACTTGTTGATACGGACTATCTTCCTGATGTATAGCCGGCGGCAGAACAATCACCGGGTGAAACCCCATCCAGGTCATCCCTCCAACAACTGTGAACAGACCCACCTGGAGCACCAGGGAAAGTTGACGACTTTGTAGAGTCCATATGAGACCCAGAATCATCAAGACCACGCCTAACACTGCAACGAGCGTAGTGCTCCCCATCCAGGTCAATAAATAAAATGATGTTCCCCACGTGCCGATCAGGCTTCCCATCGTCGAGACAGCGATCATCCCACCCGTATGCCGGCCGAGATGGCCCATATCAGCAATCGCAAGACGCAACAAGGCTGGTAATACACCACTCAATCCAAAAGCCGGAATCGCCAACAGCGCACTGGCCGCAAAACACGGACCCCAGCGTGGATCCTGAACCCATTGAAACACTTGAAACACGACGGGTTGACCCGCCCATGCCAGGAGCAACGTCCAACCTCCAGATATCAATAACAGCCAAGCCAATACCCGCTGAGGGGGATACCGATCAGCAAACCAGCCCCCGGCTGCATATCCGGTACTCATGGCCGCTAACACCACACCAATGAGTGCCCCCCACACAAACAGCGAACTTCCGAACACTGGCGCCAGCAACCGACTGCCGACTATCTCCAGCCCCATCACAACAGCCCCCGTAGTAAAGGCCGTCGCAAAAAACCACCATCGTGGTAGGCTAATAGGGCTAGGAGATTGAGAAGAACGTGATTGTGTCATACAAGGTAAAATGTCAGAGGCAAAAGGGAAATGATGCTAAAGCATGACTTCCAGAGTGTCAATTCACTTCGTGACGGGTTTTACATGAAACCGTTCCTTCTCTTAGGCTCTCTGAAACACCAAACAAATCCCAAAGCTTTGCAGATGCAACCCATTCCCGCAATTCGGTAACATTCCTTTTCGGATGACCCAATCCCCTTCACTTCCATCAGGCTCATCTTCTCCTCAAGGAGAGACTCACCAGATCAGCCGAGCGGCAGGCTTGATCGGGGCTGCCACGTTCTGTAGCCGCATACTGGGCTTTATTCGCGACATCATCTTGGCCAACTTATTCGGAGCCAATGCCGCCGCAGATGCTTTTTACATTGCCTATCGTATCCCGAACCTTTTACGGGAGATTTTTGCGGAAGGCTCCATGTCCGCAGCATTTATCCCGGTCTTCACTGAATATCATTCCACACGGTCCAAGCAGGAAACCTGGGAACTTGCCAGCGCAGCGTTTACCACCCTCCTCACCCTCGTGACTATCGTCACACTCCTTGGCATTCTTGCCGCTCCCAGCATTGTCTGGATGTTGGCTCCCGGACTCCATGATGACATCGCACAATTAGCCACCATAACGCTTCTCACCCAAATCATGTTTCCTTACCTGCTCTTCGTGAGCCTGGCCGCCCTGGCCATGGGGATCCTCAATGCGCTTCGTTCTTTTGCCATTCCAGCCTTGGCTCCAGTTTTTTTCAATGTGTGCGTCATCGTCTTTGCCCTCGCCATTTCTCCATTATTCGACCAACCAATTGTCGCAGTAGCCATCGGAATCGTAGTGGGAGGGCTGGCGCAATTTCTCATGCAATTGCCGGGGTTACACAAGAAGGGTTTTTTACTCTCCTGGAATTTCCACCCGACGCATCCAGGTGTAAAGAGAATGGGCGTCCTGCTCATTCCTACGCTTTTAGGCTTAGCCGTCACTCAAATCAACTTAACCATTAGCACGATCTTAGCCTCCTATTTTGAAGGCGGCCCGACTTACTTGTTCTATGCAATGCGGCTGATTCAATTCCCATTAGGGATTTTCGGGGTCGCGATAGCCACCGCCATCTTGCCAAGCCTATCCAGCCATGCCGCAAAGGGCGCGCATGATGAACTTCGAGCCACTGTAAACTTTGGCTTACGGATGGTGTTCTTTATCATTCTGCCCTCGATGGTCGGACTCATGCTTCTGAGAACACCGATTATTCATCTCTTCTTTGAACATGGAGCCTTTTCGGCTCTCGATACGGTTGGGACCGCTTCAGCTTTGTTGGGATTCTCCGTAGGGCTGTGGGCCTTTGCCAGCTACCGGATTTTAGCCATGGCCTTTTATTCTCTGCAGGACACGCGGACTCCAGCGGCCGTGGCGATTATCTCCGTCGGGATCAATATAGGATTATCCTTATGGCTTATGACCCCACTGGCACATACTGGGTTAGCCCTGGCCGCCGGGTTAGCCGCAATAGGCCATACCATCATCTTGGCGACCATTTTAGGAAAACGCCTTCAGGGTTTACTGTGGAACACACTGGTGGCCTCCCTTGCTCGAACGGGAATCGCTCTGTTTCCGGTGATAGGAATCTGCGCATGGATTGGCTCGCTTGCTTTATGGCAGGAAGCCGGCCAAAGTCCTCAAAAAATGGCTTGGCTGTTCCTGGCCATTGGGGGAAGTGCAATCGGGTACTTCGGCATTCATCAAATCTTGCGCTCAGACGAACTCATGCATTTTAAGCTCATGCTTCAACGAAAATTGCCAAAGAGGTCTCCTCAATAAGAGATTCCATGATTGCCGTCATTCAACGAGTCACACAAGCTTCTGTTACAGTAGAAAATCAGCACATCGCTCATATTGGCCAAGGACTTTTGGTGTTGTTAGGGGTGGCGAGGGGAGATACCGACTCCGATATACGGTTCATGGTTGAAAAAATCCCTCAACTGCGAATCTTTACGGACACTCAGGGCCACATGAATCATTCACTTCATGATATCCATGGTGAACTGCTCCTGGTCTCTCAATTCACCCTACTGGCCAACACCGCCAAAGGGCGGCGTCCCAGCTTCGAAGAGGCAGCCCCACCTGAAGAGGCACGACGGTACTATCAGAACGTACTTGAACAATTCCAAGCGTTAGGGCTCCCCGTTCAGGGTGGACGCTTTGGTGCATCGATGATCGTCAGCCTGGACAATGAGGGACCGATCACGTTAATTCTTAACAGCCGCACCAAAGAAAATAGAGGAAAAGGTTAAGGGCGCTGACCCTTAGGCCGATAGGACTATTCAATGGGATACGCATAGAAACCCCGGAATCGGAGAAGAGGAGGGAGGAGCTTGATGACGCCAATCCCTGATCAACATCCGCTGAAGCAATTATTTGGTCGATTGACCGAACGAAATTTTTCCGAAGCGTTGGGCTGGCCAAATTTTCAAGTGACCGACTATGTCGCCAATCTACTTCTGGAGTTTATTCATACCGATCAACTCACCCGCATCAAAAACCACGAGGGTGAACCCGTCGAAACGGTCGTCGAACTGTTATACGAAACAGAAGCCAATAGCCAGCATTCTTCTATAGAAAAAGAATGCGATATTCACCGGCACATCGGCGATTTGACCTTATTTCTAGCCGGAATATTTCCAGAGTATTGCAGCCGCATCAAATGCTCCGGGCTCATCCATCATAAAGATTTCTTAGTCGATTATGTCAAAGCCGGCAAACGATCCTACGGCATTGTGGCCACACACCAAGACCCTCAGGCCAAAAACCCACCCTCGTTGTTCCAAGAGTTGTCGACCAATTTTGAACTGTGTGTCGCTGGCCTGGGATTTGTACGATTAGATCTTGACCGTTTTAAAGATTCCCCTTCCCCACAGGCCAAAAACATTCTTTTCCATTGAGAATGTTGGGAGTTGGTTGATCCTTAGGGTTCGCGAAACAATAACTTCCTAGAATTCGCGCCCAGATTTGGGTCAGATTGGATCGATCTGAGGGAGCAAAACCACAGGCGTAGCAAGGCCTACGCTGAGGATTTTACGAGTGAAGATCGACCCAAGATGGCCTGAAGGTGGGATGCGAAAAGGGGAAGTTATTATTTCGCGAGCCCTTAGTTTTCAATCAATCCTCCTCAACGCTTGAGACAAAAAACCAACTCTGCACATTACTCCTTATCCTTTAACTGACAGCAACCACTCGCTATTAGATAAAAACCACAGAGAGACCTACCCATTGCCCTCTGCCATCCAACACTATGGAGGTCACACAAATTTCCTCTGAAGACGATCTTTTAGAGCTTCCTTCGCCAAAGACACATGTCTTTTCCAAGAAAACCCTCCACGACGATGAGCAGCCTGTAAAACCACAAAGGATAAAATGTTTTTTCATTGATACGGCTTCAGAGCAAGAAGAAAAATGCCGAAATAAGTTAGGTGGAAAATCACGATACATCCTCCTTCGTCCTGTCCTAACAGAAGGAGGAAAGGATATTTACCCTGGGACAAAGAGCCCCCAGGAACGATCTGAAGAGGCAATCTTTGGGAAAAGTTAGTCATGACTCCTGAACTCGAAGCTAAACTGAAAGCATGTCCAAACCTCCCCAGCCCTCCGGTCGTCGGCATACAAATCATTCAACTGGCGAACGAGCCGGAAATCGACTTTGACCGCATTATTCATCTCCTGAACTGTGACCCGGCCTTATCTTCTAAGATTTTGCGTGTTGCGAATTCTCCCTTATATCCTTTTTCCAAAAAAATTGAGTCCCTTCATAAGGCCCTTATGGTCCTGGGGTTAAATGCGACCATTTCACTTGCCTTGTCTTTCTCCCTCATCAAGTCTCTTCAGACCACAAAAGGGAGTGGGTTGGATTACGCTTTGTATTGGAAACGAGCGTTGGTAGCTGGAACCGCCTCCCGAACGTTAGGAAAGATCTGCAAGGTGGCAGAAATCGAAGAGTTGTATTTGGCAGGTCTTTTACAAGACCTCGGCATGCTAGCACTGGATCTCGTGTTTCCAGATTTATATGCCTCCCACAAATCGCCACAAACAGACCACGCCAGCCTCCTTTCCTATGAAAATCAGGTTCTGGGCATCACACATGGAGCAGTGGGGAGTTGGCTTTTAACCCGATGGAACTTTCCGGACCGGTTACGGCTGGCTGTAGGCGGAAGCGACGACCCATCCCGCATTCCCCCACATGATGAGCGTGCGATCTTCGCCTCCTGTGTCGCTTTATCTGGAGGTATCGCAGAAATATTTTTTCGGGAGACCTCTGACGAATATATCCATAACGTAAAGACGCAGGCTCAATCGTTATTAGGTCTTTCTCCGGAATCCTTATTGGAAGTCTTGGAAAACATTAAAGCTCAGCTACCTGAAATGGAACGCCTCCTTGAGACGGGTTTCCAACCCTGGAATGACCCTCAAACTATCTTAGAACAGGCCCAAGAATCTTTGCTCCTCCGCAGCCTCCAGACGATTAAGCAGGTTGAAGAACTCAAAATTTCCAATGCCACAATGGCTGACCAATTTGAGCATTTGGAAGAAAGCCACCGCCACGATGCCCTCACGGGCGCATTAACCAGAGCCCATTTAGACAAATGCCTGACCTCCGCCTTTGAACAGGCGATCGAGAATCAGGAATGTTTAACCCTAGTATTTGGCGATTTGGATAAATTCAAATCCGTGAATGACACATATGGTCACCAGGCTGGGGATATGGTCCTACGATCCGCAGCCCAACTTCTTCAGTTAAAACTGCGTGGGACAGATAGCGTTGGACGATACGGAGGGGAAGAGTTTGTTTTGATCTTGCCAAAAGCTCCACAACAAGCGGCGGAAATGGTCTGTGAACGAATCTTGAAAGCCTTTCGAGAAACAACGCATGAAACGTCCACCAGACATAGCATTACCGTGACCATTTCTTTAGGTATTGCCACACATACCCCGGAACATCCCTATTCCAATATTTCGGACCTTCTCCAGGATGCGGATGAAGCGGTCTATTATTCCAAAGCCCACGGGAGAAACCGGTTCACAACGTCCTCGTTTATCAAGACCGAACAATTGGCCTAGGAGCCTGGCGGCCTTCTCGGCAACTCGCTCTTTTTCTCATTCGAAAAATCTATCGCTTCCTAGTCTGACCTTCGCCTTCCCCCATACCTGCGTCGACCTATTTTCCATTCCCGTCGGCTGCTGATATCCATTTCTCCA
>PVMK01144151.1_pt1 | contig 10620 bp, 7 predicted proteins | sample 1853481 | NCBI WGS metagenome assembly PVMK01 (sample SAMN08533507, study PRJNA380276) | Marine sediment metagenome, whole genome shotgun sequencing project. | reverse complement strand
TGTGTTGAACTGGCGCAGGCCATTGTGCGTGATGGAGAAGGGGCTACCCGGTTTGTAACGGTTTCTGTCGAGGCTGGTATGGATGCGGATGAGTGCCTGCAGGTGGCTTATACCATTGCACACTCACCCCTGGTAAAAACAGCCCTGTTTGCCGGAGACCCGAACTGGGGCAGGATACTGGCCGCAGTTGGGCGTGCAGGTGTGGAAGACCTGGATCTGCAGGCCGTTGAAATTTACCTGGATGATGTCTGTATCGTGCGCGCTGGTGGCCGGGCTGCCGATTACACCGAAGCCGCCGGTCAGCAGGTGATGGACAGGCCAGAGTTGACCATCCGCGTGGTATTGGGACGCGGTGATTACAGCGAGCAGGTCTGGACCTGTGATCTGTCCTACGACTACGTCAGGATAAACGCTGAATACCGCACCTGATATTCGTTTGTTCCTTTTATTGGGTAACCTTCTGCCACCTTGCAGGAGCGGATCTCATCCGCGATATTTTTCATTGTATCTCTCCTGTAGGAGTGCCTTGCAGGCGCGAACTGTATTTTGATGCGGGCTCTCGCTTGTCGCTCCCGGCATCCTGCCTCCCGCGACACTTGTACATCCCTGTACAACGCACGCAGCGAGTCTATATTGCGAAGCCCCTCCCTTGACTTCACCCTTCGGGCCAGCCTATTGTCTTGATGTCAATGAGTTTCGTGGTATTGTCAGTCCGCAACTCATCGTTGAATACATCCAGGCAACCCGGGAAAACCTGGTTTACTCGCCCGAGGTGATTCCTGCCTTTGCAGGAAGAATAAAAATGAACAAGCCAGCAATTCCTTTGAACAATACATCGAAGTCCTATCGTGCGGTACTTCTGATCATTGCTGTATTAATAGCTATAGCAGTAGTTCTGCATCTGCAGAACAAGCCGCACGACGGGATCTGGCAATTTAACTTCGCACCGGAGTCTGCCCACGATGTAGAAGCATTTATAACAATCAGTGCTGAGTCGGATTACAACCGCTGGCGTGGTTATGGCTGGGCAGATGCTGATGGCCCGCTCGAGACCGGGAAGTGGCCGGGTGACAAACACGATACCTGGGAATCACGCAGGAACCTGAATGTAGTATCCCGCCACGGGCCGGATGATCTGGCGCGTTCTTACGCAACAGGTCCAGCAACCTTTGTGCTGGATCTTGCGCCGGGAAAATACGAGGTCTGGATATTGTCAGGTGACGCCGGACATCTCGAGTACATTCCACATGCACCCTACAGCATCACCGTCGAGGGACAGGCAGCATACACCTTCGACATCACTGCGGCTGATTTCATCAAACAGTTCGAAGCACCTGTACTTGAAGATGAGCTCAGCCATGCTGATATCTGGTGGGCTGATATTCAGCCGCGCTTCACATGGAGCCGAGTTGTCGTGGATGTTGAGGATGGCCAGCTGACGGTCCGTGTAGACAGTGATCGACGCGACAATTCGAGCCTGGATTTGATGGGTGAGTATGCCTACAGTGAAATACGTAGCGGCCCACCGATTCGGTTTACCGGCGCACTGAATGCCCTGATCGTTTTGCCCGCCACGCTGGATACGTCTATTGGGGGACAGGCAATTGATGCGATCGACAGCTGGCGTCAGCAGAATATCAGTCAGCAGTGGCCGCGTATCGAGACGCTAGAAGAATCCTTTATCAACCTGACAGCGGCCGACCATGTGCGCGGCTACACTGTCTTTCCCGTCAATGTGCTCCGTCCAGTGAGTCCGGATGACCGGCACCCGCATTCAGTGTTGCCGATAGAACTGAGAGCGACACCGGGTGAATATGTTCCGATTACCTTTGCTATTACCCCGTTAAAAGACCTGGGTGAGACCCGTGTTGAGTTTAGTACGCTGCAGCGCCTGTCAAACACGGGTGAGAAGCCTGTTTCGACAGAGCGCGATCTTGTCAGTGGCGTGGTGCGTTATATAGCCCGACCCATGGATAAACAGAAAAAGAAGTGGCAGCCAGGGCCTGGAATGATCGTGCCTGCCACTCACTGGGACATCCGGGATGGTGTCAGCAAACAGTTCTGGCTGACCTGGCGGGTACCGGATGATATGCCACCGGGGCAGTACCGGGGCAGCATCGAGATCAAACCGGAACACGCTACAAGTACCCGCGTCACAGTGGATATACAGGTATTGCCGTTCAGGTTACAGCGTCCCACGCAACTGGCCATCGGGATGACCTACTTCAGCCCGGTTCAGTATGCCGCAACCAGTGAAGCGGATTTCTGGCAACGCATGCAGGCTGAGTTCGCAGACATGCGTGCGCATAATATGACCACCGTGCAATACACCGGCATCCGCATGGATGACTACGACCGTGTCGACCACGCATTTAATCTCTACCGCGAGGCCGGGTTTGAACAGCCGGTCAATCTGCTCGAGAGCTACGGTGCCATGTGGCGGTGGCGCCGCAAGGGAATACCGTGGGCGTCCGATGAATTTAAGGCACACTATGTGCAGTTCGTGCGTGATTTTCTGGAGCAGGCACAACGGCGCGAGTGGCCACCGGTCATCATTGGCTTTGGCGATGAGTTTACCAACAGTGCGAAAGAAGAACTCGGTGCAGAGATTGCAAGACGGCTGAAAGAAATCCCCGGCATTGTCACGGCTGCTGATAGTAATGGCTACAAGGAAGTGAAACTCATGGCACCTGAGGTTGATATTGTCGCATTCAATAATGGCTGGGACGGCCCGGAGGGCGTTAACCAAGGCAAGAAACTGCTCAACAAGGCAACCGTCGATCTCATCCTGGATGCCGGTGCGATACCCTGGTTGGTAAATATCGGCATGGACCGTTTTTCAAACGGTTACTGGTTCTGGAAGATGATTCGACTCGGTGTGCGTGGCAAGATGGAATGGATGTACCGTAGCTACAACGGTATGCCATATAACAGTTTTGATGCAAAGCCCCTGCATGCTCATGCCGTCTACCCCGGACCGAATGGCACGGCCATCCCATCACTTAGGTACGAGTGGATGCGTATAGGACTCGACGACCTGGCCTACCTGTATACCCTGGAGCAAGTACTTGAGCATTCGCGCGGTGACCCGGCAAAAGATGCTGCTGTTGTGGCAGCCGAGGCGTTTATTTACGGGCTCGACGGCATGATCGAGGATGATATGAACAAGTACTATGATGGTACTGTCAGGGAGGACTATCAGTGGACCGTGGAACGTTATGATGAGGTCCGGGCCAGGGTTATTGACCTGATACTACAGCTCTATAATCCTCAGGACGTGCATTGATAAACCGCCCGGCATCAACGAGGAGCGTGGCTATGGTCGGTGTTTTCTCCTCCAAATGCGCCAGTATCTTCTTGATGACCACCGGGTCTTCGATTCAGGCAACCATCCTGGCCGTACCGCCACAGGCCCGGCACTTCCCAACACGGATATTGAACGCGCACTTCATCTTCAGACATTCATCAGTATTTCAACAGGTTATCGATGAACATGGAACAATGTTGTGCAAGGGGCCATTTTCGTTAGAAGTTACGTAGGGTATATAAAGTAGCGAAGCGACGTACCCATCATTATCCTGCGGCGCAAATTGCCTAGAACCCGGATTCGCGTATCACAACAGCCACGATTGTCTCCCATAGACGTCCAATAATCGATTGCGGTTGACCGTTTACTTTTACAACGCCTGTTAATATCCGGTCGGTTGTATAAATGTTGTCCCCGGGTTTCAGACGTACCTTGTAGAGGGCATGGTTCGGAATTAATGTACCGTCCGGCTGCGGGCGAACTGCGATTTCGCCGCCATAGTTTGATGCCTGGAACGGCTCATCCAGTACTGCCATAGCCGAGTGACTGATTTCTTCAATGGTCACGTCAAACACGGCCTGGGTATGATTGTCGGGATAAAATCGGCCGCTGTTGCCTTCCTCAAGCTGGTTCACCCACTCTTCCATGAAATAGGCTTCAATGAACAGGTCTTCCTGGTTAACCACCAGCGCAAGTTGCAGTTTCTCGTTGACCCAGCGGCCAGGCGTGAGCGCATCAGCCACTTCTACCACGGTGCCGGAAGAGGTGTGCTTATTAGCAGCTGATCTCTGCGTTCTTCAAAGCCATTGTACTTTGACAGGGCCTTGTCCAGTTCACGCTGCAGGATCCCGCTGCCGCTGATCGTGTGGGCCTGGGTTGCCTGCCGGGCAAGTTGCAAGCGGAGTACGTCAATGGTTCGCCTGGTTTGTGCCAGCTGGTATTCCAGCTCCGGGGACTCCAGCAGGAACAGGGACTGGTCCTGTGTCACCCGGGCACCGACCGTGGTGCGGACTTCTGCAATACGGCCGTGAATCGGTGGATACATATGGTAATAGCTGGCGTAACGTGCAATTGCGGGCGCACTGATCTGTGTATTCCATGGCAGGACCAGCAGGAGCAGGCCACCCAGGAGCAATAACAGGCTGAGTACGCTGTGCCGGTTCCACTGTATGCGCTCACGCATGGTATGCCAGGACCTGAGCTCATGATAAAGGGGGCGAACAACGAACCAGCCAATAACGGCGGCGAGCAATATGATGCCAGCCAGCTTGAACAGCAGGTGGTAGACAAGCAGGCCGATGCCTGTAAACAGCAGTACTCTGTATGCCCAGGTCATCCAGGCGTAAGTAATGACAAAATGCTGAAGTTTTACAGGTACCGTACCGGGTCGCGGGTCGCCGAGGCCAAACAGCCATTCCAGCATTTTCCAGCGTGCCAGTTCGAATGCCCGGGTTTGCAGGTTCGGAATATCAAGGTAATCCGAGAGTAAATAGTAACCATCAAAGCGGACAAACGGGTTCGTGTTCACAAACAGGGTAATCATCCAGCTTGTCGTGGCGATAACGAATATTGCACTGCGTGCCGGGCCGTCCGGGAAAACACCCCAGAGCAGCAGGGCAATCACGGCAATGATTAATTCGGCAGAGATTCCTGCGGCGCTGATGGCCAGACGCTGTTTACGCTCTGTCAGTTTCCATGCTTCCGTTGTGTCTGTATATAACACCGGCCAGAACACCAGGAAGGCGATCCCCATGGTAGGCACTCTCAAGCCATAACGTTTTGCCGTAAAGGCGTGTCCGAGTTCATGTGCTGTTTTTGCCAGTAGCAGTGCTGCAATCAACCAGGCTATACCAGCCGGCGAATACAGATAGGAGAACGTGCTTGCGAAACTGTCCCACTGGCGGATGGTAAGGAACAGCCCGGTCAGCAGTCCGGCCAGAAAAATTATCAGGAAGCTCCTGGTATAGATTGGCTGAATCCAGGGCAGGGCGGCAGCAAGCAGGCGGTCCGGTCTGAGTAACGGAATGCGGAAAAACAGGTATTTTTGCAGCAGTATGCCTGCGGACTTTTTGTTTCTTGCGGCATACTGCTGTTCGAGGAAACTGATGCCTGCTTCTCTATCAGTGATGATCAGGTTGTTTAAAACCAGGAACTGGGTAAGTGCCGCTATATTTTTCCGGTTGATATGCAGGGTTGTTTCCCTGTTAACCGTATTGATGACAGCATCGGGACTTGCAAGGTGCCAGCGGGACAGTATTTCGAATTCGGTCCAGCCTATGCGAAAGAACAGGTTGCGTGTCGGATCATGCAGGGTCCATGTAGGGGTGCCATCGGTTGCCGCTGGTCCGCTGTAGGTATGAATATCTCTGCGTAATGCCGGTACTGTTTCTGCAGTGGGCCTTGCCGGCGGGCCAGGTGAATTCATGACGGCTTCAATCATGATGGATTAAAGGCTAAAGGCCTGTAAAACGACGCAGTGCAGAGAACGGCCGGCGTAGCAGGTAACTGATCAGTAATACCCGTTTGCCGTAGATCTTGCCCGTGCCTTTTAATCCCACGCGCGGTTGCTTGTCGATTTGGTCAAAACCTGCCTTTAGCTGGAATGCCAGAGTGCCTTCAGGCGTGACCTGTGGCTCGTAACTGGTTTGCCGCAGGGTGCCCGTCAGCGGGTGTGTCGGGTCAATATTCAGGAACAGTTTTACTTCGGCACCGATTTCCAGGTTGATCGCGTCGTCAACAGGCAGCCAGATTTGTATCTCGGTCTGCCCGGGGTCTGCCAGCGTGATTACTTTTTCGCCAACGACAACCGGTTTTCCGATCCAGTCGTTGACTGCAGTTAAAATGGCAATGCCATCACGGCTGGCACGAACTTCCACCTTCTCAAGCAGTTCACCGGTGTAGCGAACCTCGGCATCCTTGACTTCAACCTGTGCCCGCAGCATGGCCAGCTCGGATTTGCTGGTTAGGTCGCTGAAGGCTTTCTGAGCGGCACGCAGGTACTCGGCCTGTGCGACGTCAGCGGATTTGATGGCGACCTGGTATGTATTCCTGAGGGTCGTGTCATCAAGACTGAAAAGCAGGTCGCCCTTGCGAACAGGGGAATTGGGTTGTATATGAATATCGCTGATTACGCCGTCGAGCGGGGAGGTAACGATAACGGGGTCCAGCGGAACTATTTCAGCCGGTGCCAGGGCGGACTCTCGTAGCGGCAGCATCAGGGTAACAAGCAGTGCCGTTACCAGCACTATCCGGTTACGCACGGATTTCAGGTTTATTCGCGGCAACCACGGCGAACGGCTGGACTGCCTGTCGAGCGCTTGCCAGGCATGCGTATAGGCATCTGCAACACGTCCAAGTAGCGCCTGTTCACCGGGATGCCACTCGCCACCGCTGCGCGTTAACCAGAGTCCGCCATAGAGTTTGCCCTGTGCCGTCAGCAGCGGACACCAGAGTGCATCGCTGCCTATCCATTCATTCCAGTCTTTTTGTGCTGGCTCGCTGATATCGGTGCGGCTCAAGGTATGGCACTGACTGGCTGTGTTGGCAGACAGTTGGCTGGTGAGTATATCTTTCAGCCAGTGTATATAGGGTGCTTCCGGTGAAATTGCGGATACCCCGGAGATGGCCTCGATTCCCGCCTGCTTGCCCGGCAAAACCTTCCACAGGACTGCCTGGTCGTAGTGAACCAGGTGATGTGTCTCATTGACTACGATGAAGCGGAATTTTTCTGTTGTACCGGCATGGCGAACCTGTCTTTCAAGTTGCATGAAAGTCGCCAGTACATGCGACTTTTTGTCACCGCTCTTTACAGGTATTTCTGGCGATTCCTGTGCCACTGATGATTATTTCCTGTCAGGTATATCGAAAAACGCAACGCCACTCATGCCGGCAAGTAATTCAGGGTTCTTGCCCGTGATAGCGGCTGTAATTTCGATTGATTGACTGGCGGCATCAACACGTGCGCCAAGACGAATGACGCTGGCCGAATAGCTCTTGCCTGTTTCATCTATCCTGATTGAGAACTTCCTGCCGGCTTCCAGCCATGATAACCACCAGGACGGGATGTACAACTGTACTTCCAGGTTGCGGTCATCGAGTATGGAAATCAGCGGCTGGTGTTCCGCGACACTTTCATGGGCATGGGCCATTAACTCGATAACACGGCCATTAAAGGGCGCGTTAATCCGGCAGCGTTTCAGCTTTGATCTGATGATGGCAACATCTGCTTTTGCAGATTTTACCTCGGCAGCAGACAGCTCGATTTCCAGTTCGCCTATAGACTGGTAATCCTTCAGGAGCAGGTTCGACTGGTGGGTTTTTTCTGCGGCAAACAGTTTTGCCTGCGATTTTTTCAGGTAGTTGCCCTGGATTTCACAATCGAAGCTGATAAGGTGTTCGCCCTTTTTAAAGCGTTCGCCTTCCCTGACGCTGATTTTCGTAATGCGCCCTGCCATTCGGCTGGACAGGGTGGATTCAATTGCAGGGACAAGCAGGGCGCGAACCGGCGGGTCATTTTCTGCGGCCGCCGGGCTGGTAAATTCCAGTCCCAGCAACAGCAGTATCAGGTAAAGGCTGTGCTTCGAGCGTTTTAAACAGCGTCTGTCCTGATGACGGGGCTGATTAAACCATTCGTATGCACACTGGCTTGTCTTCGTCACAGTTTGACGGGCGCTTGGTCAAGCCTGGTTTTAATGGATTCTGCCAGTGAGGCTATGCTTTCGTCCCCGATTTCTCTTGGCAAGGGGTCATAGCCGATGGAGTTCTGCAGGCGGCCCATGGAATTTTGAACTTCCGCGTGGGCAACATGTTTCCTCATGCGCGACACCATTGACGACGTTTTTGCGCGCAGTACCGCCAGGGCATGTTCGCGGCTGGCCTTCTGTCCGGAGATGATATGTTTCTTGATGCGCGATTCCACATCCGACTGTTGTACGGCTATCTGGTTATTCTTGATGGCCAGGTGGTAGCGCTGGTAGGCAAGTTGCACCTGCGTCAGGACTGCCATGCTGAGTGCCATGCGGCGGATATCATCCAGTTCACCCTGTGTTCTTGCCTGGTCCATGCGTGCAGGCCCTGACAGCAGGTTGAATATATTCCAGGTGATGCCAGCCCCGGCCGCGGTCCAGGTGTTACTCCAAAGGAACTTGTTTTCCTGGTGGTTTTTACCGAGATTGAATTCCAGCCCCGGGAACATTGACAGCATGGCCTTGCGAACTTCCAGTGTGCTGATGCGGCGCTTGTAGTTTTCCTCAATAAGTTCGGGGCGCTGCAGCAGTGCCAGTTCCTCGAGCTCACTGACCGGTATGTATATCGGCAGTGCGTCTTCAATCAGGTTGTCTTCATTATCTGCCAGTTCAAACCAGGTGCCGGGCCGGATATTGATCAGGGCGGCGAGTTCGGTCTTGGCCGACGACAGGTCTTCACGCAATCTCCACAGCCTGCCAATCAGGTCCAGCAGTGATTTTTGGTACCGCAGTGGTTTTAGCGGGGCCTGCAGACGCAGGGTTTCGAGTTGCTTGGAGTTTTCCAGCGCGTCTTCTGCCTGTTCCAGCAGGTCATCCATTTCAGGTAACAGCTGCTGGGCGCTCACTGCCTTCCAGTAAGCATAGCGAACATCCTGGATTACATTCTGGGCGACCTTGCGGCTACGTTCCTGCATGATCAGGACTTCATTGGCCTGTTGCTGGTTGCGTACGTAACTGACGCCGAAGTCCAGCAGGTTCCAGGTCATGATGGCGTTGGCATCCCAGTAATCGCGCTCGATCGATTTGGAAGGTTCCAGTGATAACGTGCCGGTCAGCAGCGATTCACTGCTGGCGCCGGGTTCATTATTGCGATAGTTGTAGCCGGCAGACACAGTCAACTCGGGTAGCAGGTCATAGCGCATGACATCCAGGTCGCCCTGTGCAAGCGCTTTTTCCATCAACTTGAGCCGCTGGTCCAGGTTGTACTTGAGGGCGCGGGCCATGGCTTCATGGAGCGTGATGGGTGCTTCAATCGCTTCCTGGCCTTTGAATATTGCAGCTAAATCAGTCTGGCTCTGGTTCTCAAGCTCTTCGGTAGTGACCGGTATTGCCGTGACCGCGCAGCCACCAATAAGAAAAGTGGCAGCCATTGCTGCCAGCACTACTCTAGTTTGAATCATTTTTTTTCCCTGAGATTTGACGGTAAAAATAAATATCTAGCGACATACGCCATCATCAGCCAGATTGCTTAGAATATTGTTTGCATCTTTTGCACTCAGCCCATGGTCATTGACCGCACTCCTGATAACCGCCTGAATTTTATCAGGCGACGAATTGCTCATGCCACGTAACACCGACTCCATGGCGATCGCGACATTGGCGCCCCCTTTAATTGCTGAACCGAACAGATCCGGGGCGCCATCAGGATCGATGAATGCAGTCGTAGTCAGCATGGTCGCTGCAATCTCAACTGGCAGGCAGGACGTGAGGCCCTCAACAGTTGATGCCAGGTTGCCTGCATCGCCGGGCACAGCCTGTTCTATGGCTACCATCAGCAGGATCTGGTCGGAACCCAGTTCCCTGCAAATATCGCTGGTAGCGTCGATGGTTTGTTCATGTGTGCTGCCAGCCAGTTTTGCGGCCAGCAGGGCAGGATCATCTTCGGTGCGGGGGTAGGGTATCTTGACGTTGCCGCTTCCGTCTGCATTGACCTCGCCGGCCTCCCTGGCGCCAAGGAGTAGTTTAGTCTGGTCGGCAGTCAGTACATAACCGCCACCATAGTCAAAGATGGTCTGGAAGCTGCCGCTTTTGGTCTGGCTGATTTCCAGGATGGTGCCACGGATACCGATGGTGGCAACCGGTGTTTTGTAACGAACCTTGTCCGGATTGCGTTTGCCTACCAGTCCGGTCAGGGAGCGCATGCCACCCTTGAAGATGTTGACGACCATGCCATCATCTTCAGGCTTTGCCCTGGTGAAGTTGAATTCTGCTACCTTGATCTTGCTGTCACTTTTGACATGCAGCATGGAACGGTCAGGAAATACGATTTGTACGACGCTCTTCGGGCCGGTTTCGATCACCTCTCCCAGCCGTACCCGGCTGTCTGCCCTCAGTATCCTGGGTACACCGGTTGTCCCGTCAATGGCCGTGACCGAACCGCGGATATACATGACACGTCCACGGTTATCATCGGCAAATGCGGAGGCCGTAATAAACAACAGCCCGACGATGATCAGGCTGCGTAGATTTGGTATGTATTTCATGTGCGCGTCCTTTCGCAATCCGGCTTACAGGAATGGTGACTGGGATACATTGCACTGGGTAACAAGTGCTGCTGCCTTATCCATG
>PVMK01124245.1_pt1 | contig 10622 bp, 8 predicted proteins | sample 1853481 | NCBI WGS metagenome assembly PVMK01 (sample SAMN08533507, study PRJNA380276) | Marine sediment metagenome, whole genome shotgun sequencing project. | reverse complement strand
ATTTCGCTCCATACTGCACGATATCGACGCAATCTGTGCGAAACTGCCTATGTGCGATCTCATGACCGACCAAATACTTCTAACCCCCTTCGACGTTGCCAAGCGCCTTCAAATGAACGAGCGCACGGTGACGCAATGGCTGCGGAACGGCCATCTGCGAGGTTTTAAGATCGGCAAAGAGTGGCGGGTCTCGGAACTAGACTTGGACGCATTCATAGAAGCCAGCGCAAACATTCCAAGCGGTTCTCCGCCTCGCTCCGTCGCCTAGTACCAAAAGTCCTTGATATTAACAGTCTATTTACGAAGTCTGCTGCGAACGACTTCCGCCGAAACTGGCTCTTTGGTGTCCTGAGCCGGAGGGGGATTTCCCCCTAGTTTTCGGTTTTATGAGAGGCTTCGATTCTAGATCCGAATTCCAACGCCGCCCAAGTTGGCCGGCCAAGTTGAGCTCGCACGCCATTGGCCCGATCGAACAATTCTTGGGCCGTCAGAACATTGCGCCCATCAAGGTCATAACAATCATTCTTTGTTTGGACCACCGAGTAGTCTCTGGTCCTGAGGAAGTGCACGACACTATCGATTCCAACAGCTTCGAATCCGTTGGACCTCTCTGATTGGGTGGTTAATGAGTGCGTGCCGGGGCTAATGCGTTTTTTTTTCGCTTCCCATTCTTTGGGTCGTCTAAGTTGGACGAAAGATCCAAAATTCGCACTCTTGCGTAAATGCTAGCTGGTGTTCTTTGAAGCTCCTGGGCAATCTCCTCGACCGTGAGGTTGCCCTGCCAAAGCTGGTGCAGGTGCGTATCGTCCTCGTCGGTCCAGCGAGATCGATTGCATTTTTTGCCGGAACTTTCCGAAGACAGCTGCTCACCGGATTGCGTAGCCTCGTGCGACTGTTCACGTAAAATTTGGCCGTCGACGATGAATTGCTCCATGCGGACGGCCACGGTCAACGCCTGCTCTGGGTCCGAGCAAGCATCTAGTGCCTTTAGCAGCAAATCGCGCCGCCGCTCCTGTTCTTCCTGAATACTCATTATAGAACTCCCCAAGAACCAAGCCCAAACCAATTGATACCGAACAGGCCGATGGAACCCGCCGACAAGACTCATTCCGACAAAAAGACACCTTTGCTGAGAGCCCTATTGTATCTCTCTGCCGCGATGCCCGACTGTTGAGTGTCTCTGACGACCTCGCGGATCAACTTCCAGGTTTCAGCCACGTGGTCATAACCTTCGGACTCACAGGTTCTGATCTCATTGTCTGCCTGCGCCAGCGCAGAATCACCATGCTTTGCGATCATCTCTTCAGCGGCACGCGCTATTTGCTCGCTATCTATGGGCAAATAATTAGCCAAAGGACCCCTCCCTCATCTCTTCACGCCTCTTTTGTTGCGGACATTATATATTGATTGATATTTTATAAAAGCTTTACTTGGTTAATTCTTATAATTAACATTTATAGTTAGAGATCTTAGTAAACGTTTATGGTTAACGCTTGTTGTTAGCATCGGTAGGTCAGGATTCGTCTTCAAGAAAGCGGATTCGAGTGTCGAGAATCGGGTCCAGCCGAGCCGGTAGCTCAAGCGGGCCGTGGGTTCGGCGACGCGGCCGCTATCGTCGCGGATCAAGGGGGACCGGTTGTTGGGTGGCGACCGGCCCGAGACCCTGCGGAGCGGCATCGGCTGCCCCTGGAAGCAAGAGCAGGACAACCGCCGCCAATAGCACTCCCGGTGACGGTGATATTCGGCGTTTTCCGGATAGTTGTCGGTTTCATAAAAATAGCAGCCAAAATTACCCCCATTGGAACCGCTCCCCTCCCGCGGGTGGGGTGCCGCGGTTCGTTGAGGCGCCCGGCCGCGGCGACGGCCTTGATTTTTAGATAGATCCGGAAGCCAGAACTATGTCGCCGGCACGTCCGCTTGACGCCCGACAATTGACCTACAAGCACCGATAACCGGTTGCAGCGAGGCGGGACCATGTACGAAAATACCCTCACCTCTCGCTGTTCCGGACGCGAACCTCATGACCCAAGATGTCATTTCAGAATTGGCCCCAAGCGGCACGCTCCGCGCCGGTATCAACATGGCAAACGCCCTTCTCGTCACGGGCTCCACGGCGGCGGGGGAACCAAGCGGCGTTTCGCCCGACATGGCCCGGAAAATTGCGGACCGTTTGGGCGTGGCGATTTCCTACGTGCCGTTCGCCTCGCCCAGCGAGGTGGCTGACGCGGCGGGCAGCGATGCGTGGGATATCGCCCTGATCGCCGCCGAACCGGCGCGTGCCGAGAGCATTGCGTTTTCCGCCGCCTATGTGGAGATCGAGGCGACCTATCTGGTGCCGGAAAGTTCTTCCCCGCGTACTGCCGAGGATGTCGATCGTCCGGGCATGCGTATCGCGGTTTCGGCTGGGACCGCCTATGACCTCTACCTCACCCGCAGTCTCAAACACGCGGACCTTCAACGGGCGGCAAGCATGGCCGGCGCGGTCGATCTGTTTATCACCGAAAAGCTGGATGCCTTGGCTGGGCTCCGGCCGGCCTTGAATCGGCAAGTCCAAGAATTGCCCGGCACACGGATTCTGGAAGGCTGCTTTACCGCGGTGCAGCAGGCGATCGGAACGAAATTGGGAAATCGTGCCGCCGCGGCGTTTCTCCAAAAGTTTGTGGCGGATGCAAAGGCGAGTGGGCTGGTTGCCCGTCTGATCGAACGTCACGGCGTCACGGGCCGGCTTCAAGTCGCGTCCGGAGACTGAGAGTCAAGCCATCACTGCAACCAGCCGTTCGTCTGTTACGATTGTCATACGGTTCACCGCCCGGCGAAACGCGAAACGTTTTTTTAGACGAGATATCGTACAGCCCTTGTGTGACGACTGCCACGCCGAGCTCTAGCGGCATGGGTCGAAGTCCCACCGCTTTGGAACGATTTTCCGACATGGGCATCCGCTTCGTGCGTTCGGCAACCAATACCTTCAACAAAGACATCGACGCGGCGCTCGCAAGAATTTCGCTTTGGCGGGAATTGTATTAGGCTGTTCGCTCGCGCACCGCCTTTCTCACGGATATCATGCCGCCGATTACCCTCGCCACCGCGCGGAAAGTGCTTAGTTCCGCGCTCTATCTCGCGCTCTGCCTGGCGACGCTGGGGCATTTCGTGCTCCGCGCGCCGGCCGACCTGAGCCCCATCGGCGTGGCGCTATTGGCCTATCTATTGCTCGAAGTCTGGGCCGCGAGCCGGTTGATCCTGGGCTTGGCCGCGGTGCTGGTGGCGCTCGGCCTGCTGGCCCAGGGTGCGGACTACGGCGCGTTGCTGGTCGAGGCGGGGGTGCGCACCCTGCCGTTCTTGGTGCTGTTCCTGGCGGTGCTCTGCTTGCAGGGCCCGGCGCTGGCCAGCCCGAGCTTGCGCGCCATCGGCGCCTTCGTCGCGGCCCAGCCGCCCGGGCGCCGCTTCGCCAGCATGGCGCTCGCCGGGCACCTGCTAGGCGCGGTGCTCAACGTGGCCGGACTGCTGCTGGTGCTGTCGCTGCGCGATCCCAAGCTCGCGCCGCGCGATCAGATGCGCCTGACCGCGGGCGCCATGCGCGGCTTTGGCGCGGCGGCGGCCTGGTCGCCGTTGTTCGTCGCCATGTCGGTGGTGCTGGCCGCCCTGCCGAGCCTGTCGTGGATCGAGATCGCCTGGCGCAGCAGTGTGGTCGCGGCGACGATCCTGCTCTTCGCTTGGGCCTGGAATTGGGTTGAGCGCGGACGCGGCGGGAGCGGCGCCCCCGTGGTGCCGCCCGTGCGCCTGGCACCGGGCGCCTGGACGCGGGCAGTGCTGATCCTGGCGGCGCTGTTCCTGCCGGTAATCTGGTTGTTCGAGGCTTACGGCTTGGCGATCCCGATCGCCCTCGGCCTAGTGGCGCCGGCCATGGCCGGGCTGTGGCAGGCGAGCCAGGCTCCGGCGAAGGGGCGCGTGGCCGCCGCCGGTCGGCGCGCCCGCGAGGTGTTCCTGAGTCTGCCGGGCCTGCGCAACGAGGCGCTGATATTCTTCGCCGCCAATGCTTTCGGGCTCGGCCTTTCCGCGGCGCTCGACCCGGTGCTTTTGGCACAGCTCGCCGCAATCCTACCCAGAGACGGGCTGAGCATCCCGATCCTGATCATGACCGGCCTCCTGATCGCCGGGATGGGTGTGCATCCGATCGTCATCGTGGTCGCGGTCGGCACCGTGCTCAGTCCCGAGCACCTGCATCTGAGCGACATGGAAACGGCGCTGGCGCTCCTCGTCATCTGGGGCATGGGCGCAATCATGTCGCCGTTTTCGGGCAACGTGCTGCAGGTTGCGCGCATGAGCAACTGCTCGCCGTTCCGGGTCGCCTGGGTCTGGAACGCCCGCTTCAGCCTGGCCATCGGCCTGCCGTTGAGCGCGGTGGTCTATGCCGTCGCCCGGTTATAGTGACCCGGTTATCGTGAAAGACGCGCGCCGTCCCATACCAAAGGTCCTCAATATCCGGCGCCGCGGTCGATCTCGTGCAGTAGTGGGCGGCCGTCCCGGAGCCGGCGGTAATTCTCCGCCACGTCTTCGAGGCCCCCGGTTAGGCGCCAGCCGGACACATGGGGCGTGATCGTGATCTTTGGATGACTCCAGAAAGAATGATCCCGGGGCAAGGGCTCGTCGCGAAACACGTCGAGCACCGCACCGGCCAAGCGGCCGCCGTCGAGCGCGGCCAGGAGATCGGCTTCGACGATCAGGTCGCCGCGGCCGACGTTGATCAGCCAGGCGCCGGGCTTCATCGCGGCTAGAATCCCGGCGTCGAACAGGCCACGCGTGGCGGCGGTCGCGGGCAGCACCGAGATCGCGTAGTCGCAGAAACCGAGCAGGGGCGCGAGCGCCGCCGGGCCGTGGCGGCAGTCCACGCCGGCGATGTCTTTCGGGCTACGGCTCCATCCCAGCACCCGGAAACCCAGGGCGGCGAAGGCGCGGGCCGCGTGGCCGCCGATCTGACCCAGGCCGAGCAGGCCGACCGTGGTCTCCGGTGCTGCGCGCGGCGGCCGCGGCTCCCAAGCACCGACGCCTTGGCGCGTGGCGTGGAAGCGCAGATTGCGTTGCTCGCGCAACACATAGGCGAGGCAATATTCGGCGATCTCCTGGGCCGGCGTGTCGGGCCTGAGGCGCGCGACCCGGACCTGGGGCGCCAGGTCGGGATCGCCGACGATGGCGTCGACCCCGGCACCCAGCTTCTGCACCAGGCGCAGGTTGGGCAGGGTCCGCGCCAGGCCCGGCGCCAGCTTGACACAGGCGAGCATGCCGATCTCCGAGGCCACGCCAAGGTCCGGCGCACAACGGATATCGACGCCCGGCAGCAGTGGCCGCAGGAAATCCCGCAGCGCCGCGTCGGTCATCCAGTCCGGCGCCTGAACGTCAATCAACAAGGCCATGAACCGCCACCTCCCCGGCCAGGCCGCCCGCCGGGGACATTAGCAGACGACCGGGTTTCGGGCAGGGACGGAATCCTGGTATGATTGGCCTAACAGGGCACGGCGGGGGGTCTCATGGGAAAAAACGAGGGCGGGCGAATCGAAGTCGCGCGGGAGACCCGCGAAGGTGGCCTCGTGGCCCGGGTCACGATCGACAACCGGGCCAAGATCAACGTAATCGGCAGCCGCCTGGTCGGCGATCTGCGCGAGGCGTTCGAAGGACTAGCCAGCGAGCCCGATCTGCGCGCCGCGGTGCTGACCGGCGCCGGCGGCCGCGCATTCATCGGCGGCGCCGATATCGCCGAGATGGCCACGCTCACGCCGGCGACGGCACGAACCTTCATCACCGGAGTCCATGCGCTTTGCGAATCCATCCAGGCGCTGCCGGTTCCGGTAATCGCACGCATCGAGGGCTACTGCCTGGGTGCCGGGCTGGAAGTGGCCGCCGCCTGCGACTTGCGCGTGGCGAGCGCTGACGCGCATTTCGCCATGCCCGAGGTGCGGGTCGGCATCCCCTCGGTGATCGAGGCGGCGCTGCTGCCGCGCTTGATCGGCGCGGGCCGGGCGCAGGAGCTGGTACTGACCGCCCGCGAGGTCGCGGCGGCCGAGGCGCTGGCCATCGGCCTGGTCGGGCGGGTGGCGCCCTGGAACGAACTGGACGCGGCCGTGGATGGCTGGCTCGACGCGCTGCTCGCCGCCGGTCCGCGCGCGCTGGCCGCGCAGAAGAAGCTGCTCCGCGCGTGGCAGGAGTTGCCGCTTTCCGAGAGCATCGCGCGCAGCATCGACGCCTTCGCCGAAGCTTACGAAAGCGACGAGCCCGCAACCAAGATGCGCGACTTCCTGGAGCGGAAGCGCTGAGCTTATATTAAAGCGCGATTCCAAAGCGGTCTCGGAGACCCCATCGGCCACGTCTCGTGACGGTCAGGACTCTCGTGCCGGTCTCCCGCCGCAACCATTCCCGGTCGTACATCCGGGCCAACAGCTCCGCGCCCACGGCGCCGCTCGGGTGCGACCGCCGTTCGCTCCAATCGAGGCATCCTGGCGCCACTGAAGGAACTGCTAGTGCCCTACCAGCCGAGCGACTACCGTTCCATCGTGGCGGGCGATTGGGAGAGCACCGAGGGACGGGTGGCAGCGACCGGCGAGGCAAACTGATGGCGACACAAGCCGACTCTCTGAACGACATGTTGCGCTGTGAAATGACGGCCGTGAATCAGCAATTCATCCATGTGCTGGCGCTTCGCCAATGGGGTGACGACGAGACCGCCGAGCGCATTATGCAAATCGATCAAGTCGATTTCCCCAATGCCATGCGAATCATCGACTACTTGGTCGAAACCAAGACGCCGATTACCCTTGCTTCGGGATCTTGCACGCCAGGAACCAGCTACCGAGATATCTTGCTCTCCGAGCGGACTATGGAACGGCGGCTTTCCGCGGCCATTGAGAGGTCCACCTGCACGGACGACCGAGCGCGGGCACTGATCTCGGCGGCCCTGGAACCTCGCGAAGCTTATGCCACGTGGCTAACCGACCGCCTGAACGGCGCGAATCACCACGAATCGGGCGCGACCTTCGCCGAGACCGAGACCGCCGGCGTCATCGCCCATCTAATCGCTTCGATCGAACAGACCATGGTACACGCCTTCGTGCACTGGCATGGGGGCGACCGGGACGGTGCCGATGCGGCATGGGCAAGCAGCGGCGCGGCCATGATGGACATGACCGAAATGGTTCATTTGTTCGCGGCACATCGGACCGTTCCGGTTCCCGGCGAAATCCCGGCACTGCAGATTGCCGGCGGGGCCGCCGAGGCGCTCGATTGCGACCGTCAGCTCGCCGCGCGTTGCGCGAACGAAGCCGCCAGGGCGTCGGACGAATGCGAGGAGATCGCGTTAGCCGATCTGTGCCGAAAGATTGCCGATCGCTGTCTCGAGTTGTCGCGTTGGAGCCCCGGACAGGCGCACCCGGCCGCCACCGGCATCCCCGCCGCTTTCGGTAGCTTCGAAGCCACGCTAAAGAGGTTTGTCTGGTCGAAATGATCGGCCGATTCGAGCCGGGCTTGGCGGTTCGCTAGGTCGGAGCGGGCTCGCAGCCCCCTTTCGGCGCGATACCACGACAGCGGTTCTTGCGGTAGTGTCGCGGATGCGAATCTCGACGCGGTGGATCTGGTCTTCCGAGAACCGGGTGACGGTGTGATGGCTTTGCTTCGCCTCGTCCTGCGATGGCTGATCCCGGCGCTGGGCGCGGCGCTGGCGATCGGCGTGCTGTTCTGGCTCTACCGGGATCTGGATTTCGACCGCTTCGTTTCCGAGCTGGCGACCGCCGAACCCTGGTGGCTGGTGGCGCTCGCGGGGACCATTCTGGCCGAGCAATTGCTGCGTGGCTGGAAGTGGCGTCAAATCCTCTACGACCTGCAGCCGATCTCCAGTTGGCGCCTGTTCGGCGCGATCCTGGCCGGCTATGGGGTCGGCACGCTGATCCCCCTCGGGGTCAGTCCGCTGGTCCGTTCCTGGCTCATCGCGCGGCTGGAGAACCTGCGCCTCGCCTGCGTGCTGGTCACCGCGGCCATCGAGCGCTTTATCGACGGCGTCGTGTTCGCGACGATCATCGGCGTGGTCGCCCTGGCCGGGCAGGTTCCCGACATCGAGGGTGGCTTGCGGACCGGCCTCGCAATCGCCGGGGCGCTCAACCTGGCGCTTTTCGGCACCTTGCTCTGGCTGCTGTTCTCGGCGCGCGGAGCCCTGAGCCGGGGCGACGCGCCGGTCAGCCGCGCCATCGACTGGCTCGCCGCCAGAGGCGGCGGACGGCTGGCCGGCATCCGATCCGCGATCGCCGAAGGCATCATATGGCCGCGCGCGCCCTTGCGGCGATGGGGCATTATCGGCGCCAGCCTCGGCATGAAAGCGATCGCGGCCAGCCATTTCCTGTGGGCCGGGCTGGCGATCGGCGTGGTGCTGCGGCCCTTCGACTACTTGTTCCTGCTGGTGTTCGCGGGCTTCGCCATGGTGCTGGCGCGTTTCATCCGGGTGCCAGGCGGTTTCGTGATCGGCGCGGGCTTCGCGCTCAACATCCTGGGCGTCGCGGACGAAGCGGCACTCGCCATGATCATGTTCAACAACGTCTTCAGCATCCTCCTGATGGTCGGCCTCGGCCTGATGGTGTTTTGGCGCAGCGGCGTCGAGCTCAGGAGTCTCTCGCGCACCAATCACATCCCGCCGATCACTGGGCGCTGAGGCCGCCGTCCAGCACCAGCTCGGCCCCGGTCATGAAACTGGATTCGTCGGACGCCAGGTAGAGCACGCCGTAGGCGACCTCCGCGGGCTCGCCGATGCGGCCCAGGGGGATCTGACGGCCGAGCTTGGCGTAGGCGTCTTCCGCTCCGAAACGATCGACCAGGGGGTCGAGGATCGGCGTGCGCACGAAGGCCGGATGCACCGAGTTGCAGCGAATGCCGTTGCCTTGTTTGGCGCAGTGCAGCGCCACCGACTTGCTCAGGTGGCGCACCGCCGCCTTGGCCGAGTTGTAGGCCGCCATGTTGTGCCCGGCGACGATGCCGGCCACGGACGAGATGTTGACGATCGACCCGCCGCCGGCGGCCTTGATGTGAGGCAGCGCCAGCTTGCAGCCCAGGAACACGCCGTCGAGGTCGATGGCGTGCACGCGCCGCCAGGTCTCCAAGTCGGTGTCCTCGATGCTGCCGCCCTCGGCGATGCCGGCGTTGTTGACCAGGATGTGGAGCCCCCCGAATTCGGCGACCGTGCGTTCCAAGGCCGCGCGCCAATCCGCCGCCTCGGTCACGTCGTGGCGAACCGCGATGGCGGCGCCGGGCGTCTCCCGCAAAATCGCGTCGACGGTCTCGCGCGCGGCGCCCGCGTCGATATCGGTGACCGCGACCCGCGCGCCCTCGCGCGCCAGCAGCTCGGAAATCGCCCGCCCCAACCCCGATCCGCCGCCGGTCACAAACGCGATCCTGCCCGCAACCCGTCCCGCCGTCGCGCCCATGTCCCTAGCCTCCGAATCCCGGTGGGCGGCGTCCGGACCAGGGGCGGGCGGCCTCGAGCTGGGCGGCGAGACGGAACAGCAGCGCTTCGTTGGCGTAGGCGGCGGCGAACTGAGTGCCCTGGGGCAGGCCGGCTTCGGTCCAATGCAGGGGCACCGACATGGCCGGCACGCCGGTCGCGTTGAAGAACGCGGTGAAGCCAATCGACCGCACCACCCGCTCGCCATAGGCATCCTGGTCCTCGCCATCGGGGTCGAGCCAACCGAGGCGTGGTGTCGGCATCGGCTGGGTCGGGGTCAGCAGCACATCGAAGCCCTCGAAGAACGCGCCGAGCCGGCGGCCGGCCATGTGAAGCGTGTCGATGGCGGCCTGGAACCGCACGCCGGGGATCTCACGGCCCGCCTCGGCCAAGGCCCAGGTCGCGCGCTCCACGTCGCCAGCCGTACAGGTCCGTTTCATGCCGCGGCCCAACACGTCGAGCAGCAAGGCGACTTGCACGGAGATGATATCGAAGGTGGCCGCCAGAACCGCCGGACGGTCGATCTCGGGGCCGGCCTCCGCCACGCTGTGCCCCAAGCTTTCGCAGAGTTCGGCCGCTTCCCGCGCGCTGGCCGCGCAGGCCGGATCGAGTGGCGTGCCGTTGAAGGTCTCCAGGCAGAGCGCGATCCGCAACCGGCCCGGATCGGCGCCGACCTCCTCGAGGAAGGGCCGCGCCGGCGGTTCGGCCCAATAGGGATCGCCGGGCGCCGGCCCCGAGACAATGTCGAGCAGCGCGGCACTGTCGCGCACGCTGCGGGTGACCGCGTGCCCGATCGACATGCCGTTCCAGCCCTCGCCCGCGTCGGGGCCGGAACTGACTCGTCCGCGGGTCGGCTTGAGCCCGAACAGGCCGCAGCAGGAGGCGGGAATGCGAATCGAGCCGCCGCCGTCGGAGGCATGGGCCGCGGGAATCGCCCCGGCCGCCACCACCGCCGCCGCGCCGCCGCTGGAGCCGCCGGCACTGTGTTCCAGGCCCCAGGGATTGCGGGTCGCACCGTGGCGCCGGGACTCGGTCGTGGTGGTCAGACCGAACTCGGGCGACGCGGTGCGGCCGTGGATGACGAAGCCGGCGCGCTTGTAGCGCGCGGACAAATTGCCGTCGTAGCCCGGCGCCTGATCGGAGGCGAACCGGC
>PVMK01115387.1_pt1 | contig 10623 bp, 14 predicted proteins | sample 1853481 | NCBI WGS metagenome assembly PVMK01 (sample SAMN08533507, study PRJNA380276) | Marine sediment metagenome, whole genome shotgun sequencing project. | reverse complement strand
CCTGGTGCGGCTTGAGCTGAACGGCTTCCAGTACGGTTTCCCGCAACTGGTCACTTTCACCCTCACAGTGGCTGAGTTGCCGGTGCATGTCGGCCAGCAGCATTTTGCCGTGCTCGGTCAGCCACAATTGACCATCGGGAAGCTCCCGCTCAGTCAACATCAAGTCCAGCATTTCGTGTAATTGCCGGGCCTGATGGAAATCGCCTTCCTGTGCGCCGTGAAGATAAGCATCCAAAGCCGTGTTGATTGACGCTTCGTCCATTCGTTTGTGAATCATGATTTCATCTCCTGTGTCGCTGTGACCTTCTCGCAGCAACGCTTGCATAGATTCAAGGAAATGGCGCCACTCCCCGGACCGGGAGATTATTGGATTCTTGTTTGCAGCCTTATATGAATAATCTGCGATGGGTCAACATGTTAACTGTAGCAGTCTGTTGCTTAACAGAACCTTAAAATTGAGCGAATCCAGATACGGCTGCTCTGCGAGTGGGTCAACCTTCACACAGCTTGCAAGCGCTGCCACAGCAACATACAGGCATTGGCCCGGTTCAGCGTGTAAATGTGAAATCCCGGCGCCCCGCCTGCACGCAGCCGTTCGCACATGGTCGCCACCACATCCAGCCCGAATTCGCGGATGGCTGCGCCGTCGCTGCCGAAACCTTCCAATCTGCGGCGGATCCATTGCGGAATCTCGGCGCCGCACAGGTCTGAAAAACGGGAAAGTTGCAGGTAATTGGTGATCGGCATAATGCCCGCTGTGATTGGAACATCAATGCCAATTCGATAGCAGTCATCGACAAAGCGGAAATAGCTGTCGGCGTTATAGAAATATTGCGTGACGGCGCCATTGGCCCCGGCTTCAACTTTCTCCTTGAAATAGTGCAAATCGGACTGCGGTGACGCTGATTCCGGGTGAAATTCAGGATAACAGGCCACATCGAGGTGAAAATAATCACCAAACTCCTGGCGTACGAATGCAACCAGTTCACTGGCGTACTGGAACGGCCCCAGACCGGTCATGCCATCGGGCCTGTCACCACGCAGTACGACCAGGCGATCGACACCTTCCTGGCGATATCTCTCGAGCAAATCACGCAGCCTGGTACGGCTTCTCACAATACAGGAAATATGCGGTACCACCGGCACGCCGGAATCCCGGATCAGGGCCTCGACTGTCTCCAGCGTTGCATCCAGGCTGGTACCGCCGGCTCCGAAGGTCACCGACAGGTAAGCAGGGTCAAGATGCGCCAGCTTTTTCCAGGTGGATTCCAGTATTAGTTGCTGCTCCGCTGTGCGCGGAGGCTAGAATTCAAAGGAAATGGCCGGGGATGGCATGGCTTTTTGTGCGTCAGGTCAGAGTGTCGCCGGTTTGCAGGCACTACCCTCATCCTTCGCCAATCAATACCGATAGTGATCCGGCTTGTACGGTCCCGCTGAATCAACGCCGATGTAGCGGGCCTGTTGCTCCGTCAGGCTGGTCAGATGCACGTCAATGCGATCGAGGTGCAGCCTGGCGACTTTTTCATCCAGCTGTTTGGGCAGCACGTAGACCTGCTTGTCGTAATCATCACCGCGATTCCATAGCTCAATCTGGGCCAGGACCTGGTTGGTGAACGAATTGGACATCACGAAGCTGGGATGGCCGGTGGCGCAACCCAGGTTCACCAGGCGGCCTTCGGCCAGCAAAATGATCCGCCTGCCATCCGGGAAGATTATGTGATCAACCTGCGGTTTGATGTTTTCCCATTGGTACTCTTTCAGGCTGGCGACGTCGATTTCGTTGTCAAAGTGACCGATGTTGCACACGATCGCCTGGTGTTTCATGGCCGCCATGTGTTCATGCGTAATGACGTGGTAATTACCGGTCGCGGTGACAAAAATGTCCGCTCGCGAGGCTGCCTCTTCCATGGTCACCACGCGGAAACCCTCCATCGCGGCCTGCAGGGCGCAGATGGGATCGATTTCGGTGATCCAGACCGTGGCGCCCAGGCCTTTCAGAGACTGGGCGCAGCCCTTGCCGACGTCGCCATAACCGGCAACCAGGGCAATCTTGCCGGCAACCATCACATCGGTTGCACGCTTGATACCGTCGACCAGTGACTCACGGCAACCGTACAGGTTGTCAAACTTGGACTTGGTCACCGAATCGTTGACGTTGATCGCCGGAAACGGAAGCTCACCGTCTTTGGCCATCTGATAAAGGCGCTTCACGCCGGTTGTGGTTTCTTCGGTTACACCCTGAATTTTCGACAGCGCCGTTGTGTACCAGCCCGGGCGCGTTTCCAGTCGCGCGCGAATGGCATTGAACAGCGAGACTTCCTCTTCGCTCTGCGGATTGTCCAGCACCGAGGAATCTTTCTCTGCCTTCGCGCCCAGATACAGCAACAGCGTGGCATCTCCACCGTCGTCCAGGATCATATTGGCGAAATTTTCGTCACTTTCACCGGGACCCCAGTTAAAAATCCGGTGGGTAAATTCCCAGTACTCATCCAGAGACTCACCCTTGAAGGCGAACACCGGTGTGCCGCCCGCGGCGATCGCCGCCGCGGCGTGATCCTGGGTCGAGTAGATGTTGCAGGACGCCCAGCGCACGTCGGCGCCCAGCGCTTCCAGTGTCTCTATCAGCATGGCCGTCTGAATGGTCATGTGCAGGCTGCCGGCGATGCGAGTGCCTTTCAATGGCTGCTCATCCCGGTACTCTTCACGCAGTGACATCAGGCCCGGCATTTCGGTTTCAGCAATGGCAATCTCTTTGCGGCCAAAATCCGCCTGGCTGATGTCGGCGACGTAGTAATCCTGCTTGTTCAGGTCTTCAATTACAGCATTCACTGCTATTCCTCCAGATCATCAAGATCGAGCGCTGTTTGTTCCAATTTACGTTCCGAGCCTGGCCCCGCTGGCAGCCTGTAAAGGCCCGTTGGGGTCGCAGCGCTCCTCGGCGCGCAAAAATATTAGGTCAGAGGCTGGCGGCCCCCTTTATGTGTTCAACGTGATTGAGCTCTTCCCAACTCACATTCAAATCTTCCCGGCCCATGTGGCCATAGGCCGCCAGCGGCCGGTAAATGGGCTTGATCAGATCGAGCATCTTTATGATGCCGTAAGGCCTGAGATCGAATTCCTGCCGCACAATCTGCTCGATCTTCCGGCCGGAATGTGTTCCGAGCCAAAAGTATCGACGCTGATTGAAGTGGGTTCGGCTACACCGATGGCGTAGGAAACCTGGATCTCCGCCCGGTCGGCCAGGCCGGCGGCAACGATATTCTTGGCAACGTAACGAGCCGCATAGGCTGCAGAACGATCCACTTTGGATGGGTCCTTGCCCGAGAATGCACCGCCACCGTGACGCGCCATGCCGCCGTAGGTATCCACGATGATTTTACGTCCGGTCATTCCGCAATCGCCCACCGGTCCGCCAATTTCAAATCGTCCGGTTGGATTGATGTGGTACTTGGTGTTGCCATTCAGCCATTCACCCGGAAGCACCGGCTTGATGATTTCTTCCATCACCAGTTCACGCAGATCCTCCTGGGATGAATCGGCACTGTGCTGGGTGGACAGGACCACGGCATCGATCCCGACCGGCTTGCCGTCTTCATAACGAAATGTCACCTGGCTCTTGGCATCCGGGCGAAGGTGCCGGCGGCCATCATCCGTGGTTCGGCGAATCACCGACTGGCGCTTGACCAGTTCATGAGAGTAATGAATCGGCGCCGGCATCAAAACCGCGGTTTCGTTCGTAGCGTAACCAAACATCAGGCCCTGGTCGCCAGCACCCTGCTCTTCGGGGCTTTCACGGTTAACGCCGCGGTCGATATCGGGAGACTGCTTGCCAATGATATTGACGATACTGCAGGTGTGACCGTCATAGCCTACTTCGGACGAATCATAACCAATGTCGACGATGACATTGCGAATCAACTCCTCGAGATCGACCCAGGCGCTGGTCGTGATTTCGCCACCGACAATGGCAATGCCAGTCTTGACCAGGGTCTCACAGGCCACATGGGCCGCGGGATCCTGCTCGATGATGGCGTCCAGAATGGCGTCGGATATCTGGTCAGCGACTTTGTCCGGATGTCCTTCTGATACGGATTCAGAAGTAAATAAATGGCTGCTCATTGGCTTGCTTCCTCACTATATATCTTTCAATCATGATAAGGAGATATATATTACTTTATGGCGCGAATAAACGCAAAAAAATGCCGACAGGCGAACAGGCAGTGCGTGATAGTGGCGCAAAAGCGCTTGCCCCGATAGAATTCACGCTGGTTCGCCCCGGATTGCATGAGAAAAATCGATGCCTAAAACAATTGCAAACTCCATACTGGAAAACTTTCTGGGCAATGCCGCAGAGTGGTACAAGCTGACCATTATTCTTTTCCTGCTTCTGAATCCAATCCTGATGGTGACAGCCGGGCCATTCATCACCGGCTGGATTCTGGTCGGCGAGTTTATCTTCTGCCTGGCGATGGCGCTCAAATGTTACCCCCTGCAACCCGGCGGCTTGCTGGCCATCGAGGCCGTCATTCTGGGCCTGACCTCGCCGGAAACCGTCATGCTCAAAACAGAAAGCAACTTCGGAGTGATTCTTCTGTTGATTTTCATGGTCGCAGGTATCTTCTTCCTCAAAGATCTGTTGTTATATATTTTTACCAAAATCCTGATCCGCATCCGCTCGAAGCCTCTGCTTTCGCTGATCTTCTGTGCTACAACGGCATTTCTGTCTGCATTCCTGGATGCACTGACCGTTACCGCCGTCATCATTACCGTAGCCTCCGGCTTGTACGCCGTCTATCACCGTGTCACGTCGGGCAAGGGTTTTGATGAAGATCATGATCACGCAGACGACACGGGAATCGGTTCAGAAACCCGCGAAGATCTGGAAAGTTTCCGGGCCTTTTTACGCAACCTGATGATGCACGGTGCGGTAGGCACCGCCCTGGGCGGTGTCTGCACATTGGTGGGCGAACCACAAAACCTTCTGATTGGCGAAATAGCCGGCTGGGAGTTCATCGAGTTTTTCATCCGAATGGCGCCGGTCAGTATTCCGGTACTCATTGTCGGCTTACTGACCTGTGTCGCGGTGGAGCGATTGAAGCTGGTGGGTTACGGCGCGCTGATGCCCATGGCGGCCAGAACAATTCTCGAAGAATACGACCGCCGGGAGGACGAAAACAGGACACCCAGGCAAACCGCCGCCCTGGTCATCCAGGCGCTTGTTGCTATCTTTCTCGTCGTGGCCCTGGCATTCCATTGGGCCGAGGTTGGGCTGATTGGCCTGGCGGTCATCGTGCTGGCTACGGCGCTCACCGGCATCATCGAGGAACACCAGTTGGGACACGCCTTTTCCGAGGCCCTGCCCTTCACGGCATTGCTGGTGGTCTTCTTTGCCATCGTCGGTGTGATCTACGACCAGCACCTGTTCCAGCCAATCATTGACTTTGTGTTCACGCTGGACCAGGAACTGCAGGTTCCGGTCTTTTTCGCCGCCAACGGCATTCTATCAGCGATATCCGACAATGTTTTTGTGGCCACCATCTATATCAACGAAATCAAGGAGGCCCTGGATGCGGGTGAAATTACGCGCGCGCATTTTGACCAACTTACGGTCGCTATCAATACGGGCACAAATATTCCTTCGGTAGCGACACCCAATGGCCAGGCGGCTTTTCTGTTTCTGCTGACTTCAGCGCTGGCGCCATTGATCAGGCTGGGTTACATGCGCATGGTGATCCTCGCCCTGCCATATACCATCACCATGAGCATAGCGGGTATGCTGGCAACGATTTACATACTCTAGTGTAGTGTAGTGTAGTGTAGTGTAGTGTAGTGTAGTGTAGTGTAGTGTAGTGTACTAATGCTGCATTGGCAGGATTCTGTCACCACTCCCCGGAATTTTCCATCGAGGCCCACGGCTCGGTCGGGGGCAGTGCTTCGCCCTGTTGCAGCAATTCAATGGAAATTCCATCCGGTGAACGAATAAACGCCATGTATCCGTCTCGTGGAGGCCGGTTGATGGTCACCCCGGCGTCGATCAATTTCTGGCAGGCCGCATAAATATCGTCCACGGCGTAAGCCAGGTGTCCAAAATTTCGCCCACCACTGTATTCCTGCGCATCCCAGTTGTAGGTCAGCTCGACCTGAGCGGACTCATCACCAGGTGCAGCCAGGAAGACCAGCGTGAACCGCCCGGCCGGCACTTCCTTGCGATGCACTTCCACCAGACCGAAATTATTGCAATAAAAATCCAGTGATTCTTCGAGGTCCGTCACCCTGACCATGGTATGCAAATATTTCATTGATCGTCTCCCAGGCGTAGGATGCCCAGTGTACCCTTCCAGACGAAAGCGAAACAGCCGGCGGCAGACAAGGAATATGAATAAAGAGACCCGTAGCCCAAGAGTCGAATTGATGCGTGAGGCAGCCGTGCTGCAACTGAAGTTGATTGCCGATGGCATGCGGGATGCAGCGCTGATTCCCGTTTCCCTTCTGGCAGCACTGCTTGGGATCATCCGAGGTGGTGAGGATCCAGATCGTGAATATCGTAAAGTGATCAAGCTGGGCCGGCGCAGCGAGCGCTGGATCAACCTTTTCGGCCATCAGCGCCCGCTCGGTAAAGCGCATCCGGCCGGCTCGCTGGATACCGTTCTGAACCAGGTGGAAGATGTGGTGATGGAGCAGTATCGAAAGGGACGCAATTCCGCCGAGACACGCACAGCGATCCGGGAGGCGCTTGATGAAGTCCAGAAGGTGGAGGAGTAAGACACGAGGCGTGTACTTGAATTCTTGTCAGACTACCGACACGGGATCCACGGAGCTTCCAATTCCTACTCTGTTCAGGGTCGGGGTTTTTGAGCTGTAACGGTTACTGACATGACATGCAGATCGTTCTTTTGCGCCTCTTGCTGCTGTTCGGAGGTCAACGACTGAGCAAGCAGTTCCGCCGGAATGTCAATTCGCCGTTCACTGGCGACATTGACGTGGCTGAAGCCGGTTTCGTCAATCACCGTCAAATAGTCGTCTTTGGGTATCGCGCCTGAAACACAGCCTGCATAGGCTTCTGCAATTCCCCGCACCCAATCCGGCAACTCCCCGGATGAAACAATATCGGAGATGCAGAAATGACCGCCCGGTTTCAACACCCGGAAGATTTCGGCAAAGGCGCGCTGCTTGTCCGGCACCAGGTTGAGCACGCAATTGGATATGACCACATCGACACTATCGGACAGAACCGGCAGATGTTCGATTTCTCCAAGCCGGAATTCCACGTTATTGAAACCGGACTTTTCTGCGTTTTCCCTGGCTTTCGCGATCATTTCGGCAGTCATATCGACACCGATCACATGGCCGTTTTCGCCTACCTCACTGCGGGCCACGAAGACATCGAGGCCGGCTCCGGATCCAAGATCCAGAACGGTCTGACCGGATTGCAGGCCAGCATGTTCAACCGGAACTCCACAGCCAAGCGACAGGTCAGCATCGGCCACATAGCCACTGACCCCGTCGTAGGCATCGCCAATCATATTGAACTCATCCCCGGCCTTTTCTTCGCCGCCACAACAAGGTGTGCAGCAAACGGAGCTTGTTACGACATCGGCATATTTCTGCCGAACCATTTCGCGCAATTGATCATTTGTGCCTGTCATGTGTAACTCCTATACATTCAACAACAGTTTTCCAAGGAACCGAACAGTTGTTCAAATTCCTCACGCAGAGCGCGCATGGTCCCGGTATTGATGCAATAGCAAGTTCTGGGGCCGTCGATTTCGCCTGCAATCAGGTCTGCATCCTTAAGGATTTTCAGATGCTGTGAAACCGTGGCCTGAGACAGCGGCATGACATCGACAATTTCACCGCAGATGCAGGCGCCGCGACCTGCCAGCGTTTGCAATATTGCCAGGCGGGCCGGATGCGAAAGCGCCTTGCAGCTAACTGCCAGCGATTCAAAATCAGTCAGGGTCTGTTCGGTCTTCATATTTATATCGTACATCGACGATATACGATAATCAAGTCATTTTTAACCCTGCTCAATATGGAAATTGAAATTCGCCTATTTGGAGTTGTGTGCGGAAAATTCTACTTGTGGATGGTTTCGTCGAGTGTGAATTTCATCGAGACATCGCCGAAATAGAGAGACCCGCTGGATGAAGCCACCAGATGCAGGCGATCGGTCTCAGGATTCGGGCGCGCCACATCGAGCGACCAGGTCAGGCCATCATCACCCATTGGCCGCATATCCACCGGTTGCTCCTCATCGGCTCCATTTTCAGCCAGCCCCAGCAAAACACCGTCGAGCGGAAACACCGATTTCAGCACCAGCGTCACTCGATCGCTATCGAGGGCTTCGGTATGGAGATTGAGCTCGAAATCACCATTCTTCAAACCGCAGCTGCCACTGTCGTAGCGGCAGTTCGGCTTTTCCACCAACTGGTAACTCTGACCTTCTTCAGCCGCCTGCGGTGTTTCGCCCACCAGGGCATCGATTGCAAAGTAACTCATCAGAGCCAGAATCGGCGCCATCAGGGAAGCGGTTAGCAAGTGTTTGTTTTTCAAAAATTTCACGTTGTCACCCATGCTTTCGATCTTCGTCAGACCGTGCGATCAGATCATGCTGCAGCTCTCACCGGGTCAATAAATCAGCCATCTTTCGATGAATCAGATTAACCGCTTTCAACGGCCTCAACATCACTTTGAAATCCGTAATTCGACCTGAATCGTCCCAACGTATCATATCCACGCCGTTAACCAGCAAACCGTCGATCTCGACTTCGAATTCCAGCACAGCATCCGTTTCCGACACAACTTCCCTGACATAAGTGAAGGTATCGTTTGCCAACACATGAAATGCCGCAGAAAGATACATTTTCGTCAGTACTTTCCCGGCCTGGGGAGCATGCACCACCGGAGAATGAAAAACCGCATTTTCAGCCAGCAGGTCCTCCAGCGCCGCCACATCCCCCGCCGCCACCAGCTCATGCCATTTCTCAACCGTATTAATCTTCATTACCTGCAACCTGAAATAAAGATGGAGCAGCCGCCATAATGCCCCAGCTTCACCGGATCCAGTTAATGAAATATTGGATTTATGCCGTCAGAGCGACTGAACCCCATGGCCCGAACAATAGTTTGAAGGCAGCCCAGTGCTCAGGCGTGCCTGAACAAGTCAGAGCCGTGAAACTGGGGTAATATGGAGGCTCAGTAACTACCTGCAATGTAGGACGAAAGCTGTTCGACTTCTGCTTCCTTGTCCTGCAGCATGTGCTTGACCAGGTCACCCAGCGAAACAATGCCAACCATGGCTTCACCATCCATCACAACCAGGTGCCGGCAACGGCACGATGTCATGGTTTCCATGGAAGCGCGTGTCGGCTCGCCTGAAGCGGCCGTAATCAGCGGCGAGGACATGACTTCAGACATCACCGTGGTGGAGGAAGAACGCCCCTTCAGGGCAAGTTTCCTCAGGTAGTCACGCTCGGTAAAAATACCCACCGGTTGTTCGCCGTCCTGAATGACCAATGCTCCGATGTTGGCCTCGGACATGATGCCGATAGCCTCTATAACGGACGCGTCGCTGGCGATAGTGAGGACCGAACCCCCTTTCCGATTGAGGACCTCGTGGATCGTGGACATAGGCTTCCTCCTGAGTGTACAGTCCCTTCAATTCTAAACAGATTGCGGGAAATTACAAATCCTGGCGGGTATTCAGTCGCGCTGCTTGGAGATGACGGTGTATTCTGCGTCAATCACTTCACCCTCTCCGGGGCTCTGATCGGGAGCGACTTCATGGCGTGGCAGATGCCTTCTGAGCCACCACATTCGCAGCCGGAGGCCCAGCCAGAAAATCAGGCCGATACCTACAATCAGGGCCAGCACGACAAGACCGAAAAAGAACGCCCCCACCAGGGCCAGTGCCGCAACAAGCGCTGCCAGCAAACGGGACAAAGGGTTCATCGAAGTTTGACTGATATAGTAGGGCATGGGTTTATAGATAAGTCCAACCGGCACAAGACTCAATGACACAGCGAATCTGCAAATCCAGTGATATCACCGAAAAAGGCCGCGAGTTTCGTGTCAGCAGCAGCGGCGGGCCTTTTTTTCTGATGATTTTTCGCCGTGGTGACCGTTTGCTCGCTTACCACAATTCCTGTCCTCACATGGATCGCAGCCTGAATTTTGCACCGGACAGATTCCTTATTGGAAAAGAAGGCTTACTGGTTTGTACCCATCACGGCGCTGCCTTCGACCTCGATAGCGGCCTGTGCGTGCAAGGCCCATGCGAAGGATCAAGCCTGCAGCCGATCGAAATCAGTATCCGGGACGACGAAGTTTGGCTCGCTTAACTGTGAAATCCAGCAACGTTATTCATACAAAACGTTTTCGTTGCATGAAATGACCAAGAGCAAACACGCGTGTTTCCTGAAATGCTTACTTGATGATTTGAGTAAATGAATATGGGAACGCAAATTTTGGCAAATTACGCAAATTACGCAAATTTCTTAAGAGCATTTTTGAACTGGAATGGTACCGACTGAAAATCTGAGCACTGATTGGGCGCTGCAACGTCCTCATTCAACGATTTTTAGCGCTGCAACTCAGCTCATGACGCGCAAGCACCAAATTTTC
>PVMK01182340.1_pt1 | contig 10626 bp, 8 predicted proteins | sample 1853481 | NCBI WGS metagenome assembly PVMK01 (sample SAMN08533507, study PRJNA380276) | Marine sediment metagenome, whole genome shotgun sequencing project. | reverse complement strand
GCTGCTTCAGTGGGCGAGATGTGGAGCATCTGGTTAGGGGGAGCTGGGGGCCGTGGGCAAACCATATTCGTTACCGGCTTTTTAGTTTTATGTCCGGTTCCGTTTCTGCTATCGGTTGCATGTCTCGGTATTCTCTTGTTCACTACGAAGCGCTTCTTCCTGAGTAATCAGATATGGCACCTAATTGCGCCTCTAATAATGCTGCTGGCCATACGGTTCAACCCAACGGTGTTCGGTCCAGGTGAGCTTTCATGGGGATATGCTGCAACATGTGCGGCTCTTTGCGCCTTCTTCCTAATAAAGAGCCGCGTTTCAAATGATGATATTATACAATCACAAGCCTGGGGAACATACAGTCGCTAGTGATAGCTCTCGAATATATCGAAGTATAGGCGCTATCCGCCTACCTCTTTTCATGATTGAACCCCATCTTGACCTCAGGAGTCTTCACTAGCTGGGTAGTTAAAGCCGAGCTGGTGACCTCAGAGGATAGGATTACATAGATGCCCATGAAACCATATAATTCTAGCGAGGCTTCTGAAAAAGAGGTGGGATACTTCCCGCCAGGCGTCTGGGGGTGTCCCCCAGATATAAAAATCTCCCCAAGAATGGGGGGTTATGGGATTGATAGAGGCTATTTCAGCAATCTCCTATCATATACCAACCTCTTCTCAACCTGACCTGGTTCCCCAGGGATACGGTATAGATCTAGAAAGGAGTTCTCTATGACAAGCCCGGAACGGAAACATTTGGAAAACCTTGCTGCGCCCTGTGGACTGTACTGCGGCGCTTGCTCGATCCTTGCTGCCGGTAGGAAGAATGATCCTAAGCTTATGGAGTTGCTCGCTGTGGGCGTTGCTGATTACCTGGGGCATCCAGTAGAGGTAAAAGATCTTGCGTGTGAGGGCTGTCACTCGGATGTAGTAGCTATCATGTGCCGCGAGTGTGATCTACGGGCCTGCGCCCTGTCAAAAGGGCTAACCCACTGCTCGAAGTGCGCTGATTTTCCCTGTCAGCAGATCATCGATTTCAATAATGATGACTTCCGCCACCATAGTGAGGTCTTGGATAATATCAGACGCCAGCGTGATATCGGCATTGATGCCTGGATTAAGGAGCAGGATGAGAGATGGCGCTGCCCCAAATGTGGCTGTGTTGCCGACTGGTATGCTGGTCAATGCTCGAACTGCGACACAACCTTGGAGGGACACTTCTAGTTGTTAAGGACTTATCATAGGCCTATTGGCATCTTTTTTGGTTTCGGGTTCTCTCAGCCCTGAGCTACGTGGCCTAACATTACCGGATACTATCTCTGAGTTCGTTCAGATAGATAAGTGGCACTTGGTAGCTAGTATTGTCTAAAAGCTCGTAGAAGCAGGTATCGCTTCTCTTCTCTGCCATGCTTAACAGAAGCCAAATTGTCGTTGCGAGCGGAGTGAAGCAATCTCAACGTTGCATACCTACCCACGCCCCATTCAGGGATTGCTTCGGCACTTTGTGCCTCGCAATGACAACAATAAAGTACTAGCGGTGCTGTATCACTTAGGCGATATAGTAGGCAATACGCATCCTTGAGACTGATAGCCTGTTCCTATGCCTGTATACCTTGGGGGATTGACAAGCAAAAAGATTAAGCGTATTCTCAGTTCACAAACGTTCTAGGGCATTCAGGATAGGAAACTGATAAATACTTTTACAATGCATATTCATTGTTCGTGGTAATACAATACTGTATGAGCGGGTTAATGAATGTTAATAGAAGGAAGGAGCTAAGAAATGGCTGATTATGATGTAATTATTATAGGGTCAGGTCATAATGGTTTAGCAGCCGCCACTGTTCTCGTTAAAGAGGGCTTAAAGGTACTATGTCTTGAAAAAAATAAATACGTTGGTGGAATGGCAGCCACGGTAGAGCATTTCAAGGGTTTCAAGCACGATATAGCGGCATCAATGCTCTTCCCTCTTAGCGACAAGGTTGTAAAAGACCTCGATCTGGAAAATTACGGGCTCGAGGTCCTCGATACACCAACCATGACAAGTAGTACTGGCGTACCAGGTGAAAGTCCGGTTATCTTCTATAGTGATCCAATGAAGATGATGGAACATATTCAGAAGGACCACGGGGAAGATGCTTTGCTGGGTATTGCTGGTGTGTATGGATTTTGCAACACCGCTGCTGAGGCAGCGGATCGTTTCAATCCACTAAGTCCACCTAGATCAATGGGTGCTATAATCGAGGCAGCACCTACGATTCAGGTGAAGAACGTGTTGAAGAAGTGCTTTTTCGGTAGCGCCATGGATGTGATCAATGAGTTCTTTCCTGATCCCAACAAGCATATTCTAATAAAATCTTTTCTAGCCTTCATGGCCGTACAGTCCACATATAGAGGCCCATACACTCCAGGAAGCGCCTTATGCCTGGCTTACAGTCTCGCGGCTCCTGGTGGGGAGCCGCTAATGCGACGCATAAAGGGCGGTTTAGGCATGCTGCCGGAGGGGCTTTGTAGACAGTTTACAGAAAAAGGCGGTGAGGTAAGACTTAGCACCCCGGTTAAAAGAATTCTGGTGAAAAATGGAAAGGCCGTCGGAGTTGAGATTACAAAGGGCGAAAAGATAACAGCAAAAGTGGTTCTATCAAACCTCGATGCAAATGCTACATTCCTAGGGCTGGTTGGAGAGGACAACTTGCCCTCTGATTTCATTAGCATGGTTAAGGAGATTGACCACAGATCCCCCTATCTACAGATTCTCCTTGCCCTGAAGGAGCTTCCTGAATTCACAGGAGATTTGGCCTATGCTAATGAAAGTGGCCTGAGAGGTGGAATGGGCATTTTTCATAGCCCTGAACACTTGGAGCAGTGCTGGGATGCCTGCAAGTGGGGCAGGATACCCGAAGACCCTACGATCGGCATCCAGATACCAAGTGTATTTGATGACAGCCTGGCTCCACCTGGAAATCATGTAGCAACTATCTTCTCGTACTATTTCCCTTGTACAGCCCCGAGAGAACAGCATGGACACCTAAAGGACGAGATGGCGGACAGGGTGATAGAAAAAATGAACAAATACGCCCCGAACTTCAAGGATGCAATTATAGACAAGGCAGTTTTAGCACCGTATCATTACGAAAGTATGTTTGGCTGTACCAATGGAGATTTTACGCATGGTCTTATCCATCCTGAACAGATGCTTGACTTTAGACCTGTTATAGGGTGGTCAAGATATAAGACTCCAGTCGAGAATCTCTATCTCTGTGGCTCAGCTTGCCATCCTGGTCACGGAGTAACGTTTATACCCGGTTACAATAGTGCCCGGGAGGTATTAAACAACTGGAAAAAATAAGTGATTAGAAATCCAGTGCAGCTGGTTAGAGTATTGACATCTCTTCTGGAGGCTTAGACATCAGAAATAGTAGAGCCGATAGTGAGTAACTTTAAAGAATTGATACTTCTGTCTACCCCTACTTATCTCCTACTAACACAACCTTACGATGTCATTGTGTAACGACGTCACACCCGCACGGGTAAAGCCACAGGCACAATCCAGCTAGCTATAATGTGTCTTTTATGCTGTATTACTAATGTACTGGACGAGTAAATTTTCTTGACCGAGAAGCTGACGATATGCTATTCTACATTGAGCACGGGACGGCCGACTCGGACTTAATAAATGGTGCGTCCAGACTTCGACGCTGAGGCATGGATTAGCAGCTTACAGGTCATTAGGAAGCTAGAGGACGAAAAGCCGAAGTGGCGGAATAGGTAGACGCGACGGTCTCAAAAACCGTTGGGGGGCGACCCCCTTGTCGGTTCGATCCCGACCTTCGGCACTTTTCTCGCGTTGCGGTAAAAGATCCGGGACGCCACAGGTTGGAAATTGCCGAGTTGTGTAGCGGTAGCACGGGGGACTTTGAATCCCTTAGCCCAGGTTCGAATCCTGGCTCGGCAGCTTTTTCGGGCTTTAATGAGGGCACTACTGTAGTTAAAAGTAGAGTTACCAAATAGGCCTTTATAAATTTATTACAAATAATAGGCAACGGAACACAAATTCCCCGATAGCTCAATGGTAGAGCGAGCGGCTGTTAACCGCTAGGTTCGAGGTTCGAGTCCTCGTCGGGGAGCTTTTTTATTTATCCTAATTCAATTCACCTTACTGTAAAAAGTATGGTAATCGCCTCCTGAATGTAAACAGCGTAATTCGGCTATTGCTTTGATTGATATCTGGTCGAGCGAACTCCCATTACACGAGTTGGGCCAATTCTTAGTAATATGAAGAACTGCGCTAAGCTTCTTTGTGGAGATGATCTGAGATGAGCGCTTCAGGAGCCTATCGCTTTTGATAGACTCCAGGTCGCTCATATTGAGAACCTGTGCGTCCTTAGCGATCCTCCTGATCAGCTTGGAGAGTACAATCCCCGGGGACCGACCTCTATGAAGGTGGACACCCCGGCACCCTGCCATGTACTCCACCGAGGGCTGCCACTGGACACAGTGGCATAGCTGCTGCAGGAGCTCCTCTTTTACCTCATCGATGTTGGTTACCGGCTTAGCCGTGCTGTTGGCTACGATGGGAACTTCGGGCTGGCGAAAATCAACCTGTGAGATGGCGTGGGCCATGCCTTCAACGGTAGGCTGCATCAGGGCGGAATGGAAAGCCCCGCTGACTTCAAGCGGCACCGCGCCGATGGCTCCACTGGCCTGGGCCAGTTCTATAGAATGTGCTATCGCCTCTTTTGTTCCGCTGACTACGATCTGCCCTGTGCAGTTGATATTGGCGATCTGAGCACCGCTCTCCAGGCATATCTCGTTAACCGATAGTTCATCGAGACCGATGATCGCTGCCATGCCCCCGGGTCTGCTTCTGCCTGCGTCCTGCATCAAGCGACCTCTTTCCCTGACAAGGCGAACCGCATCGGCAAATGCAAGGACGTTCGCTGCTACCAGCGCGGTGTACTCGCCGACGCTGTGCCCGGCGACAAGGGAAGCCTTTATCGTACCGTTGAACTCTGAAATGGCTCTGAGGTAGGCGATACTGACTGTCAGTATCGCTGGCTGGGCATTTATGGTTTCGCGTAGTTCCTCTAAAGGGCCCTCAAAACAAAGTCGCGACAGTGAAAACTGGAGTGCCTGATCAGCCTCCTCGAAGACCTGTCTTGCCTGGGGTGAATGCTGGTAGAGATCGTAGCCCATCCCGACTGTCTGTGAGCCCTGTCCGGGAAAGACATAAGCAATCTTGGGTATCTGCTTTGTCTCCAGTTCAGCCATGAGCTGCATCCATTATTCAGTCGTAACCGAGATTTTCCTCAATTATCCATTCAATTTCGTTGTCCTCTTTGAGGACGGAGACGATGTGATTCTTGTGATACAGTTGTTCGACTCGAAATGTGTGATCTCGGTAGTCCAGGATAATATGATGCTCATCGGGGAACCGATACTACCCGACAGGTCTTTAGCCCGCCGATGCCGATTCCTATGGCTTTCAAGGCCGCCTCTTTTGCTGTCCAATAGCGAAAGAAAGGTATCCAAGGACCTGTCTTGAGCTCGCTCCCATTCCTCATCGCTCGCTACGAGGCTAAAGATAGCTTTGGACCGGGGCTTTATTTCCTCGATATCGATGCCGATCTTATCCTTGCCGACAACTGCCGCCACGTACTTCGATTTATGGGTGAGGGACCAGTAGTGGCCATCGAACGGGCAGGGAACGTCATTTTCGTCTTTTTGCAGCTCTCCAAGTGTCACACCCCATTTTCCGGCGCTCAATTTTAGCGCCTCTCTGGAGATTCTGCTCAACCTGGCTACCTTTTCCGATCCTGATAGCCTGTGTCCGGCTTTGGCAACTGGCAGGATTACGGGAAACAGTGTAATTCGTCTGCTCAATCCCTAATCGCCTTATCAATAAGACCTTTATCGAAGTAGTTGGTCGACATTCCGCAGTCCACGACGATGCCCTGGGCATTTATACCGCTGGATCTATCGCTTAAAAGGAATGCCACCGCATTAGCAACCTCTTTGGTCTCGATAGATTTTTTACGCAGATTAAGTTGTTCGGCATAAAGGTAATAGTCTAAGTATCCCGGTATCCCTGCGGAGGAAGAGGTTTTCAATAAGCCGGCCTTAACTGAGTTGAACCTGACTTGAGAGAACGAACTGAAGGATTTGGCCAGAAAGCACAGGGAAGAGTCCAGAGCCGCTTTTACAGGTGCCATCCAGCCATAGGGCTCGGCTGCTATTGTTGTGGCTGAGATTGATATGGTGACTACAGAGGCCTTTTCATCCAGGAGATTCTTAAATGCGTTTGCAATACTGATCAGCGAGAAACAGGATATTTCAACTGATTGCAGGAAGTCCTTCTTCCTTGTTTCGTGAAATGGCTTGAGTCCCGCTTCGTAGTTGGCAAAAGCAATGGAGTGAACGATGCCGTGAATCTTGGGATATTTTTTTGAGACGTCTTCAGCTAATTTTACGATCTCGTGATCCTGTTCGACATCACATATGTAAATGTCTGCATCGGGGAAAAGCTTGGAGATGCTTTCCTTGTGTGCCGCAGACTGAACTGAATGGATGACATTTGCCCCCGCCTCAGAGAGAATCTGGCTGACGAAAAAGGCGACGCTCTTCTTGTTAGCTACCCCGAATACCAGGAACGTTTTACCTTCAATGTTTAAGAAGTCCATATTATTTCTTTCGCCACCGAGTTCAGATTTGTCCTTTGACTAGGCTAACAGCGAATTCAACCGTTACTGCTGTTTTTCCTGCGGATGATGCGCTGCCCTTTAAGAAAAAGGCATTGCTTACTGTTTCTACCAGTTCGGCTTGTAGTTCCAGTAAGGCTCCTGGCTTGACTATATTCTTGAACTTCGCATTGCTTATTCGGGTCAGTACAGGTGTGCCATCACCAGCAGCACCAATAATATGGGAGAGCAGAATCGCCCCGGTTTGAAAGATGGACTCGCAGATCAGCACCCCGGGCATAATCGGATTTCCAGGGTAATGTCCTTTGAAAAATGGCTCTTCAGGGCTTATCTCCTTCGTTGTCCTAATTTTCGTTTCCGTTAACTCCACGATCTTGTCGACGAATAAAAACGGTGGACGATGAGGTATTGCATTTAAAACATCTTCCATCTTATAGGCCTCCTGTTACCTCTAGTGTAGAACCGCTGACATATGATGCCTCTTTGGAAGCCAGGAAAAGAACGCAGGCAGCGACCTCCTCGGGCTTCCCGAATCTCTTTAAAGGGACCTGGCTTACATAGGTATCGCGTAATTCTTGGGGAAGGTCTTGAATCAGCTCGGTTGCGATAAATCCCGGTGAGACGCAGTTGACCGTAATACCGCGGCGGGCGACTTCCTTGGACAACGATCTGGTCAGCGCAACGAGGCCAGCCTTTGATGCGGCATAGTTTGCCTGACCCTCAAAGCCGTACTTACCGGAAGGAGATGTTATACTGATAATCCGTCCATATCGTTTGCGCATCAGGCTCATTACGGCAAACTTGCACATGTAAAAGACCCCGCTAAGATTGACGTCTAGCACGTCATGCCAGTCCGATTCTTTCATCATGGCCAGAACGGCGTCCTTTCTGATGCCTGCGTTGTTGACAAGTATCTCGAAGCCTTCATATTTCTTGTCTACGTACTCAAAGAACTTTTCAACTTCTTCATATTTAGCCACGTCACACATTTGGATATCAATATTTGCAGCGAACTCACTGTTGTCTTGATTGAATTGTTCCGTAGCAGCTTCGTTTGAGGCGATAATAATTCGCGCACCAGCCCTAAGGAAACTCTCGACAATGCTTCTGCCTATCCCCCTTGTTCCTCCGGTTACGATAGCGGTCTGTCCCTTGAAATCGTACATCTGTTACCTCCTGTAGAATTAAATCAGGACCGAAGATACTTGTCAACGTCGTTTGAGGTAATCACACCGTAGTTGGCCGCGCCCAACCAGCCGGACATTATAATTCCCACCGACCCGGTATGGAAAAGTCCGGGTATCTCTGCGGGAAGCCCCATGCTGATCTTCAATCCCTCAAATTTGGTGCCGAAAGAAGCACCACATTCATGAAGAGTATACCGTTGAAATGTTTTTGGGGTAGCAGCTTCAACATAGTCGATCTTCCCCCGGACCCCAGGAATATATTTCTCCAAGGCGTCGAGCGTCGATTCGATTAGTTCCGCTTTAGATGTGCGGTATTGTTCCTCGGATAGGCTTGCCCAGTCTTCGTAGTTTGCGTTGGTAGAGGAAACGATTGAGTACATATTAGAGCCAGGACGTGTTTCCGGATAATAGATAGAGAAAGTCCGGCTGGTTATATTCCTGCTGCAAATCTCTTTGGAATCGAATTTTTCTGCCACTGATGTAAAGATCAAATCTCCTATGTGGTCGATCTTCTCACCCTTCTTGATACCAATGTAGACCTGGCAACTACTGTTGTTGAGACGAACCTTTCTTGCTTCTTCGATGAAGCTTCCAGAAAAGTGCTCGTCACCGACGAGTTTATGAACGGTTGTCTTTAAATTACCGTTGGAGACTACAGCTCTACACTTGACCTTCTTCCCATTGGCGATTACTCCCGATACTTTGCCATCTTCGATGACGATTTTTTCCACCGGGCACTTGGTTCGAATATCAACGCCATTTTTTATGAGTTCATCTCGCATCTTACCTATGAACTGGTCAGTCCCGCCTTGAACGGTATAAACACCTTTGCTCATAAAGTTAGAAAATACGATTCCATAACTTATCGCCGGGTCATCCAGGGTCGATCCGTTCGCATAGGTGATGGGTTCCATGAGCATACGTACGACATCGTTACGGCCAGGGAAGAACTTTTCAAAGAGTTCTCTGATTGTCATGGTCTGGTCATCATAGTAATTCATATCTCTGGCTGTATTGAAAAAGCCCTCGATATTTTCCAGGGGTATTTTGAACTGCTCCCGCAGGATGCGAGTAAAATCCTCTCTATCGAAGGTTGTTGTGAATGAGAATTGAGGGTTATCAAACCTGATTCCCTTGAGTTGGACGATCATGCCTGCGATTTCGGGCGACCAGTACTTACGACAGGTCTTAATCATGCCAACCGGGAATCCATGCAGCGAGACATCGAAGATATGCCCCCCCTTCCTCTTGAACCAGGCAGCCAATCCACCAAGCTGATGATGCTGCTCCAGCAGCAAAACCGAATTACCATCTCTGGCAAGCATATTAGCACAGGTCAGCCCCGCCAATCCGCTGCCAATCACGACGGCATCGTATTCCGGCTTTGTACCATTCAACCGATCACTCATCAGTCCCCTTCCTCTTTCTTATCCCTTCTGCAATACATGAAGATTTGCCATGGAGATACCGCTAAGCATTGCTCCGATGATTCCCAGAAACCCCTGGTCTGTGCCGCAAATAAACAGGTTGTCCAGATGCGTGCTCCCTGTCTTAATCTTATTCGGAGTCCCATATACTGCGCCGTTTAAGTGACCCGTGAACCTGTGAATCGTCTTAGGAGTGAAAACATCCGTGTAAACGATTGATTCACGGAAATCTGGAACGAATTTTACCACCTCTTTGAGCGTAGTTTCAAGCCAGGCAGCCTTTTGTGCCTTATACTCTTCTTGCCCCAATTTGTTCCAGTGATCAAAATTAGCCATGTTGGTTACCCTGAGCATAGCTTCGGGCAGCGGGCTTTCGAAGTGAAAATTATTGGGGCAGCATATGACACCGCTTGAGATATCAACCAAATCGTCTGGCTTTCTATAATGGAATCTATCCGAATTATTAAAAAAGGTGATTGTAGTATCATAACCCATTTTGGCAGGTTCTTTATCTAGAATCATGATAAACTCTACGAATGAGAGTTGTCCCACATCATGATTTACTCTTGTAGGGTCGTGGTCGGATAGAAGCCTCATAGTTTCAACATAACCGGCCGATGATATTATCTTATCTGCAATCAGCATTTCACCGTTATCGAGTAATATCGACATAGCTCTGCCGTTATCAACTTGAATGCTCTTTACACCGCACTTGAGCCTCAATTCACCACCGTTACCCCTATATTTTTTCACCAGCACATCGAGGATCTGTCGGACCCCGGATTGGGGCCGGGCAAAACCTTCGCAGAATATACTATTGAACATGATAACAAACTGCCCGAACTCCATGTCATTCTCCTGGGCATTGCCATAGTACATGAGAGGGCAAAGGAGCATATCAATGAGGAGTGGGTCGGAAATAATCGAGCCTATAACCTCGCGAACCGGGATTGGTTTTGCATCCAGGGCCAGTGCGTCATACTCGGAAATAGTTTTCAGCAGCTTCCAAAAGTTATCGGCTTGCGCCGGGAAATTCTCGACTACCTCCTGGATAAAAAAGTCCAGGTCGTTATTGAATCTGATGGTTTTCTCTGGGAATTTAATCGCTGATATCCGTTGTTGACAGAGTGCAAAATCCTCGGCTTTTAGCTTGAGCTGTCGCAGCAGCTTGGGCAGCGGTGTTGATTTGGTACCCCGGGGCACATAATTGGTCATTGCGTGGAGACCAACATCGAATTTATGTCCATCCCTGCTGTAGAAGGAATTTAACCCCCCGACGCGATGATGCTTTTCCAGGATGCAAACCTTCTTATCGTAGTAG
>PVMK01121558.1_pt1 | contig 10627 bp, 12 predicted proteins | sample 1853481 | NCBI WGS metagenome assembly PVMK01 (sample SAMN08533507, study PRJNA380276) | Marine sediment metagenome, whole genome shotgun sequencing project. | reverse complement strand
TATGCAGTCAGCCCCTGGCAGTCCAGCCGCTACCTGATCGCCCGTGACGAACACGTCGTGATGCGCGCGGCCTGCATCGCGGCCATCTTCCTGATCCTGATGGAGTTGTTGCTGTATGCCGCCGGTGCCGTAATTAACCTCAGCGATTCCGGCATTCAACCCTCCGAAGAAGTCATAATTTATGCCGCCCTGAACCTGTTGCCGGAATTGTTAGGTGCTTTGCTGCTGGCCGGCATAATGGCCGCGGGGCTGTCCTCAGCCTCAACGTTTCTGTCATTGGTAGGGTTCAGTGTCAGCAATGATCTGTTCCGCCACGATGCGGTCGATGATAAGAAAATGCTGAAACTCAGCCGGCTGATCATGCTTGGGATCGGCGTGATAACGCTGCTGATCGCCTTTGTCTCACCGATCGATATTTTCTGGCTGACTTATTTCGTCGGCACGTTGTTCGCTTCATCCTGGGGACCCGTGGCGCTCATGAGCGTGTGGAGCAAGAACATCACGGCGGATGCTGCTTTCTGGGGCATTGTCAGCGGGTTCGCATTTAATGCCGTACCCAAAGCCCTGGAATACTTTGATTGGATCGACCTGCCGTTCTGGCTGGATCCAATCCTGCTCGGGGGGCTGGTCAGCCTGGTGGTCGTGCTGGTCGTGTCTCGCTTCGGCCGTGTGGGCCAAAAGGAGCACGATTATCGCCTGCAGCTGCACCGGATTCCACAACAGGAAATCAGCGCGCGGAAGTTACGGTTTACGCTCTATGCACCCATTGCCCTGGCCGTTTACCAGCTCATCATGTGTGTCGTCTTAGTAACCATCTATGTGCGGCCGTACCAGGAAGCCACTGGAACCTTAAGCGCGGGTGGCGGTATCAATTGGTGGAGCGGTGAGTCTTTGCTCGTAATGTCCGGCCCGGTCGTGGTGTTGCCGACGGCCTGGATTGCCTGGCGCATGATTCGCAAGTCCTATGGTTGACGCTTATCAATAACTAAGGAGAGGTCATGGGGATTAGACGCGTGGTTACGGGGCACGACGCCAATGGTAAAGCGGTGTTCGCCAGTGACGAGGAAGTCGAGCCAATCACACTCGCTCTCCTGCCCGGTGCGGAATTCTTTCAGCTGTGGGGAGCAGATGTGCCGCGCCGATTCCCCGACGATGGCTCGGCACAGGTTAGCCAAAGGTATTATCCACCCGTGGGTGGATTTCGGTTCGGTCTGTTCACAGTTGCGCCTGATTCCGTGTCAATGCTTGAAGAACTCGATATGGATGCGGCTATCCGTGAATTGAATGAAAAGCTTCCCGGAGTCGGCGACCACCTCGAGCACGACCACCCCGGAATGCACACGACTGCGACAATTGACTATGAGTTCGTCGTTTCAGGACGCTGCGTGCTTGAACTGGATGACGGTGCAACTCGCGAACTCGGCCCGGGCGACACGGTCATCCAGAATGGCACCCGCCACGCCTGGCGTAATCCATACGAGGAACCCTGCGTGATGGTGGTCGTACTTGTCGGAGTTCATCACGATCGGGTCATGCCGGTCCTGATGTAGCCCCGCTCGTGGCTATGGACCGGCCGTCAATCGAGAATGACATCACCTGAAATGCCGTGACTTTCCATCATGGCACGTAGATTCTTCAGCGCGTCGAGTTGAATCTGCCGCACGCGTTCGCGGGTAACACCGATTTCGGAACCGATTTGCTCCAGCGTCGCGCGCCGGTAACCGTGCAAACCAAATCGTCGTTCGACAACGGCCTGCTGCTTTTCACTGAGTTCGCCAACCCAATGCTCGACAATCTCGTTGACAACGTCTTTTTGCGCGCAGCGTGACGGTTCGCCATCACGTCGGGCCTCGAGCCTGTCGACGGGTGCACCGTCTTCCTCCGATTTTCCGGCACGAATCGTCACGCGATTGTGCAGTGAAAGGAGCCGCTCAACATCTGCAATATCCCGATCGAGATAGTCGGCAATATCGGCCGCTGTTGGCTGCGCATCCTGCTGTTGCCGAATAGTTCTGGCGGCACGCAAACAGGAATTGATGTCTTTGATGACATGTATCGGCAATCGAACCGTGCCGGACTGATTCATGATCGCGCGTTCGATCGTTTGCCGTATCCACCAGGTTGCGTACGTCGAAAAACGAAAGCCGCGTTCAGGATCGAACTTTTCAACCGCATGAATAAGACCGAGGTTGCCTTCCTCAATAATATCCAGGAGTGGCATGCCCCGATTGACGTAGCGACGGGCAATCTTCACGACGAGGCGCAGATTGCTTTCGATCATACGATGACGTGCTGACTCATCGCCTCGCTGAGCACGCCTCGAGAAGTGTTTTTCTTCATCCGCAGTCAGGAGCGGCGAGATTCCGATCTCGCTGAGATAAAGACGCGTCGCATCGTGCGCAATCGCTGCCTTCTTGCCGTTTTGACCTTGCCGCACAGTAACCCCCTGTGTCGCAGAGAGCGGTCCACTGTCGTCAGACTTGAGTCGTGTTATCTCGCAGGCAAATACTGTCGCGGGTTAACCGGCTTGCCGTTGCGTCTGATTTCGAAATGCAGTCGCGCCTTGCGTTCCGGCCCCTCACCCATGGTCGCTATGCGCTGGCCTTTATTAATTTTCTCGCCTTCTTTGACCAGCAACGACTCGTTGTACCCGTAGGCACTCAGGTAGGTGTCGTTATGTTTCAGAATAATAAGCTGGCCATAGCCGATAAGTCCACTTCCAGCGTAAACAACCCGACCGGATGCGGCGGCGCGGACAGCCTGACCGTCCTTGCCGTCGATCAAGACACCGGTTCCGGTCCCCGGTTTTCCGCCGAATTTGACATCGATCTTGCCCTTTGTTGGCCAGCTCCAGGGCGGCGGCGGCTGAGTCGGGACAGGAGGCAATGGCTGTGACGATCGTCGAGACGTCGCGCTGGATGAAGCTCCGCCACCGCTTGGCGGCGTCAGACGGATAGTATCGCCAGCGTGAATCAGCGAGCCGTCGCCGAGTTGATTCCAACGCGCTACGTCGGCGGGGTCTTTACCATAACGCCATGCGATCGAGTACAGCGTTTCACCACGCCGAACGTAGTGCTGATCCGGTTTCGTGTCCCAGCTTGAGCCCGACCCGCAGCCGCCGATCGCAGCAAGAACGCCAAGCAAAAAGATGCAACGAAATGAATAACGTTGACGACCCGTCTGCATCATCCACGTACGACCAGCCAACCGATGATGACGACGACCAGCGCGACTACAGCCCAGCCGATACGCTCGACGTGTTTTTGCAATGTTGTCTCGAGCCGGTCGCCACCCCAGACAATCAGGCTGGCAACCAGGAAAAACCGTGCACCGCGACCAACAATCGAGGCAACCACGAACAGGGGCAGGTTAATCGCCGCTACTCCGGCGGCAATAGTGAACACTTTGTACGGAATCGGTGAAAACCCGGCGACGAATATGACCCAGACGCCGTAACGTTCGAACCACTCGCGGCTGGTCTCATAAGCAGTCCAGTAATGCGACTCGGCCAGCCAGGGTTCCAGCATCTCAAAACCGACAACACCGATGGCGTAGCCGGCGACACCCCCAATAACTGAAAACACGGTCGCAATCGATGCGAAACGCCAGGCTTTCTTGCGATCGGCCAGGCACATCGGCGCCAGCATGACGTCAACTGGGATAGGAAAAAAAGATGACTCGGCAAAACTCAGTACACCGAGGTACCGTTCCGCGTACCGATGGCGAGACCATTCCAGGACACGGTCATACAGTGACGCGAACATTCTCATCCTTGTATGAGCGGTACGAAACTGACTGCACCCAGCGAACTTTTATGGAAATGATCGCCCTTGCGAGTGACAAGCAACAAGTCCTGGCAGCCTGACGGACCCACTGGAATCACCAGTCGTCCGCCCGGAGCAAGTTGTTTCAGGAGTTTCTCTGGCAGTTCAGTGGCGGCCGCAGTGACGATGATGCCGTCATAGGGTGCGTATTTCGACCATCCCTCCCAGCCATCGCCAGGCTTGAACTGAACGTTGTAGATATCGAGTTCTCGCAAGCGTTGCCGTGTCTTTCGCAACAGATCAGGTAATCGCTCAACCGTATATATTTTCTTGACCAGCGGCGACATGACCATGGTCTGATAACCGCATCCCGTACCTATCTCAAGCACCGTTGCGCCTTCGAAGCCGCTAAGCAGCGCCTCGGTCATTTTAGCCACCACATAGGGCTGGCTGATTGTCTGCCCGAGGCCGATCGGTAATGCGGTGTCTTCATACGCGCGACTCGCCAGTGCTTCGTCGACAAACAGGTGTCGCGGTACGTTACGTATTCTTTCCAGCACCTCAGGCGAGCGAATGCCCTGGTCAACCAGTCGTTGCACTAATCGGTCCCTGGTTCGGGCTGACGTCATCCCGATGCCCTGGATGTCGCGCCGGGCGTCAATCACTCCGCAACCACTCCTTGAGCTGCGGCAGCGCATCGTGCCGTGTCAGATCCACCTTGAGCGGCGTAACGGCGACGGCGCCCCGCTCCAAAACATGGAAATCCGTTCCCTCACCCGAGTCCTGACCAGGTCCGGCTGGGCCAACCCAGAAAATCGTCCGTCCATGCGGATCCTCGGACTTAACCACGGGTTCCGACTTGTGGCGGAAGCCGAGGCGAGCCTCCACAATTCCAGTCAACTCGTCATACGGCTTGTCCGGAACGTTGACGTTGAGAATGATGTCTGCGGGCAATGAATGTCTTTGCAAGCGCTCCACAAGCTCTTTAGCGACGCGGGCAGCCGTGTCGAAGTGCGTCAGATGACGACCGACCAGCGATACGGCAATCGTTGGAAACCCCAAAAACCGGCCCTCGGTTGCAGCGGCAACGGTACCCGAGTAGATAACATCGTCACCGAGGTTCGCTCCATGGTTGATACCTGACACCACGAGGTCCGGTTCTTCGTCCAGAAAACCGGTCAACGCCAGGTGCACACAATCCGATGGCGTGCCATTCACGCGATAGCGGTTTTCCGCGAATTTCGAGACACGCAATGGATCATTGAGCGTCAATGAATTGCTGGCCGCCGATCGATTACGATCCGGGGCCACGACAATCACGTCGGCGATTTCGGTCAGCGTATCAGCCAAAACGTTGATTCCGGTGGCCAGATAGCCGTCGTCGTTACTTACGAGGATTTTCATGAGCGCGCTCACTATACTCAATGTCCCCGCCGCACCATAGCCTGAGATCGAGACAGTGACCGAGGACGACGACGATCTGTTCCGCCGCGCAATGTCAGGAGCCAGGCCCCTTAGAACCGACGAGCGGGTCGCTGAAGCATCCAGAAAACCGAAACCGAAAGCCCGATTTTCCCAAGCGGATCAGGAAGCCGTACTCGCCGAGAGTCTTCAAGCCGATATCGACGACATTGAGCAGAGCAGCGGCGACACACTGCGATTCAAGCGGGCATCAGTAAACCGGACAACCATGCGCATGCTGGCGCGCGGTAGCTATGCGATTCAGGCAGAGATCGATCTGCACGGCATGACCGTCGTCGAGGCCAAACCACGCCTCGAAAAATTTATCCAGCGCTGTGCCGCGAACAACAAGCTCTGCATCCGGGTTGTACACGGCAAAGGGCTGGGCTCCGGCGAGCGCGGTCCGGTACTGAAAAATGGCGTGAATCGCTGGCTGCGGCGGTGGGACACGGTGCTCGCATTCGTATCCGCGCGGCAGGTCGACGGCGGTACTGGGGCGGTCTATGTTCTGCTGGAGGGGCACTAAGGACGCGGCCATGCCGGCGATTTATGAGGCCACCATGTGGGAGGCGGCCATGCCGGCGACATGTGTGATCGCCCGCGTGGCGGCCTCCTACAGGTCAGCAAACATCCCTTGGGCAGCCTAGACCATCACATGCACGATCTCTCGGAGTACAACAGTAGCGTAGCCACCTTTTCGCAATGAGAATTCGAGCCAACAAACGCCCTCTTCGACCGTCCATCGCAGGTCCCGGACGCGCAGACGCAACGCCCGGCTCGAGGCGTCGACTTTGGCCTTGATGAGCCCTGCCGTAATCTCGGCATGTGAATGCGCGACCTCGCCCTCCAGTTGCGCGACGTCACGCGTGCTTTGCGGTGCCCCGACACCCCACAAGGATCCGCTTGCGTGAATGTCATGTGCATTGCAACGCGCAACTAGTTCGTCGTCGACCTCTTCGACGGCGAATACACTCGCCGACCCATCAAGATTGGCCAGCTCGCCGGGCAATATCGTATTCCAGGATCCCTGCTTGACCCGAGAGTCGAGGATATCGTTGAAGATGAGCGAACGTGCAGCCGACAGGGCAATGCCGCGTTTGTGGCGCGGGAGTTTTCGCCCTGCAAATAGTTGCCGACAGAGTTCGATGTTGCCTCGACCGCGACCGAATCTTTGTTCCCCAAAATAGTTCGGAACGCCGCACTGATCGATAATGGCGATCCGGTTTTCTATGACCTCGAGATTTGCATCGATGTCGTCAGATCGAAGCGCAATTCTAAACGTGTTGCCCAAGTGGGCGCCTCTGCGCAATTTTCGGCGATGTACCTGTTGCTCAAGTATGACAACGCCTTCCGTGGTAAATGCGTCCCAGTCAACCGACGCAGTCCGCCGCACACTGAACCATTGCCGGGTAATAGCGTGCCGGTCCTTGAGGCCGGCATAACCAACGTCGCGCACAGGCACTCCACCGTGCTTCGCGAGGCACTCAGCGACCCAATGTGTGTTCGCTCCTGTCTTTTCAATCCACAGGTAGTCGTGTTCGCCATCACCACTGAATTCGATACTGCAGTTTTCTACAACGACAAAGTCGCTTGGGTGCGCTCGAATTGATGCCGTGAACAGACCTGGGCCATGCGCACGAGCCCACTCCGGAGTGTCGTGCAACGGAATTCTCAGTTGGCGGCGACTGACGCCGGAACAACCTGGTAGAAGGTCTCATTGACACCAATCATTCCGAGATCGGTACGTGCACGCTCCTCCGCGGCCTCGAAACTCTGCTTGAGATTGACCACTTCAGCGTCCAGCGCCTGGTTGCGCTGCGTCAGCGAATCATTTTGCGTGAGTTGCTCGGTGACCGCGACGCGCAGCTTGCGCGTTTTAGCGAAGCCGTCGTCGGACAACCACAGCTGACCCTGCATCAGCAGTGCGACGAGTCCGAGTAATACCAGTAGCCAGCGACCTGTGCCCAAGCGGTTCCCCACTTCCCCTTGCGATTACGCGTCGACCGAGAATGCTGCTCTGGCGGCATACCCGGCGTCCGTGCCCAATTCCTCTTCGATGCGTAACAACTGGTTGTACTTGGCGACGCGGTCCGATCGCGACAGCGATCCGGTCTTGATTTGCGTTGCCTGCGTACCCACTGCAATGTCTGCGATCGTGCTATCCGAGGTCTCCCCGGAACGATGTGAGATCACTGCCGCGTAGCCCGCATCCCCAGCCATAGTAATTGCATCAAGAGTTTCCGATAAGGTACCGATTTGGTTGGGTTTTATCAATATCGCATTGGCAATTTTTTGCGCTATCCCGCGGCTCAGGATGGCGGTATTCGTGACAAAAAGGTCGTCACCAACCAATTGGACGCGATCGCCTATGGCTTCGGTCAGCAATTTCCAGCCGTCCCAGTCGCCCTCATCCATACCGTCTTCAATCGTAATGATTGGGTAGGCATCGGCAAGATCCGTGAGGAATGCGCTAAATTCAGCGGCATCGAACTTGCGACCTTCCGATTCGAGGTTGTACACCCCATCGGAATAGAACTCGGAACTGGCCACATCGAGTCCGAGCAAGATGTCACCGCCGGCATTAAAACCTGCATCCTCGATCGCCGTCATAATCGTATCGAGCGCAGCGCGATTCGATGGCAGGTTCGGCGCGAAGCCACCTTCGTCGCCAACTGCGGTGTTGAGCCCCTGGCGGCGCAGCACGCTCTTCAACGCGTGGAATATTTCGACTCCGTAACGCAAGGCTTCCGAAAACGTCGGTGCGCCAACTGGCAGGATCATGAATTCCTGAATGTCGACACTGTTATCCGCGTGCGCACCGCCATTGATTATATTCATCATCGGCACGGGCATCGTGGTGTGATCGCCGAGGTGGCGAAACAGTGACTTGCCTTGTGACTGCGCGTCCGCCTTGGCAACCGCCAACGAAATAGCGAGCAATGCATTCGCGCCCAGTCTTCCTTTGTTGTGGGTGCCATCGAGATCGATCATGCATTGGTCTACAGCGCGCTGGTCGCTGAATTCAACACCAAGCAAGGAATCGCGTAATGCGCCATTGACGTTGGCAACTGCAGTTTGCACGCCTTTTCCCAGGTAACGCTCTTTATTACCGTCCCTGAGTTCGACCGCCTCGCGCGAACCGGTCGACGCGCCAGACGGAACGGCAGCACGCGCGACACTGCCATCGGCCAGTGTGACGTCGGCTTCGACCGTCGGGTTGCCGCGCGAATCGAGAATCTCCCGACCACGTACGTCAGTAATCTTGATCATTTTTACTCCGGACTGGCGACCCCGAGACCATATTCCGCTTCGGGTAAGTCACCCTGTTTGACCGTGGCGTCGATAGCCACCAGCGTTTCGAGCAACGCAGCCATCTTGTCCAGTGGCCATGCGTTTGGACCATCGCTTAGCGCTTTGGCAGGATCCGGATGCGTTTCCATAAACAGTCCGGCGACTCCGACCGCGGTTGCGGCGCGCGCCAGTACCGGAATGAATTCACGTTGCCCGCCAGAGGACGTCCCTTGCCCTCCCGGTAACTGGACCGAGTGCGTTGCGTCAAACACGACCGGGCAGCCCGTACCACGCATTATTGCGAGGCTGCGCATATCCGATACCAGGTTGTTATAGCCAAACGAGAAACCGCGTTCAGTGACCATGATGTCGTCGTTACCGGTCGACTTCGCTTTATCGACGACGTTTTGCATCTCCCACGGCGACAAAAACTGCCCTTTCTTGATGTTTACGGGCTTGCCGGCACTGACTGCACGCAAAATGAAATTCGTCTGGCGGCACAAAAATGCGGGCGTCTGCAGAACATCGACGACATCGGCCACCTCATCCATGGGTGTGTCCTCGTGTACGTCGGTCAGTACCGGTACCTCGACTTGCCGCTTTACTTCGCCGAGGATTCGAAGACCTTCTTCCATGCCTGGCCCGCGAAATCCATCGCGGGAACTTCGATTCGCCTTGTCGAAAGAAGATTTGTAGATAAACGGGATGCCGAGTCCCCTTGCAGATTTCCTTGAGCGTGCCGGCCGTGTCGATCGTCATCGCTTCGCTTTCAACAACGCAGGTGCCCGCGATCAGGAAAATCTTCTGATCGTTGCCCGCATTAAAGCCACACAGATTCATGCCCTGGCAACCTTGGGGACAGTGCCCTCGTGATGTTGCCGCGCCGCCGTAATGAAACCGGTGAACAGCGGATGGCCATCGCGCGGATTTGACGTAAATTCGGGGTGAAACTGGCTTGCGACAAACCAGGGATGATCAGGAATTTCGAGCATTTCGACGAGGTCGTCGACGGACAGGCCTGAGAAACGCAAGCCGGCTTCCTCAAGTTGTGACCGATAGTTGTTGTTGACCTCGTAGCGATGCCGGTGGCGCTCCTCGATCGTCGTTTCGCCATAACTGATCGCCGCCAGCGAACCCTTGGCCAGGTTTATCTGCTGCGCTCCCAGGCGCATCGTGCCGCCCAGCTCCGATCGTTCATCGCGTTGCTCAAGATCACCACTGACGTCGCGCCATTCTGTAATCAATGCCACCACTGGATGCGGCGTGTCTTTGTCGAATTCCGTGCTCATTGCGCCCTTGAGTCCTGCCAGGTTGCGCGCGGCCTCGATAACCGCGACTTGCATGCCCAGACAAATGCCCAGGTACGGTATGCCGTTCTCGCGTGCAAAACGCACAGTCTCTATCTTGCCTTCAATACCGCGATCGCCAAATCCGCCCGGCACAACGATTCCGTCCATTCCGCGCAGGCAATCGGTGCCCTGCTCTTCGATGTCGTGCGATTCAATGAACTGAATATTGACTCTTGTCCTGGTATGAATGCCGCCGTGCCGCAATGCTTCGACCAGGGAGATATACGAATCCTTCAAACCCATGTACTTGCCGACCATTGCGACATTAACTTCGCTTGTGAAATTCTTCTTGGCATCGACGATCGTCTGCCACTCGCTGAGATCCGCCTTGGGCAAGTCGAGCCCCAGTTGTCGTGTAACAATCTCGTCGAGTCCTTGCTCGTGCATCATCGCAGGGATCTTGTACAAGTCGTCTGCATCGTAAGCCGAGATGACCGCTTGCTCCTGAACGTTGGTAAACAGCGCGATTTTCTTGCGCGACTCCAATGGCAACGGTAGTTCGGAACGACACACGAGTATGTCCGGCTGAATACCGATCGAACGCAATTCCTTCACGGAATGCTGCGTCGGTTTGGTCTTGATCTCGGAAGACGTCGGTATGTATGGCACGAGTGTCAAGTGGACATACACAACGCGGTCGTGTCCAAGCTCAATGCCCATCTGACGAATCGCCTCGAGAAATGGCAATGATTCGATGTCGCCGACGGTGCCACCAATCTCCACGAGGCAGATATCGGCGTCGCCCGCGCCTTTCTTGACGCT
>PVMK01158364.1_pt1 | contig 10629 bp, 11 predicted proteins | sample 1853481 | NCBI WGS metagenome assembly PVMK01 (sample SAMN08533507, study PRJNA380276) | Marine sediment metagenome, whole genome shotgun sequencing project. | reverse complement strand
AAAAAGTCAGATGTTGTTTTGTATGATAGATTGGTAAGCAAAAAAATAATCTCCATGATTCCAAAAAAAGTAATCAAAGTCTATGTTGGTAGAGCAGTAGGTGATGATACAACTCATCAAATCACAACTAATGATTTAATGGTAAAATATGCAAAATCCCACAAAAATATTGTTCGACTAAAGGGCGGGGATCCAATAATCTTTGGTCGTGGTGGAGAAGAAGCAGAGTTTCTAAAAGAAAATAAAATAAAATATGAAATAGTTCCTGGAATTACTTCTGGAATTGGCTCTGCTACTTATGCTGGAATCCCTCTTACTCACAGAAAATATGCCTCATCAGTAGTCTTTGTTACAGGCCATGAAGACCCTGAAAAGAAAACAGAGATTGTAAAATGGAAAAAACTTGCAAAGTCAGTAGATACTATAGTAATCATGATGGGGTTATCTAGAATTGATATTATATGCAAGCAACTAATCTCTGGTGGAATGGATAAAAATACTCCAGTAGCTGTAATTCAAAATGGAACTACTCCAAAACACAAAATGATTAAAGGAACTGTAACTAACATTGCAAAAAAAATTAAAGCAAATAAAATCACTCCTCCAACAAATATTATAATTGGCAAGGTAGTTGACTTGTCAGATACTATCGGGTGGAAATAATGCTTGATGGAAAAACTATTGCAATCACTCGCTCAAAAGATGATGCTTCAGAATTTATCACTTTGGCTGAACAAAACAAAGTTACTCCAATCACATTACCTACAATAGAACTTGTTAGTAAGGGTGAAAAAATTGTTGATGAATTTTTAAATTCAGTGGAGCAATACAATCCAGACTATTCTGTTTTTCTAAGCTCAAAGGCTGTAAAACTATTATTTGATACGGCAAAAAATATTGGAAAATTTGAGAAATTACAATTATCTGTTGCAAATACCATTGTAATGTCAGTTGGCCCAAAAACTACTGCCACTTTGGAAACATATGGAATTAAAGTGAATCATGAACCTGAAAATCATTCCTCCATCGGAGTTGGTGAAAAGTTTTCTCAAATTAATGCAGTTGGAAAAAAAGTAGTCATTCCTCGTAGTGGTGCATCAAATTCATTCCTTAAAGACTTGCTAAACAAAATTGGAATTGATGTTGTAGAGATTTATTTGTATGATGTTTGTGCATTTAGAGACACCACTCAATGGAATGGATTTCGAGAATTGTTCTCTCAAAATAAAATTGATGGTGTGATATTTACTAGTGCATCCTCTGTTCGTGGATTCTTTGAGATAATGCACAAGGACTATGAAAAACCCGTTTTATTAGAAAATCTTTCAAAATTGTCCCTAGTATCCATTGGACCATTCACATCTGAAGAACTAAAGAAATTTGATGTATCCTATACTGTATCTGAAATTCATACTGTTGCAGGTTCATTTGATACGATGAAAAACAAATTGATTCACTAATTGTAGTTAAAGATTACTACTTTGTTCCTAGTATTTACTAAATAAATTCTAGATTTTTCTTTGATATGGTTGGGCAAAAGAAATTAATGATATTTTTTAGTCTTTTTGTTTTGTCGATATTTTTTTCTAATAATACTGTATCAGCTCAGACTGACTATCAATTCACTTCAATTAACGGTGATGAAATCAAAACTAGCTTAGTGGCAAAACAAATACTTGAAAGAATTGAACTCTCAAAAAAACTTTTAGCAGATCTTCAAGCAGGAAAAAATCCTGAACAAACAGAACAACAAAAATTCATTGAAGAACAACGAAAGATTTCACAACAAAAACTTCAGATTCAACTTGATAGAATGAATAAAGATTATGAACCATTCACTCCACGAAATGCATATGCTGGTTTTCTTACTGGAGTAAATGCTACTCATCATGGAATTTACTGGGACCAATTCAATTACATGTATGAAAAAACCAAACTTGCAAAAGCTGCAAAACAAACAGTACTTGATAATGGCGGAACATACATTGAAGCATTTCAAGAATATGTCAAGTATGCTTCAATGACTCGAGGTGAGATGATCAAACTTAATCAGGAACTTAACATAAAACATGGATTTGCTGATACCGAAATTCAAAAAGGTTTTGATAAATTTGGAAAGTTACCTAGAATTTAGCTAAAGCTATTTAGCTATGCCTATCTTTCCTCATGTATTTATAATATAACGGAGTTATGCCACACATGGCCACTGAAAACATCAATATGGATTATTCAAAATATGATTTTAAAGATTCTACAGAAATGTATGTTCACTTAAGCAAGAAAGGACTCTCTAAGAATACTGTAATTGATATCAGTAAATTAAAAGATGAGCCACAGTGGATGCTTGATTTTAGATTACGTTCCTTCGAAATTTTTATGAAAAAACCAATGCCAACTTGGGGTGGAGATCTAAGTGTTATTGATTTCCAAAATATCTATTACTACATGAGAGCAACAGAGAAAGTAGAAAAGAACTGGGATGATGTTCAAGAAAAAGTAAAAAATACTTTTGAGAAACTTGGAATTCCTGAAGCTGAAAAGAAATTCTTAGCAGGTGTTGGTGCACAATATGAATCTGAAGTTGTATATCATAGCCTAAGAGAAGATTTAGCAAAACAAGGAGTTTTATTTTTAGATACTGATGCAGCACTAAAAGAACATCCAGAACTTTTCAAAAAATACTTTGGTAAGATTATTCCCCCAGAGGATAACAAATTTGCAGCACTAAACAGTGCAGTTTGGAGTGGTGGTTCATTCATCTACATTCCACCTGGTGTCAAAGTTGACATGCCACTACAAGCATACTTTAGAATTAACGCAGAAAACATTGGTCAGTTTGAAAGGACACTAATCATTGTAGATGAAGGTGCAGAAGTACATTACATTGAAGGATGTACTGCTCCTGTTTATTCTACAGAATCACTTCATTGTGCTGTTGTAGAACTAGTTGCACACAAAGATGCAAAATTGAGATATACAACAATTCAAAATTGGAGTAGTGATGTTTACAATCTTGTAACAAAACGTGCTTATGCATATGAAGGTGCAACTGTTGAATGGATTGATGGAAATATTGGAAGTAAATTAACAATGAAATATCCTGGAATTTATCTTATGGGCGAAAGAGCATATGGTGAAACACTCTCTATTGCATTTGCAGGTAAAGGACAACATCAAGATACAGGCGCAAAAATGGTTCACCTTGCACCAAATACCACTTCTAAAATTACATCAAAATCAGTTAGCAGACAAGATGGACGTTCCACTTACAGAGGATTACTTACAGTAGCAAAAGGTGCTACGAATGTCAAAGCCACTATTCGTTGTGATGCATTACTCTTAGATGATACATCAAAAACTGAAACATATCCATACATGGAAATTAATCAAGATGATGCAACAATCACTCACGAAGCAACAGTTGGAAAAATTGGAGATGAACAAATTTTCTATCTTATGAGTAGAGGATTCAATGAAGAAGAGGCCCTAACACTAATTGTAAATGGATTCATGGAACCCTTCACAAAAGAATTACCAATGGAATATGCAGTTGAACTAAACAGACTCATCAAATTAGAAATGGATGACTCTGTGGGATAATCTCCCAATATTTGATAATCATGTCTCAAGAAACCCTTTCAAAAATTAACATTAGTCATATTGATGAGATTTCATCATCAAGAAATGAACCTGATTGGCTTAAAGAATACAGAAAAAACTCATTAACAATTTACGATAGTCTTCCAATAGAAATATCCCCACTTTACAACAAATACACTGATGCAAAAAAAATGGATCCTGAAAAAGTTTCTCTTTCCCTATCAACTACAGAAACAATTCCAAAATTTCTTGAAAAAAGATTAGGTGAATTAGAAAATGAAACATGCATTATTCAAATTGGAACAAACATCCATAAAATTAACGTCTCAGATGAATTAAAATCAAAAGGACTAGTAATTTCCTCAATTGCAGATGCAATTAAAAATAATTTTGAACTTGTAAAAAAAGCATTAGAGGCCTCAAAATCACAAGATGATAAATTTACTGCACTAAACAATGCAGCCTTTAATTCAGGTGTATTTATTCACATTCCACGTAATCTTGTCTTAGAAAAACCAATTCACATTCTAACATGTCTATCTGAAGATGGGTTATCTGTGATTTCAAGAAATGTGGTATTTGCAGATGAAAATAGTAAGGCTACAATTCTTGAACAATTGTATTCTCCAAAGCTTGAAACACAACAAGCATATCTTGAATTACTTAACACTAGCATTGCTCCAAATGCACAGTTAGATGTTACCACTTTACAAATGATGGATGAACACGCAATTAATTTTTCAACTAGACGAACAGATTTGGCACAAGATGCCAAAGTTAATTGGTATTCTGGATTGTTTGGAACAGTATTATCCCGCTACAAAACTGAATATTTTCTTAATGGCCCTGGTTCATCATCAAATGATTCTGAAGTAATTTTTGGAAATAATGAACAGACATTTGACATTCAAACAAATGTAACTCATGTGGGTCCATCAACTGAAGGTAGAGTAGTTGAAAAATCAATTCTTAGAAATAAATCAAAATCCCTTTTCAAAGGAATGATTAGAATTGAAGAAAAAGCAACAAAGGCAAATTCATTTTTGTCAGGTCGTTCAATACTTTTAGATAAAGATGCAAAATCTGATTCAATTCCTGGATTGGAGATACTTACAAACGATGTAAAGGCCACACATTCTGCATCTGTTGCACCAATTGATGAAGAACAAATTTTCTATCTTGAAACTAGATGTCTTAGCAAAAAAGAAGCTGAAAGAACAATTATTGAAGGATTCTTAGAACCACTTTCAAGAAAAATGTCTTATCAAGTAAGAGCATGGATTGCATATCTTATTGAATCTAAATGGGATGACAAGGAACTCACCATCAACACTGATGATGAACTAACCAAATTCGTTGAAATTGAGGAAACTCGTTACAATGAAGATGCCGAAATTGAGCAACATTACAAGTATAGGTGATTTTTTTGTCTGAGTGGGTTAAAGCTTGTACTTTGGAACAGGTAAAAGAAGGTCAGCTTTTTGGATTTATTCATGATAATACTAAAATTCTTTTAGCAAATCTCAAAGGAAAAATTCTTGCAACAGATCTAATTTGTACTCATGCAGATGCTGACCTTTCTACTGGATTTCTAAGTGATGAAGGGGTAAGATGCCCATTACATCTTTCTGTTTTTAATTTAGAGAATGGAGAGCCACAAAACCTTCCTGCTGAAACACCACTCAAAGTATACAATGTTAAAATAGACGATAATGAAATTTACGTGGAGATTTAAAATATGCAAAGCACACAATCATCTTTTGAAAATATACGAAATGATTTCCCCATTCTGAAAAGAACTGTTAGAGATAACAAACCTCTTGTATATCTTGATAATGCATCAACAACACAAAAACCAAATCAAGTAATCGACTCTATTACTGACTTTTATCGAAACCACAATGCAAATATTCACAGAGCAGTGTATGCTTTAGCTGAGGAAGCAACTGAAGCATATGAGGCAACTCGAGATAAGATTGCAAAATTTGTCAACATAAAAGATAGACAAGAAATTATTTTTGTCAGAGGTACTACTGAAGCGATAAATCTTGTTGCATATGCATGGGGACGACCACACCTCAAAGAAGGTGACATTATTGTTACTACAGAATATGAACATCATAGTAACATTGTTCCTTGGCAACTTCTTACACAAGAGAAACGTGCTAAACTAGAATACATTGGCATGGGTGATAACGGGGAACTAATTTTAGATGATCTTGACAAGTATCTTGCTACAGGCAAAGTAAAACTTGTAACTTTTAGTCTAATGTCAAATGTTCTTGGAACAATTACTGATGCCAAAAAAATAATTGAGAAATGCAAAGCTGCAGGTGTTCTTACACTAATTGATGGTGCACAAGCTGTACCTCACATGACAGTTGACATTGAAGATTTAGGTTGTGACTTTTTTGCATTTTCTGGACACAAAATGTTAGGCCCAACTGGAATTGGTGTTTTATGGGTCAGAAAATCTGTTTTAGAAACCATGAGTCCATTTCATGGTGGTGGTGATATGATTAGAGAGGTTCACAAGTATGAAACTACTTGGAATGATTTACCATACAAATTTGAAGCAGGTACTCCAAATATTGCAGATGTTGTAGGACTAGGAGCTGCGATTGATTATCTCACAAAGATTGGAATGGATAATGTCCGAGCACATGAAATTGAATTAACAAAATATGCTATAGAAAAATTATCAGCAGTTAAAGGGATTCACATCTATGGAACTAAAGATCTTTCAAAACGTGGTGGTGTAATTTCTTTTAATTTTGCAGATGTTCACCCTCACGATGTTGCACAAATTGTTGATGAAGAAGGAATTGCTCTTCGTTCAGGTCATCATTGTGCACAAGTTTTAATGGAACGACTAAATGTTGCTGCAACATCTAGAGCTAGTTTTTACATTTACAATACTAAAAATGACGTTGATGTTCTTGTGAATTCATTAAATAAAGTGGCAAAGGTGTTTAAACTATGACTGGAAATGCTGATATCTATCATGAGATAATTGTTGATTATTCAAGAAATCCTGCTAATTTTGGAAAAATTGAAAACCATGATGTAACTTTTCATGATTCCAATCCACTATGTGGTGATAGTATTGACATTGACATGAAAATTGATGACAACAAAGTTACTGATATTAAATTTCATGGAAAAGGATGTGCAATTTGTATGGCCTGCTCTTCAGTTTTAACTGAAATTACAAAAGGAAAAAGTCTTGATGATGTACGAAAAATTGAGAAACACGACATATTGAGCGAACTAGGTCTTGAGCATCTTCAAGCTGTCAGAATAAAATGTGCTTTACTTTCTCTAAAAGTACTCAAATCTGCTCTTTACACATATCTGGCAGATCATATGGATGATTCTCAAGGTGTAGATAAATTAAAAGAAGAGGCTTCTAGCCTGTACTAGTATGAGTGATTTTACTCCTAAAATTCCAATTACACTTCAAATAAGAAAAATAATCTTTGAAAAATTCAACGATGTTGAAACAAAATTCACAAACGATGAAATTTTTGAAATCCTCAAAGAACATGGCGATATTGATCCTTCATGGATAATAGATGATGTTGAATCTTTTTTTAATGAAATCTGTGATTCTGGTTTTACCAGAAACATTGCACAGAATTTCACCACAATTTGGCTAAAGCTATTTGATCCTGCTGAAAAACTTCATTGCAATGCTTGTAATCATGATATCCATCTTGGTACATCTGAAGAAAAAATTTGTCCAAACCCTTCTTGTAAATCTTCTATCTAGTTCTATATTTTATTGCAGCATCTTCAAGTGCTTTAATCATTGGTAGTTTTTCTCCTGTAAGATAAAGTACTAGTGCACCACCTGCAGTACTAATATGATTAATTTTATCTGCTAATCCTTGTTCTTTTAATGCAGTTGTTAAATGCCCACCACTTACAATAGTTGTTGCCATAGAGTTTGCAACTGACTTGAGTAGTTCTTTTGTACCGTAACTGAAATTTTCTTTTTCAAAAAATCCTGCAGGTCCACTGATAAATACAGTTCCTGCCCCTGAAATTAATTTTGAATAATACTCTACAGTTTTTGGACCTAAATCAAAAATTTTATCACCTTTACCCATTTCTCTAACATCCATCTCCACTCTTTCACCGTCTTTGTCAATTGCAATGTCAACTGGCGTTGCAAAAACATCTGGATATTCACCTATTAGAGAATGTGCTTTTGCTACAACTTCTTCTTCTCTTTTAATTCCTAGAGGTGACTTGATTCTAGCTTGTGCACGCATGAACACATTACCAATTAATCCTGTTAGTAGAACATGATCAGCACGACCATTTTGAATCAATAATTTTATCGCTTCAAGTCTATCAGGAACTTTGGAGCCTCCAAGTACTATTACGTGCGGTGCTTTAGCCACAGTCATTATTTCATCCAGATTTCTAACTTCTTTTTCCACAATCCTTCCTGCACATGCAGGTAAAACTTGTGGAAATCCGACAATTGATGGATGTGATCTATGTGCACTTGGAAATGAATCTAATACACAAAGATCAAATAATTTGGATAGGCGACTGACCATAATTGTTTTTGCGGCATTTTCTGGTGAAAATTCATAATTCTCCTCAGCACATAGTCTTAGATTATCTAAAAGTAAAATATCCCCATTCTCTAAATTTTTGATTGCATTTTGTGCAGCTTCACCAATTACATCTTCAACATATTTTATTTTTTTACCCATTAATTTTTCAAGAACTTTTGCATGCTTGTCCATTCCTGTATAGTCCTTATTCCCAACTCTTCCTTGGTGTGATGCAACAACGACTTTGGCCTCTTCTAATGATTTTAGGGTCTCAATAGTTTCTTCAATTCTTCTTGTTCCTGAAATCTCCATTGTTTCTGAATCAATTGGACAATTCATGTCCACTCTCAAAAAAACTGTCTTATCTTTTAGGTCAAAATCGTCTAGTGTGAGCACATTCACGACTTTTCTATTAGGCACTTGGTTAAATTCTTTGAGCCGATCAGAATTATTTTCCCAAATATTATTTTAAAATAATGATTTGTAATTCCAAAATTTTTGTATTGATAAAAATTAAAAGATACATGTTTGAGGTTTAGTTAATTGCAAAACTGGCTTTTTGATATCAGGTCCCGCTCCTTTGTCTTATTGACAATTTTATTTCTTATTCTTAGTGCTTTAGTATACTTTGGAGTAACTGAAAATTTTGATCAAAGTGTTATTTCCTTTTTTTCAGAAAATGTTGGAAACCCTACACTTGACATTATAATGCAATATGTCACTGAAAGTGGTGATGTGTTTAACATGTTGGTGTTTGGAATTGTACTGCTAATAATTCCAAAAACCCGTAGAATTGGAATCACCTTGATGATTTTGATTGTACTTTCAACATTACTTACTGGTTATATCAAATGTGGAGTTGATAGGGATAGACCTGATTTTGAATATGAGGGCGTAGCATTTCCTGTAGAAATTAGCCGTGATACTTATGCCTTATTTTGTGAGGGAAGCTTTAATGCATCATATCCATCTGGCCATGCTGCACGAGCAATGATTGTTGGAATAATCTTGGGATATGCTCTGTCTGAACGATTTCCACGTGGTGCGTATTTGATGTTTCTATATCCTGTAATGATTTCGATTAGTAGGATTTACGTCTTACAACATTTCCCTATGGATGTAATTGGTGGAGCTGTAATTGGGATATTACTTGCTGGAGTTATGGCACAAAGAACAAAACTCTACAACATTTTTGATAAAGCAAAAACCTGATTCAGTTATTGATATTACTCATCAAAACCCAATTCAATCAAAGTATTGTTACTAATCAAAACTATTGCAAAATGTTCATCATCATGATGATATGTCCAATATTTTATATCTCTGATTTCATTTTTTTCTCTTAGTCCATGAATAACACCTGTTGTAATCGTATATCCTATTTTTTTTGCAAGCTTTGTCTCTTTTGGCATTAATACTTTGAATCCTTCTTTTCTATTTTTGAATCCTAAGTTCACCATGTCCTCTACTGCAATTGAGGCATCTTTTTCATCTTTTAGATCGTATGTCTTTGAAATTGGCAAATTTTTTGGATGAAATTCCATGGTTTTGATGACATCTTTTGATTAATATTTTTTCAAAAAATGGTTTTGGCGATCAATATTAGTTAATTTTCTTTACTGGTAAGTCAAATCCTGATCATATTAACAATTTAACCGACTCTTTTGTTTTGATTGAATCATTGGCATCTATAGAAAAAACAGTAGTTGAACTACGACAAAAAAGAAATGAAAAAACAAATTTGAGAAAAAAAGCTGAAAAACAACTCAAGGATGTTCTTACTATTGAAAAGCGTTCTTCATCAGGTTTAACATCTGTGGATAGAAAAATAGAATCTGAACGTGAAGATGTTTCTGATGTTTCTACTGTATTAACTCAGAAAAATTCCCAATTGGAAAGTATTGCTAGATTACTAGCATCAGCTGAGGCACGATTAACTAGTGAAAAGGAGTCAATTGAGCAAACTGAACAAGAAATTGAGTTTTCTGAAAGTCCTGAAGAAAAACAAAATGCAGAGTCTAGATTACGTTTCTTAAATGATCATGTTCAAGAATTAATTTTTGAAATTAAAAGCAGACAAAAAACTGCAAAGAAGATTTCAGATGATGTTTCTAAATTTTCTACAATTAAATCTAGTATTTCATCAAAAATCCAAAAACAAACTAAATCAAAACCATCTTTACGTGAAACTAAAACAACTAGTCATAAAGCAGCTCAAAAATTTGTAAAAGAATTGGAGATGCGAACTAGAGCAGAAGAATCTGCTAAAAATGCATTAGACAAAGTTTCTAAAAAGTTACAAGAGTTTTTGGCAAGCAAACGTAAAACTGCAGCTAAAAAGAAAGTTGTAAAAAGAAAACCAGCAAGAAAAACTGCAGCTAAAAAGAAAGTAACAAAGAAACGCAGAAGATAGTTATCTATAACGTTAAAGTAGGTATTATTTCATAATTTTTACAAT
>PVMK01115558.1_pt1 | contig 10629 bp, 13 predicted proteins | sample 1853481 | NCBI WGS metagenome assembly PVMK01 (sample SAMN08533507, study PRJNA380276) | Marine sediment metagenome, whole genome shotgun sequencing project. | reverse complement strand
GAATCTTATCCTTGTCCACCTGTTATGATGATCCAGGCCTAGTCCAATTTGTAGTTTGACCAGAAATCTTTTGCCTCAGGGGAAATTCTGGATGTTGACTTAACTGCTTTTAGCGCCGCCTTTTTTTTTGCATCGATAGTGATTAGGAAGCTCTGGATCATATCGACATAGGCATCATTTGGCTTTTCTCACCGCTTAAAATACTATCACTGGTCCAAAGCCATGCGTTAACTGCTGATTTGACGCTATGTCCGGATTCATTAAAGTAACCAATGGCACCCCCCAGTACCTTCATACTATATGTTGCTACACAATATTGTTCCCCCATCTCATAGCCCAAACTTGTCATAAATATTTTAGTGCTGAACTCAGGTCCTTTAACAGCCAAATTGTAACCGCTACGCTTTAGTTCTAACTCAACAGCAGTTTTCACAGCTTTAATATTTGTCCAACACCCGCCACTAACTTGATCACTAATCGTTACTGAGAATTCTGTATTTTTATCTAATTTCAGCCAGCGAACGTCAGGCCCCCAAATATATGTGTCCGAAATCGGTGTGAATTCTCCCTTTGTAGGTGGCGCAACAATAATGGTTACTACCAGAGCTAATATTCCCCAAATAGTTTTCATTTTCCGTTACCCTCTGGAGTCAATTTTTTTATTAACCCACCAACAGTGTACGCCTAGTGGTCACTTGCATAAAGACTCAGTGAGTTACACAATGAGGAAGGCAAGCACAATAGGCAAGCACAATAGGAGCACAATAGGGGACAGACCACGATTAAATATATTCTCTTTAACTTGTCAGCACCCTCGTCTCAGCCATCGCCCCTTTCAGCTGCTGTTATCTTTGTGTTAAGCGTTTTCAGGCTCACGTTGCGCGGAAGCATGGTACGCCAGGTACTTGCGTTGCGTGGAAATATGGTCCGCCAGAAACCTGGCGTCGTGCCAGACTCCCCAGATGAAGGAGGACGCCCGTCGCGATAGCCACGGCAATCCCAGGAAATAGACCCCGGGCTCAGCCGAGATACCGCGCTGATGTTTCGGCTTGCCTTCCTCGTCGAACGCGTCAACCTTCAACCAGCTGTAATCAACAACAAAACCTGTTGCCCAGACGATCGAGGTTATTCCAGCCTCTGCCAGGTTCAACTCCAGGATGGGTTCGGTCACGCACTGCGGGTCCGGTTCGACTTTGCGGGCTTCAGGCTCCTGCGGAAGATCGAGACCATTACGGGTAATATAAGCGTCGGCTTCGTCTAACACCGACAGGGAGTTAGCATCCCCTTGCGCAAGATTGTCCGCAAGATCCGTCGCGAAGTGCATCACACCGTGTTTGAACGATTCCGTCCGACCAACGAGCGTCATCCCCTGCGCGGCAAGACGCCGGAAGTCGACCGTATGGCCGCCATGGGCACCGCTCACCGAGATCGTGATATGTTCCATGCCTGGCTCGAGGGCCGCGGCATCCCACTTGCCGAGGACCCCCAGCCACCAGACGAAGTCTCGCCCCCGATAGCTTCGGGGAGGACGCTCGTGCGGGCCGACCGAGAGGTAAACACGCTTTCCTGCACGCAAGAGTTCATCCGCGATCTGTCCCCCCGAAGACCCTGCTCCGACCACCAGCACCGCGCCCTCGGGCAACTGGTCGGGATTGCGGTAGGCGTTGGAGTGGATCTGCGTGAATCCTGCATCTTCAGGAACCAGGGCCGGGATGACGGGGCGTTGGAAAGGTCCGGTGGCGGCAACCACGCTGTTGGCATCGATCACGCCCTCCGACGTTTCGACACGGAAGCCGGGCCAGTCAACATTCCTCTGCACTTCCTTTACCTCCACGCCGCAGCGGATGGGGGCAGTGATCTTTTCTGCGTAAGCGACAAAATAGTCCGCAACCCTCTCCTTAGGAGCAAAGGCTTCGGGATCTATATTGGAGAACTCCATGCCCGGAAATCGATCATGCCAGGCCGGACCATTGGCAACCAAAGAGTCCCATCTTTCCGAGCGCCAGCGTTCGGCAATTCGGTGCCGCTCCAGAACGAGGTGAGGCACGCCGCAGTTGCTCAGGTGCTCGCTCATGGCCAAACCGGCCTGACCGCCGCCAACAACGAGCGTCTCTACTTTTTCAGTTGACATTTCTGGGTCCTTTTCTGGTTTTCCAGGAACTTCAGCGCGTCTTGCCCATTATAAAGCGACCACATAGCGAAGACCCCGCCATGCATAAAGGTGAATATTTTTATAGCAGATACTGGCGACATTATTCCCACGGTGACCGGGGGTTCCGTGTACAGGTCGAAATCACAGTTTCCCTATATCCGGTAAAGCCCTGGATTCCTGTTCCTGGCTAAATTTCGGCCGTCCCGCTGGCCAGCCCCAGAGGATTTCCCCACGCAAAAAATAGGTTTCCCCGGCGACAATATCCAGTGTTATCAGGTCGCTTCCAGCGACCGACGGCGTGCTTACATCGAAGGTTTTTTGACCGGGCTGGTAATATTTGTAAAACATCGAACCATTGGTCAAGGTGCCCGTCGAAACGCCACCACTCTCCGTGATCTGAAAACGAATTGCCGCGCCTTTAGCTCTTTTCGAGCGATAAAATACGACCAGGCCCTGGTCCGGTTTGGCTTCGGGTACGCTGGCCGCGAACGCCGGTATGGAATAGAGGCTTATCGCCACAGCCAACGAGTAGGGTATAACCGCAATAGCTGCAAAGGCACAGACCACTCGTAACAATTTCTTTTGATAATTTGATTTCAAAATATGTGCTCCTTTATAGATATTAGTTGGGCTAGTCTAACAGTAAATTTACCAGGTCACGGGGGATTACCATAAATTGCTCCAGTGATTTCTAGTCTTAACGGCCTTGCCATCGAATAACGCTAGCACAGAGAATTTCATATGCAGGCTCCTTATTTCTGTTACCCCTCGCTTTTCAACCAGTCACGCATAATTGCCTTAATCCTGCTCTGATAAGGAACACCATCGAGACGAGCCTTAGTCTTGAAGGCTTCCAGCAAATCGGTCTCAATTTTTATACTGATCAATTTCGACACGGGCTTTTTGAGGGGCATATTGACGACTCGAAAATCCTCAAGATATTTTACAATCTGCCCGGCAGATAGCTGCTTGCACTGCGCAAGGTAGTCGTCGGAAAAAAACTGAATCGTTTTCACTTAAGTTTTTCCAGGGCTTTGATATCCTCTATATCCTGGGGGCGACCGCTCGCTTTTTTCATATCGATGAGATCTCTTATATTCAATACCGGAACAGACAATGTGGAAAGCTGCTTATAATCAGCTCTTTTACCCTTTGCATCAAAATTGATAATGATATCCAGCAGCTCTGAGGGATCGGCAGGGTTATAGAAATTCCAGGCGACCAAATTACGATTCTGGATGTATTCATCCCGGTACTCGAATACGTCCAGTGCAGTAATGGGTAGACGCGAAACCAGCCCGATCTTCTGCAGCGCCTCTTCAGCCTTTATTAAATCATGTTTCGTCCACCGTAAGGCAACATCAATATCCAGAGTCCCACGGATGGCCCCATGAAGTGCCACCGCATATCCGCCAACAAGCACGTAACGGACCCTGGACTTGTTCAGCACCTCACATACTCTTTCTAGAAATGTCATAATACTAGTATATACCGATATATACTTTATTCGAGTAGTGAATTTTCTAACTCAGGCCCCGGCCTGGCAATGAGGGGAAGAATGGGGTCAAGTCTAACATTCACACATTAGCCTTATACCTTACATGTGGCGATGCTCTATGCTGATCAACCTAGCCATCTTCAGGGTATATCAGGCTAATGTTGAAATGTTGGATTTGGCCTCGTGATCGTATTTCGAGACTGTAAATAAAGGTCGCGTATTCCCGCCGTATCTGCCAGGTCCTCGCGAGGCTGTGTTAGGCCTCAATGCACGGTAGTTCTAACTTCGATTTTTTCCTCACCCTCAGGAACAGCGCTATCCGCTTCCGCCCCGGCTTCGATGTCGGCGTTTTCGGTAACTTCTTCGAGTGCATCGACATTAAGGACTGGTTCCCTGGCTTCGGCCGAGTCGTCGAGGTCGTCTGATGAGCTCGAAGTTTTGGTTTTAGCGGCGTCAAACTCAGAACTTACCGGGTCTGATTCACCGGTATTCACGTCGGTGATTGGCTCGGCATACTCTTCTTCCGTTTCCACGGGCGTCGCCTGCGTTACCGCTGGATCGACAGAAAAATCGTCAGCAACCTTATCCGTGACATTTGTTTCATGGTCAACGGCTATCGATACCCTGCCCTGATGTTGTTCCAGAAGATTAGTAAAAGTCTTGCTGTCACCCAGCGTTTGCGCGCCCTCCGCCAGATGCTGGTATACCTTGACATAGTTTTGCGTCAAATCGTTCACCAGTTCCGAGGTCTTGCTGAAGTGTTGATTGACACTAGCCTTGTAACTGTTCAGCTCTTCCCTGGTCTGGTCCAGTTCGGTTTTGATTTTATCGGTCTGTTTTACCGATGGCGCGAGCAACCGATAAGCCAGTGCGCCGATCATTGCACCGACGATCAGCGCGAGAATGCTAAATTGCCAAAGCGAGTATACGTATTCCATAGCGCCTCTTTGTTTTCGATGATTCGACTATCGGGGTCGATTATATGTTAACCGCTGCTGCAATCATATAAATGAAGACCAGAAAATTAGCAGGAAGAAAACCGGACTCAGGAGTCAGCACTTCTACGCTGCCAGCCGCACCGCCAGTTGACGTAGAAGCGCCGCACCATCTCCGCGCCAGGCCGCGCCGTGCATACAGGCCAGAATTTGCGGGGAGGTGGCAGCGAGCTTTTCGGCAAGCTCGTGGACCAGGCTGGTGCGCGAATAGTAGTCAAACAAGCTGCGCGTCTCTTCGCTGCTGTTCAGAATGTCCTCCGTGATCAGTGGCTGGTGATCGTGCCCACCTTGTGTAAACAGATCGCCACAGAATAGTGTTTTGGTTGTTTTCTCGAACAGGTGGCCACATTCCCAGCCGTGTGGGAAATGAGGTGTATCGATCCACTGGATCTCGTGGGATCCCAGCGACAGCGTCTCTCCGTCCGCCAGGGCGCGGGCCGGTCGTGTGGCTATGTCATCTATGCTAACCATTTTGGCGATGTTGCTGCAGAGCGGCTCGGCCTCTGGCGCGGCTTCCAGGAATTCGTTCAGCGAGCCGCACTCATCGGCCTCGAAATGGGAAAAGCCAATGTATCTCAGCGAATTCACCGGAACCACCGAGGCAATGGCTTCTTCCACGAGTGGGAACATCTTGCGCAGACCGGTGTGATACAGCAGGGGAGAGTCGTCCACAACGAGATACTGGTTAAAAGTAAAGCCTCCGGGGATGGACTCCGGGGGTACGGGCGTGCTTATGCGGTAAATACCGTCTGCGATTTCATCGATTCTGGTGCCACTTTTCTGGTTGGTAATCATAGTTGCCTGTCCTCTTGTCGATTCGTATTAATGAGTGGTTTACTCGTCGCTCAAAGTGAGTGGACGAACGCTGGTGATCAGTTCCTCCCGGGCTTCTAACGGAGAAAGTCCTGCAGAGAGCCGCAGGGCCCGATAGGTCAGGAAATCGAGGAGCCCCCGAATGACAGCGGCTTTTCTCCCCTTCTCCAGGGCAAGGATTTCCGTGATGGCATCGGCTAGCCCTTCATAGGCCGTCAGCTCCGCGTCGAGGGCGGGAGACTCATCGCGAAGCAACACGCAGGTCCACGCATACCCAAACATCGCTTCGTGAATACGGCACAGTTCTGACACCGCCCCTTCCAACCGTTGCTCCGGCTCCGCAACCGCAGCCAGGGCAGTCAAATCCGGCATTGTCAGGGATTCGGCAAACCTGCTGGTGCATTTACGAAACAGCGACTCCCTGGTCGGGAAGTGCTTATACAGCGCCGGCAGCGAGCAGCCCGCCTCCCGGGCCAGCGGCTCATATTCGGTGATGCCTTCCCAGTGGAGCTGCAGCGCGGCCTCGAGAATCCTCTCTCGAGTCTGCTCGGCAGCCTGGCGGCGCCTGCTGGAGTCGTATTGTCTCGCCATAACAGGATGACACTAACATATTAAATAATGATATACAATATTTAATATTATTGTAATTAATTTAAATACTTTACTAAAAAACTGAGGGCACCCATGAAATTATTTTTGCCATTTCCGGTTTTGATTTTGATGGGTGTCCGAGTATAGAAAGTATAAATTGACGCCCTTTATAGCACCCCTTTTGTCTGGATTTACTTTACCTTGCGCCTTTATTTCTAGAGAATGGGTGCTAGCATGAAAACCATTAAGGAGAGTGACTCATGAAGGTATCAGCCATTACTCTATTACTGCTCATTCCAGCGGTAAGCTTTGCACAGAGTTATCAGAATATGAGCCCGGAAGAGATGCAGCAAATGCAGCAGGTGATGATGGAAATGCAGTCTTGCATGGCGAATATCGACCAGGCAGAAATGAAGGCCCTGGAGCAACGCGCCAATCAGTTCGAAGCAGATCTAAAGAAAATGTGCGCTGCCGGCAAGCATGATGAAGCACGGGCAATGGCCATTTCATTCGGACAGGAAATGGTCAATGACCCTACGATTCAAGATTTGAGAAAGTGCACCAAAATGATGAGTGGCATGATGCCGGTGCAGCCTTTTATGGAACCGGATAAATATCTCACCGGTCTTCATGTTTGTGATAGTGGTTAGAGACTGATCGTCAAGCTAAGGCTTAATATCGCCGACCACTTCGAGAAAGCGTGCACTATTGATCTGGCCGTCGGCGTATTGCTCCAGTTTTCCGTCCATCGCATTGGCCATGCGATCGAGTCGCTCGGCAGTCGGGGGATGGGTCTTTAGCATCACTGCCAAAGACGGCGCACTGGGGTTAATGCTATCAATGGTGGTCAAAACATCGAGCAGCGCATAGGGGTCATAGCCGGCGCGCGCCGCCAGTACTACCCCCCTCAGGTCAGCATCGTATTCCAGTTTTCGATCGAGTCCGGTTGAATAAAGCTGCACGCCGGCATTGACCAGGGCGTTAGCAGCCTCGATGTCTTTTCCATCCTTCTCTAGCGCCAGGGAACCCAATTTAGCCAGAATATTGACTTGCCTGTTTTTCTGTAGTGCATTGAGATGATGTTTCTCAACCACGTGACTGATTTCGTGGGCAAGCACCCCGGCCAACTGCGCCTCGTTATCGAGCAAGTTGTATAAGCCGATGGTAATGACAACGTATCCACCCGGGGCGGCAAAGGCATTGATACCGTTTGAGTCGATAACACCGAACTTCCACGGCAAGCCCTTGCGTTCAGATTGTGAAGCGACCCAGAAACCTACATCATTGACATAGTGTTGCAGTTCGGGATTATCGACCAACGGGGCCGCACCGAGCAAGCCGGAAATAAGATTGCCACCTATGGTAATTTCTTCTTCCGTCGATACCTTTTCGTTCAATTTGACCAGATCGGTAGTTAATTTTCCCAGGTCATTCAGGCTGAAGGCCATGGTAGCGACCGAAAAACAAAGCACCATGCCGAACAGTATCAACTGACAGACACTTCGAAAAATCCACTTTCCCCGTAATTGTTGTTCCATCACTTTTCGTTTTTCTCCTTTATCGGTTTAGTTTCTACGAAATAAGCTACTTGCCTGGCCCCCAGTTGCCCCTCACTGCTCACGGCAGACACGCGTCTAGTATCGCTTGCGTATTGATTCAATTTCTCCAGTTCTTCGAAGTCAGGAACCGCGTTTTTAATCTCTTCTTCACTGAGTCCGCGCACGCCTATCGTCGCGGTCCTGTCGTTGTTCTGGTTTGCATTGGATCCGCCCAGGCCGAAAAAACTACTGGCCTGGCGAGAAAATGACGCCAATCCGGCTAAAAATCCACGCGAATCAGAATCAGATTCAACTTTGGGCGCCTCGGCGTAATATCCGCTTCGTACCTGATAGCTCCGAACCCAGCCGGTTAGTGATTTTTGATCGGAGAATATTAATTTCCAGCCACCCTGTCGTTCAAATACACTCACCTTAGTGCCGGCTTCAATACGACCTACCCTGTCCGAGGCACTGCTGGCTTCGGCATAGACAGGCGCTAATTGAATAATAATACCCTCTTCAGCCAGGGCTGAAGTGATAGAAAAAAGCAGTAGCATTGACGATACAGCGAGTAAGTTTTTCATAAGGTATTTACCTGAAAACCAAGGTTACCGAAACCGAGGTCAGAGCACAATAAATACTAAATATCATAGAATACTGTGTTCTGACCCTGGTATTGCTCAAAACTCCGCTGGAGGAGGCAGGTGACTCAAGAATAGTACAGCTTTTATTTACTCAGACTGGCAAAAAAGTTGAAAATTAGGCTTTCCCCGCCTATCGATTATCTTATCGCGCCAATCGTATAAACCGCATATCTAACCGGCTGTTACACCCCTACAATTCGGTCCAGTTTAGTTTAACCTTAAATGGAGAAGTAGCATGTTGATATTATCTCGGCGAGCGGGAGAAACCATTATGATCGGTGACGAGGTCTCGATCACCGTAATCGGTATCGATGGGAATCAGGTCAAGATTGGAATTAACGCACCCAGGGAAATTGCGGTGCATCGTGAAGAAATTTACCGGCGCATCCTGGCTGAACAGGGGAATAAGCAGGAACAGGATTCAATCAGTAACCCGTCGTCTTGAGAGCGTTTTTCTGTTGGTGATCATCCAGTGCCAGTTGAATCAAACGGTCGATCAGTTTCTTATAGGATAAACCAGATGCCTGCCAGAGCTTTGGATACATACTGATTGCGGTAAATCCGGGTATCGTATTGATTTCATTGACGTATACCTTGCCGCTTTCAGTCAGGAACATATCCACGCGCGCCATGCCCCTGGACTCGAGCACTTTGAAAGCAGCAATAGCTGTCGCCTGCACTTTCTCCAGGGTCGGTTGATCCAGGCTAGCGGGAATTTTCAGCACCGCCGCATTTTCGTCGATGTACTTCTTTTCATAAGAATAAAAACCATCGTCCGTTTCTATCTCACCGACTATCGATGCGATCGGCTCGTCGTTTCCCAATACCGAGCATTCTATTTCGCGGCCAACAATCGCTTCTTCTATGACAACCCGGGTGTCGTATTGCCGAGCGATTTCAATAGCCGGTATTAGCTCAGTCGGGCCCGGAACTTTCACGACACCGACCGAAGAACCCATGTTGGCTGGCTTCACGAAAACCGGAAATCCGAGTGCCTGCTCAACCTGCTTCGGTAACTCATCTGTCGGATCATTAGGCCTAAGGCAGATATGGCGCGCGATCGGAATACCCGCGTCGCGCAGCAGACGTTTGGAAACATCCTTATCCATGCCAATCGCCGAGCCCAGGATATCGCTGCCCACACAGGGGACGTTGGCCAGCTTAGCCAGGCCCTGAATCGAACCATCTTCACCATAGGGACCATGCAACACCGGGAACACCACGTCGACCGCGCGGATAGGTGCTGGATTCTGTAAATTAATCAGAACGCCGGTCTGGTCCCCGGGGACCAGAGAAACGGGGTACTTGTACTCATTCAGTGCAATCAATCGTGGATTATCGGCATTGAGCAATGGCACGGATTCATCGTTCAGTAACCACGCCCCATTGCGATCTATCCCAATCAGAACCGTTTCATACCGTTCTGGATCGATTGCCTCGATAACATTGCGGGCCGATTGAAGCGACACCTCATGTTCGGCCGATCGCCCACCAAACAGCACTGCGACGCGAATTTTCGTTTTCATTTTATTTCTACTCACTCAGGTTTAGCTAACAGCCTTGTTGTTGTGGGTACCGTTCGGTTTCACTCCAGATATTATTCTCATTTAAATCCATTACTAACGCAAAACTCTATTAAAAATTATTCTTCTTAAATATACTTGGTTACCAGCGCCTTACATTAATCATTCCCACTAATAACCGATGCAGTAACCAAATAAGGGGAATTATAAGGATTTTGACCTATTAAAAATCATTGCCAATTATAAGAGTAACAAAATGACTTTTACGAAAAAATTAAATTATCTTAAACACTCCACGTTCACTATTTCATCAGCAATGTTGGTGTTACTGCTTGGGTTTCCGGTCACACAAACAGTGAAGGCGGCAGGCCCAGGCGGCGACGAAATACCGTATGCCGAGTCACTCGACAAGCATTTCCACCCAAAAGGCAAACCGCCGTCTGAGCATACGCTCGCAATCATCCGCAAGGCCCGCGAGACCATGCCATTCTCGGACAGGCGTGATTTTGAAGAAGCGGAAAAAGGTTTCATTGCACCGCTCATTAGCAAAGTTATCAAAGCCGATGCCGGCCACATTGCCTGGGACATCGAGCGTTACGATTTTTTCACCGAAGGTCGCGATTTCGACAGCATCCACCCGTCACTGCAGCGACAGTCGGAACTCAACCAGAAAATTGGTCTGTTCGAGGTCATTCCCGGTATCTACCAGGTACGTGGCCTCGATCTCGCCAATATCACGTTTGTACGGGGCAAAACAGGCTGGATCGTGTTCGATCCGCTCACAGCGCGTGAAACAGCGCGGGCCGGACTCGAACTGGTCAATCAGGAAGTCGAAGATTTGCCGGTGACGGCGGTCATCGTATCGCATTCGCACG
>PVMK01124812.1_pt1 | contig 10630 bp, 9 predicted proteins | sample 1853481 | NCBI WGS metagenome assembly PVMK01 (sample SAMN08533507, study PRJNA380276) | Marine sediment metagenome, whole genome shotgun sequencing project. | reverse complement strand
GTCCTTGGGAGGGGAAATCAGCGAAATCAAACCCAAGTCATGCGGCCAGTTATGTGAGTTGGGATGACGCGGTTGAGTTTTGCCGTAAGCTGAGCGAGCAGGAGGGTAAGACATATCGTTTGCCGACGGAGGCGGAGTGGGAGTACGCATGCGGAGGTGGAACAACATCGATGTATCATTTTGGAGATAACGTGAGTGAATTGGGGAGGTTCGGTTGGTTTGCTGAGAACGCAAAGGCTGTAGGTGAGAGGTACCCGCATGTTGTAGGCCAAAAGCTTCCTAATGGTTGGGGTTTGTATGACATGCACGGCAATGTTTATGAATGGTGCGGTGATTGGTATGGCGATTACCCAAGCGACACAGTGACGGATCCGAAGGGGCCTGGCAGTGGTAGTAACCGCGTTCTGCGGGGCGGTTCCTGGTTCAGCTTTTCACTGTTCAGTCGCTCGGCCTGCCGCTACGGGACTTCGCCTGGCCTTAGGACCCACAACCTCGGCTTCCGATTGGTACTGGACTTTTAATTACCCTTTTGCCTTTTGCTCTTTTACCCTTTGCCTGTGCTGGTCCACCGAATTTAGGTGCCGTCTCTTTCGACGGCTAACTCTATGAATCCTGGCAACTTATTGAGGGGTGCAAAAATATAGACGGCAACTGTCGAGTATGAAATTTGAGGATAGAAATTTCGTTAGGACCGGTAGGAGCACGCGAGTCAAGATTCTTGCATGGGGTAAACGATGAACAGAGTGCTCAAGGGAACATCGCTGCCTAAAAGTTCGCTAGTAAACGCAGCTCGTCCAGGCATGAATCGGGCAAAAGTATTCTGTACTCCGGCTGCTTACGCAGCATCGCGATAATAGCTCTTGAGGATGCCACCGAGTTCGCTTTTGCAACGAACTATGCCGCAGGATCAATTTATTCAGCCCGCATTTTACGGGTGGATTTATCTTGTAACTGTGTCACAAAGTGTGGCAGTATTTTCGGAGAACATATGGCACATAGACCAAATAGGCAAGGTAAGAGAAATTAGCTAAGTGAAAGACATCACGTTAGTTACCTGATAATAAACGGGTTACGCAGATTCGACATGTGGGGCTCATAACCCAAAGGTTGTCCTCATTCCAGCCCATTCGTTCAAGCGCATGCGTCGGTACTCCGCACACGAATTGGAGATTCCAATTTACCGATTACAACGGAGTGAGACGTACTGGTACACGAAGCTACAGTTTCGCATTGGCGATGTATTCAAGGGCACAGCACGGCCCTGTAACAAGGCCATGCATGACATTGCCGACTACTATCGCGCGGGCGGATTCAAGGCGCTGTCCCGTGCGGACGAGCAGACTGATCCTGCGGGTCCGCCCTTCACGGGACTATCGCCGCCGATCGAGGTATTTCAGCGGCGTGGGCCGCGCATGCTCAATTCCAAGCTTTGGCGCAAGCAGTGCTCTGCCTGTATGTGGGCCAACAAGTCCGCTGTCGAGATCGAGTATAAGTTTGGCAAAATGAAGCGCTACCGGAAGGAGACCTTCTGCTACGGTCCTCGGTCATGCCCGTTATACGACATGGGTCCACCCCGGCAAGTTCCGTACTTCGACTCATTCCCATCGCTTGATGAGGGGTGGATGGATGACCTATGCACGGAACAGCGAGGGGATGAGGACTGACTGGCACCTCGGACCCACCCGATTGCCCATCGGCAAGAGTTGAGCTCGCTTGAATTCATCACGATCCAATATTTGCGAGGCACAGGCACTCGTCGGTCCCGGAAGAGCAGCCGAGACAATTTTCGGCGCGCCGGGAAATGACAGTGCTTCGAGTTCCTGTTCTGAGATCATATTTGTTACTCTTGATTATTGTTTATTTTCCACACTGTGTCTTTAGGTTCCAAGTGTTTGTTATCCGTTCCTAATACCTGTGAGACTTTGGCTATATGTTCTTTTCGATCACAAGGCTATTTCAATATCACTACCTTTTGCTCTAGAACAGCAAATCATCATGCGGTCCAGAGCATTTTTTTCCTGGATTGTTAAAACATGATCCCTGTGATCAATCTCGCCATCCAGAACAGCCACCTCGCAAGTGCCGCAGATACCTTCCCTGCAGTCGTGAGGAGCATCAATACCGACGGATAGCAAGGCGTCAAGAATGGTTTGATCCGCTTTAACGCGCACGGTGATATCCGAATCTTTCAGCATTACATTAAATTCATGTTCGTCGTCAGGGTTCAGCGCCGAGTTCTGAGCAGAAAAGCGTTCTATATGAAGCACATTTTCGGGCCAGTCGGCCGCAATGGTTTCCAATTCATCAAGCAGTCGTTCCGGCCCACAGGCATAGACCTGCTGTCCTTCACTAACATCGCGAGTGGTGGCATGAAGACTTAATCGCTCACCATCCTGTTTCGAATACATATTAAGATGGCCTGCGTGGTTTAACATCAGTTTTTCTCGCATCGCCATTGATGACTTTGATTTTCCTGCGTAGTGGATGATATATTTTTTGCCTAATAGCTTTAAGCGGTCCGCCATCGCGATTATTGGCGTAATCCCAATACCACCCGCGATAAGGATGTATTCAGCGGCACTTTCATCCAGTCTGAAATGATTTTTGGGCCCGACAATTCGTGCGAAATGGCCGATCTTGACTTGATTGTGATATGGGCCGATCCGCCTTTGCCCTGCGGTTCTTTTAATATCGCTATCTCGTAGGAAGTCCGCGATGGGGAGCCACAAAGTGAATATTTACGGTTAAAGCCATCGATAATTAAATCGATGTGAGATCCGGGGCTCCACTTAGGCAATGTTTGACTGTTCGGTGTTTTTAGCACCAAACGTACAACATCATCACATTCGTTATGAACTTCCGTTACTTCGATTCGGCGCGTGATTTCATCCTTCGCTGGTGGACCGATTGGAAAATGGTGATTCTTTTTCAACAACTCCGGGTCGGAACGCTCAGGATTGAGCTTCGGGTTCCACTGTACCCATAAGCTTGACGGTCCACGAAACACCGTATTCGGTAAATAACTATATTCCTGATCAGGCACTATCTCCAGGTGCGGCAAGCGCCTGGTAAATTCTTCCAGAAAAATACGCAGTTGCATCCGCGCTATATTTTTACCCATACATTGATGGCTGCCATAGCCAAAGGTCAGATGATCGGTGGTATTTTCGCGGTACAAATCCACCTCGTCCGGGTTTTCGAATTGACGTTCATCATGATTCGCGGAGGCGAGGACGATGAGCAATCTGGCATCCGCCGGAATATCCACACCGCTTATTTGTGTATCCCTGGTCGCCCGCCTTCTCCACGCAACGACCGACCCCTCAAAACGAAGGCATTCTTCAACGGCGTTCGGTATTAAATTTGGATTTTCGCATATTTCCTGCCATGCTTCCCTGCGCGTGAGCAACAGGCGTATCGCATTTGCCGAGGCGTTTGACGTTGTTTCATGGGCGGCAACAAGAATGGCCATCATCATAGAATGCAAATAAGATTCAGTGACAATTTCCGGATATAACTTATGTTGGCGGATGGTATGGTGCATCCATCCCGGCCCATCAGGGTTTGCGCTCATTTTTTCTATGATCCTGCCGGCAGCCTGCCAGAATTTACCAACAGAATGTGCCACCGCTAGCTGTTCATCGGGCGATGGACGCCCCCAGGTATTAACCGTGTGAGCGACGGAAAACTCACGTAAGCGGTCAATATCTTCGCCTGCAACACCCAGAAAATGCAAGGCAACCATCAGAGGGATTTCCCAAAACATTTCGGCGACGAGATCGACCTTACCTTTATCGATAAAGCGGTCCATATATTGACGTGTTAATTTTCGTACCGAGTCCTGATGTTGTTCCAGATTTTCGGGATTGAAGCTATCCATCAGTACACGGCGGCGCTCCATATGGGCGGGCTCGTCCTCATTAACGAGGGTACGGCTCATGGCATAACCATACGATTTTAATATTTCGTCGGCCTCAGGTGAGGCCGGCGTTATTGTTTCGAGCGCAACGGACGGTGAAAATAAAATATTGTCACGAAATACTGCTTTAACATCATCGTAACGTGTGACAATCCAATATTCTAAATTCGGATTGTAAAATACCGGCTCTTTATCCCGCGACCATCGAAGTGTTTCTGCAGGATTAACCTGAAAATCTCTACCAAAGACATCAAACTGTGCTGCTTTCGCTGAGATAGGGCAGCCAGTCGGGGACGTTTGGGTACCATGCTGATTGGCAGATGAATTTGACATTATTTACATCGCCTCTCGGGCCGACTGACTTTTCCGTAGATGCTGCATAGAGATATGAAGCTCTAACCTATCGGAGCGACTTTTTGCTCAATAGGACCAAAAAGTGATTTGCCTTCATAATCCTGATGATCAATTTTTACAACGTCGCCGAATTCAAGAAAGTCGGTTTTGGCACTACCCTCGTTTATGATTTCCACAGCTCTCTGCTCTCCAATACAGCCGAACCCGACCGATTCGTCCTCGTTCGATACTGTACCGAGGCCAATGATTGTGCCGGCCTCAAACGGTCTGGTTTGTGCGACATGGGCGATCGCATCGCCGTAACCAAATGGTGTATCAATACCGGATTCCAGTTCGCCGAATTTTTTGCCGCGCACCCAGCAGTTCAACTTGCCAGATACCAGTTTCCCGTCCCATAGATCACCAAGCTCATCCGGGCTAACAGCAATCGGGCCAAGTGATGAGCATGGCTTACCGGTTAGAAAACCGAATGATCTCTTAAGCTCCGGCGGGATAAGAGTCCTGAGGGAAATATCATTCAAAAGCATGAATAGCTTGATATGCTTTGTCGCCTCTGCGGAAGATACGCCGAGCGGAACATCGCCGGTAACCGCGGCAATTTCAGCTTCAAAATCTATTCCCAAATCTCCACCGGGCAATTTAATCGGATCGTTCCAGGCCATATATCCGTGGGATATGCCCTGATAAATCAGCGGTGCATCCAGGATGTCTTCGGGAAGGCTGGCCCCGCGAGCGGCCCGGGCACGCCTGATGTGACTTATGTAACAGGCACCATCCAGATACTGGTAAGCCCGTGGCAGGGGCGCACAGAGCGCGTTGAAGTCAAGATCATAAGCTCCCTGCGCAATATCCTGGTTAAGATCATCGTAGAGAGCTTCCAGTACTACCGATACATTATCCCAGTCATCCAGCGCCGCTTGCATGGTTTTTGCAATATGAGCGGCATCAACTGCTTTTTTAGTATCTTTACTGACGACAACCAGTGCGCCGTCCCGTCCATCTCTTCTTGAAGCTAATTTCATTGTCTAATCCTTTTTATAGCCGGTTTGGCCGCCAAATATTTTTTCTCGTTGTGACCAGTCATGGGTCTCGTTCCATAAATCCAAAATATCATAGGCCTCGTTTTCAAAAGTCCTATGTCGATCTTTTTCACAGGTACTTGCGGTCAGTTCCAAACGATGTCCACTCGGGTCATAAAAGTAGATTGACAGGATAAAATCATCATGATTTGTCGGGCCGATCAGATCTATTCCCATTAAGGGGACCCGGCCTCCTTGATTAAATCCTCGCCGAGGACCGAAATCGATACTGGGACGTCCCAGAGGTTTTCTTCACGCTTTTTTCTCCATCCCCCCCCAAAAAAATCTTGCCTAGTAAGACTTTCAGTACCGAATGGTGGGATTAGATTATGCTAACCCCGCTATGTAACGGTTGTCAACCGCGCGCCCCGAACGCCCAAAGCGTTGGGCGATGCTCAACCCCTTATGGAGGAAAAAATGAAAGTGGATAAGATTCATCACGCTGCCTTTCGCTGCAAATACGCCAACCAGACCGTTGAATGGTACGGCGAGATGCTTTCAAATAAGGCACTTGGTTACGATGGCGATTTCGCGATCACATGAACGAGGATCATATGGACTACCAGGAACATATCATCAGAGGCGGGCGGGTAGAAAAGGCCGATTCCGATTATGGCTACATGCCGGGATTCGGGAATACCCATTCCACACAGGCCGAAGAAGGCGCGCTACCAATCGGGCGCAATTCGCCACAACAGCCACCGCTTGGACTTTATGCCGAACAGCTTAGTGGCACTGCTTTTACCGCGCCACGTGCGGATAATAAGCGGTCCTGGCTTTACCGCATTCTGCCCTCGGTCAAACACGGAACCGGGTTCAAAGAGGTCGATACAGGACTGATCCGCACCTCGCCCTGCCGTGAAAGCGATTTGCCGGCGATGCAGCTTCGCTGGCAGCCGATCCCGATTCCGACGACAGGCAAGCTCGATTTCCTAGATGGGTTGCGCACTATTACGACCTGTGGGGATGCGGCGGCGCAAACCGGCATGGCCAGCCATGTGTATGTTGCCAACGACTCGATGGAGCGAAAATATTTCCATAATGCCGATGGCGAGCTTTTAATCGTTCCCCAGGAAAACAGCATCAAAATTGTAAGCGAATTCGGGATCATTGTTGCGGGGCCAGGTGAAATTGTGATCGTCCCGCGAGGGGTCAAGTTCAAAGTCGATCTGGTGGATGGCCCGATCCGTGGCTATATTTGCGAAAATTACGGCGTGGCGATGACCTTGCCTGAACGCGGTCCCATCGGGGCGAACTGTCTGGCGAATTCGCGTGATTTTCTGTTCCCCGCTGCAGCTTATGAGGACATTCAGGAAGAGTGCGAATTGTTCCTGAAGGCGCAGGGTCGGATGTTCCAAACGACGTTGCAGCAATCACCGCTGGATGTGGTCGCGTGGCACGGCAACTACGCGCCTTACAAATACGATCTGCGCCGGTTCAGCCCCGTGGGGTCCATCTTGTTCGATCATCCCGACCCGTCGATCTATACAGTGCTGACGGCCCCGTCCGATATTGTCGGCACCGCGAATGTGGATTTCGTGATCTTCCCCGAACGCTGGCTGGTGATGGAGGACAGTTTCCGCCCGCCCTGGTATCATATGAACGTCATGAGCGAATTCATGGGCCTGATCTATGGTGTCTATGACGCCAAACCCGGTGGATTTGTTCCCGGTGGTATGAGCCTGCACAATGCGCTGGTAGCCCATGGGCCGGATACTGAGGCCTTTTCAAAGGCCAGCACCAAAATGCTTGAGCCCGAGAAATTGTCCGACACGATGGCATTCATGTTTGAGACCCGCTATATTCTTGACCCCACCGCATATGCCTCGGACCTCGGCATGATCGACACCTCCTATCCCGATTGCTGGGATGGTCTGACCCGCAACTTCAAGCGGCAGGATTGATACGGCCAGCGGGGCGTTCACTGTCGGTTTGAGCAACAATGTTTGCCATTAATTTGCAAGGACATCACTTTGCTTTTCACTTATTGACCCGCCGACCGATCGACTAGTTCTCCCAGGTATTTTTAATCCCGATTTCTTCCAACATCCGGCTCATTGTGGGTGGGGAGCCATTCGGCGAGTTCCGCCTTGGTCGCTGCCATTGCCGGGTCGGCGGCGAGATTTTTCCACTCGTGCGGATCTAACAGTATGTCATACAGTTCTTCGGATCCGTCAGAGTAACGAAGATAACGGTATTGCTCTCCAGAAACGGCATGATTCTTAAATCCATTCGTAGAAACGGCCCGGCGTTCGGATGGGGTCGAGGAATTTCTTAGTATGGGAACCAAACTCACCCCTTCAACGTGGTCGGGGACATCCATTCCAGCCAACTCCACCAGCGTCGGGTAGAGGTCCATGAGTGAAACCGTGGTAGCCGATCTGCTACCCGGTTGAGTTACTCCAGGCGCTACTACTATAAAGGGTACACGAGTGGCTTCCCGCCAAAGCGTCGCTTTGCGCCAACGTGATTTCTCACCCAGGTGCCAGCCATGGTCAGACCAAAGAACGATAATGGTATTCTCGGCCCGACCACTTTGTTCGAGGGCATCAAGCAGGTGCCCCAGCATCGCATCGGCAAAGGTTATGCTGGCGAGATAGGCCTGTACGCCCTCCTTCCATCGAATATTCTCCGTGTCTTCGAGTATCCAGTCGTGTATTCCCATAGGCGGCACTGACCCTTCCTGACCACCGTCGCAAAGCGATTTCCGGGATATCGGCTAGATCATCGTCAATCACCGGTGGCAAGATGATGTCATCCAGCGGATGCATATCCAGGTATTTCTGGGGCACGTACCAGGGTGGATGCGGACGATATATCCCTACCGCATTGAATCGCGGAGCGCTGCCCTCGGCGACGATGTTTTGTATTGACCAGTTTACGACCTGGCCGTCTCCCATCGCCATGTCAGTAGTGGCTACCGCTGACCAGTCAAAGTTCGGTGAATAGGGGTTACCGTTTGCCGGTCGCCTCGGCGGACCAACTTCGTCTGGCAGTTGCCTCGCCAGTGACGGAAAGAAGCCATCCCATGCCGTGGTGTCGTTGTAACCGAAGAACGCCCACGGGTTATACGTTGAGGAGTGAAACAGCTTGCCTGCGCCCGTGGTCTTGTAGCCGGCATCCCTGAAGTACCGTGGAATGGTTGGAATACCCTGCAAGCGCTCCACCTTGCGCCAGTCGGTTCCGTTTTCGTAGACACCCGAATTGGAGGGTCGAATACCTGTCATGATCGCGGTGCGTGATGGATTGCACACCGTGGCCGGAACATGCGCATTGGTGAACGTTATTCCCATGGCGGCCAGCCGATCCAGGTTTGGGGTTATGGTCTGTGGGTGTCCATCCAGTGGGCCAATCCAGTCGCTTAGATCATCAATCGAAATAAACAATACATCCGGACCTTCGGGCGCGGGGGCATCGTCCTGGCCCAGGACATGTATCGGCAGCGCCAATATTAGTAGGACAAATACATAGGTCTTTCCACCTCTGAATAACTTCATAATATCGTGATCCCGCCATTGCGTTTTAGTGCGTTTTAGTGCGCTGAGTAAGTTACCGGTAGTATAAAGGTATTGACAAGTTAAGCATTCAGCCGTGGCCAATTCGATCGGAAATCGCTTATCATGCTGTAGCGCAATTCCAAGACGCAAATGCACGCAATACCCCTAAGGGCAGGCTTCGCGCTCGGATTTCCTGTCCTTGTCTAACTCTTTATTCCTCTAGAGCTTGTTCAAAGCTCTTGGGTTTAAAGAGTTCTTTTTTCATGATTACTTTCAACCAAAATATCGACATCACCACGACAATTAAAATCACCACTCCTGATGTCATATAAACTTTCTGGGTTAATTCTGGGGAAGGTGAATTATGCATAGCGGCGTAAATCATCCCTAAAATTCCAATGACTTGTGGCCATGGGTAGAAAGGCGTTTTAAAGGGACGTGAGGCATTCGGCATTCTCTTGCGTAAAACCATCACATCAATGTGCACTACGATATAGGCCAGCAGCCATGCCAGAGAAGCTGAAATTAATAGCAAGGTGACAGACTCAACATCATTGCCCAGCACTAATAAGGGAAGACCCGTAATCAACGCTATAAATATCACTGCCATCCAGGGCGTTTGATATTTTGGATGAATTTTCTGCAAGGCCGATATTGCCTGACCATTGTGTGCCATGCCATAAATCATCCGTGGAATTGCCGCTAAACAGGTATTCACCGTGCTGCAAGTTGCCGTCACTGCAGCGGTGGCTAAGAGCAAAGTACCGCTTTCTCCAAATACCGCAAAAACAAAATCTTTATGCGGCAAAGTTGAGGATGACAGTACATCCAGGGGCACATAGAACATAGCGCCCAGGCAATAGATCACGTAAATAGCCATAATGATGCATATGCCTGTGATCATGGAACGCGGAATATTTTTCTCAGGGTTTTTACTTTCTTCCACCATGGGGCAGACAAACTCAGCCCCCACAAAACCCCAGATTGCGATGGCAATCAGGGAGAATACTTCTACTCCCGCAGGATTCCAGTCTTGAAAAAGGTCAATTTCAAATGTTCTGGGCAAGCCTGAGCCTGTCAATGCGGTCCCGCCGAGTATTAACAAAGCCACTACCATGATGAAAGCCAACAGAGACTGAAGTTTGGCAAAAATATCGACACCAATAATATTCAACCAGGTGAACACCAGTAAAATTCCTGTGGCCACAATCATGGGTGAAAAGATTTCTGGAAACAGATCCCTGAGAATCAAATCCACTAATAGCAATTCCGCAGAAAGCGCGAACATGGTCACCACCACATATCCCGCATAGGTTGCCACCATCGCGGGTAAGGGCCCTATGGCCACATCAGTATAAGTACTCAGACTACCAGCCCGTGGCAGCATTAAAGTCAATTCAGAAAAGCTGAAGGCATAGAAAATGGCAAGAAAAAAAGCAATGGTGAGCGGCATGAAAAAACCCAGGCCACCAATACCCACGCCTTGCAGAATCATCACCATCACACCCTGAGAAACTACCAGGCCAACCGCTACTGCCAACAATGAGCGAAAACCCAATACCCGTTTTAAATGACCAGCTTCGGTAGATCTATTTTCCATGCTCGCTCCGGTATCTGTAGGGGGCAGCGTTATCAAGGACGGTCGCTAACGCCCGGCTGTGAGCTAGCTGTCGTCGCAGTCGTATGGCTCGAGTTTCGCGCCCGGTCGCGATTGCCAGAATTTATTGAGTGTCATCGGATTCAGGGGGTCGCGATTACTTGACAACATTAATGGGGATCGG
>PVMK01159624.1_pt1 | contig 10631 bp, 9 predicted proteins | sample 1853481 | NCBI WGS metagenome assembly PVMK01 (sample SAMN08533507, study PRJNA380276) | Marine sediment metagenome, whole genome shotgun sequencing project. | reverse complement strand
GCAAGAACCGCATCAAAGACTCGGTGGACCTCGCCATGCGTGATTGGGTTCGCTACGGCGAGCTCGACCCCGACGACGTGTGGCCGTACCGGTGGGCTGAGGCCTATGTCAACCGTTGCACCGAAGAGGTCCGCGGCTGGCTTGCCGAACGCGACGTGAGCATCTTCCGCGCGGTCGGCTGGAGCGGGCGTGGGTACTTCGTGCCGGGCAACTCGGTGCCGCGGTTCCACATCGTGTGGGGCGCCGGTGAAGGCATCGTGCTGCCACTGATTGAGCGCCTCGATGCGCACGAGAAGTCCGGGAAGCTTCAGCTTCACTTCGACCATCGAGTCGATGGCATCACGCAAGAGGGCGGCCAAGTCGTCGGTTGCCATGGCGCGGGCAACGCCGGCTCGTTCGAAGCGAAGGGCGACGCCGTCGTCATCGCCGCAGGCGGAATCGCAGGCGACCATGACAAGGTGCGCGAGGTGTGGCCGAGGGACCAATGGGGCGAGCCACCCGAGCTCATGCTGAACGGGTCGATTCTCGAAGCCGATGGCAAGCTCCTCGACCGCGCCCAAGAGCTTGGTGCGAACATCACCCATCTCGAAAAGATGTGGAACTACGCGGCGGGCGTTCGGCACTGGGAGCCACTCTTCCCCAACCATGGGCTGAGCCTGGTTCCCGCGAAGTCTCCGCTCTGGGTCAACTACGAGGGCCGCCGGTTCGTCGACCCCCCGTTGGTCGGCACTTACGACACCCTGATGCTCGTCGACCGTATCTGCCAAGAGGAAAAGAAGTACTCCTGGCAGGTGATGAACCGCAAAATCGCCAACAAGGAGTTCGCTGTTTCAGGGGCTGAGTTCAACCCGGCCGTTCGCGACAAGAAGATGCTGGCTTTCCTTTTACGTCTGCTGCAGGGCAATGGAGACCAGGTGCAAGAGTTCATCGACCACTGCCCTGACTTTGTCACCGCGAACACCGTGGCCGAGCTCGCCGACAAAATGAACGCACTAACGGGCACCAAGGATGTCGACGCCGCCCTACTCGAAAGCGACCTCGCCGACTACGACGCCAACATCGCGCGAGGCTCCAAGCTGCAAAACGATGACCAGCTCCGTCGCATCGCGCACGTTCGCCAGTACCTCGGGGACCGGCTGCGCACCTGCAACATGGCGCGCATCGTCGACCCGGACGCCATGCCGCTGATCGCGATCCGGTTGCAGATCCTGACACGCAAGAGCCTGGGCGGTATCCAGGTGGACCTCGATGCGAAGGTCCTCGACCAACAAGGCAACCCCATCCCCAATCTGTTCGCGGTCGGCGAGGCCTGCGGTTTCGGAGGTGGCGGGATGCACGGAAAGCGAGCGCTCGAGGGAACATTCCTCGGGGGCTGTGTCTATTCAGGCCGCGTCGCGGCACGCGCGATCAACAGCGGCCAAGGTGTGAAGTAGTCCATGAAGCAAAGCGGTGCATGGTTGACGGTGCGTGCCCTCGAGAACATCGGCGTGAAGTACACGTTTGGCATCCCGGGTGTGCACAACACCGAAATATACGACCAACTCAATCGGAGCGAGCAAATCACGCCGGTGCTCGTCACGCATGAGCAGGGCGGGAGCTTCATGGGCGAAGCCCTCAGCCGCGTCAGCGACGACATCGGTTGCCTGCTGATCGTCCCGGCGGCGGGAATGACCCACGCGATGAGCGGCATTGGCGAGGCCTACCTCGATGGCGTTCCGCTACTGGTGATCTCCGGCGGCATTCGGCGCGACTCGGGCCACAACTACCAGCTTCATCAGCTCGATCAACAACGGGTTCTCGACGGCATCACCAAGGCCGCGTTCCTGGTGGACAAGCACGAAGACGTCGTATCCACGATCTACGAGGCCTACGAAATCGCGACGTCGGGCGTCCCCGGCCCGGTGTTCGTCGAAATCGCGGTCGACGTACAGATGTTCACGGCCGAGGTCGAAGAAGTACCGAGGTTCGTGCCCGGCTACACGCCTCCCGCGCCCGACCCCGCTCTGATCAGGCGGGCCGTGGAGTTGCTGCGCAGCGCGAAGCAACCCGGTCTGTATCTTGGGTGGGGCACGCGCGAGGCGACCAAGTGGAGCACGGAGATCGCGGAGCTGTTGGGCGCTCCGGTGTCGACGACGCTCCAGGGTCTCAGCGTGTTCCCGCACGATCACGCGCTGCACACCGGCTTTGGCTTCGGCCCGTCATCCGTCCCGGCGGCGCGCAAAGCCTTCGAGGGGGTGGATTGCCTCTTGGCTGTCGGCGTTCGTTTCGCGGAGCTTGCGACCGGCAGCTACGGCATGCCGATCCCAGAGACGCTCATCCACGCAGACATCGACCCGGAGGTCTTCAGCAAGAACTTCCCGGCCACCGTGGCGATCGAAGCCGACGGGAAGCTCTTCATGATGGCCCTACTCGAGGCCCTCAAGAAAGAACGGGTCAGTCCACCAGATCGAAGCCAACTCGAGCAACGCATCCGGCAAGAAAAGGAAACGTTCTTGGCGAGTTGGACTAGCAAGGTCAACGAGGAGAAGGTCAGCCCGGGGATCTTTTTCCGGCAGCTCCGCAAGAAACTCGATCGTGACGCGTATATCGTCGTCGACGACGGGAACCACACGTTCCTGACGGCCGAGCAGTTCCCGGTCTACGAGTCGAAGCACCTCATCTCTCCGACCGACTTCAACTGCATGGGCTACTGCGTGCCGGGGACCATCGGGGTGAAGCTGGCGCACCCCGACAAGCAGGTCTGCGCCATCGTGGGCGACGGCGGCTTCATGATGACGGCTCTCGAGATTCTCACGGCCACGATGAATCAGCTCGGCGCCGTCTTTTTCGTTTTCCACGACGGGGAGCTCGCCCAGATTTCTCAGTTGCAGTCGATCCCGTTGAAAGACAAGACCTGCACCGTCACCGGTGATTTGCACATCGAGGGCGTAGCGACGGCGACGGGTGCGGCATACATACCTATGGACAACGACCTCGGGGTCGATCGGGCGCTTGACGAGGCGCTCGCGATCGCGGGGACAGGGCGACCCGTGATTGTTGACGTCAACATCGATTACTCGCGAAAGAGCGTCTACACGCAGGGCGTGGTCAAAGTAAACCTCGGCCGTTTCCCGCTGGATCAGAAGGTCCGGTTCATCGGGCGCGCGCTCAAACGGCATACGATCGGATGAGGTCTCTCATGTTGCAACGTGTAATCCCTGTCGCCTGTTTGGTTCTGGTGGGCGGGATTCTTGGCGCGATGTCTGCTGTGCCTCTGGCACTGGCCGACCGGTCGCCAGACAAACCCGCCGCTCCCAAGAACATCGACGAAACTCCCCCGCTAGTCCCGATACCGAATGCCCGGGTTACCAAGACAGGCCTTCTCATCGGCGGCCAGCCCACCCCCGAGCAGCTAAAGGCGATTCACGAGGCGGGGTACCGAATGATCGTCAACCTGCGAACCGATGGAGAGCGGGGCGACGAGGGTGAGCAGGCAGCCGTGGAGCGCATGGGTCTGAAGTACGTGTCGATTCCAGTCGCCGGCGCCGAAGGCCTTACCGAGGACAACGCGCGGGCGCTCGACAAAGCGCTCGGTGAAGTCGACGTGCTGCCAGCGGTCGTGCACTGCAGGACGGGGCAACGCGTGAGCGCCTTGTTGGGCCTCAAAGCGTTCGTCGTCGATCGCATGAGCGCGGCTGCTGCGATCGACTTGGCCAAGAGTCTGGGCATGAAGAAATTCGAGGCCGCCCTGCGCGAACGAATCTCCGAGATCTGCAAATCCGACAAGTCTCGCAACTGCGAGGACCTGCGGTGAGCGACAAACCGAGCGCGTTGGTCTTGCTCGCTCAGGGTAGTGAAGAGATGGAAGCCGTGATCAGCATCGATGTTCTGCGTCGCGGCGGAATTGAGGTGACCGTTGCGGGCGTCGACGGTACCGACCCGATTCGGTGTAGCCGCGGTGTCGTCATCTCGCCCGACGTGGCGCTCGACAGCGTGGATGGCGATTTCGATGTCGTCGTCCTTCCGGGTGGCGCGGAAGGGGCCCAACGATTGGCGCGCTCGGTCAAGGTCGGAGAAATTCTTCGCCGCCAAGAGGAGAGCGGCCGCTTGGTGGGCGCAATTTGCGCGGCGCCGATCGCGCTCCCGGCCCATGGGGTTTTCGAGAACCGGCAGCTCACGAGCCACCCAAGCGTCAAGGAGATGCTCGAAGAATGGGGCGAATATAGCGAGCACCCGGTGGTAGCCGACGGTAACCTCATCACGAGTCGGGGCCCAGGCACCGCGTTCCCGTTCGCGTTGCGCATCGTTGGGACGCTCACCGACGCGCGACGCATGGTCGAGATACGCGCCCCGATGATGTTCCCCGTTCAGGTCTCCTAGCGAGGCGGTTCGGGGGGCTGCGTGACTCGGGGCCGAACCGACACCTTGGCTCGCGCCACGTAGGACAGGAGCTTGCGGATCGGGGTCTCGTCGAAGAAACCCGGGGCCGTCGGCGTCTGGTCGGGCTCGGGAACCGGCAGGGTGGCGATGATTGCGCCGTCCCCGGCATGACGAAACTTCACGTCGGGACTCAGCGACTCGATCATGCGCCTCGACGCGGTGTTGTCCGCCAGAAGCTCGGTGCGAAACCACCGAACGTCCCGCTCCCAGGCGGCTTCGATCAAGCGTTGCAACATGATCGCGCCGAGCCCCTTGCCATGAAAGCCGTCGAGAACGGTCACCGCCGGCTCGGCAGTGTCCGGCTGATCGCTCAAACGAACGAACCGGGCGCTCCCGACGCCCTCCGGCTTGGACACCAGATGCTTCCGAATGGCTCCTATCGCGAAGTGGTCGATGCCGTCCACCTCGGTGAGGTATCGAAGCTCCCTGTCGGTCAGCGTAGATTTCGGTGCCATGAACCGCGCGTACCGCGAGTCAGGCGACAATTGCTCGAAGCCGTCGAGGAGCATCTGCTTGTCCGAGGGACGCATGGGACGAAGGTGAATCCGTTGCCCATCTGAAAGTTGAACGGTTTCCTCGTAGGACTCGCCGTACCGGTAGTGCTGCTCTGCAACCCCCATCGCCACACCACCCTAAAGACGATCGAGCTCCCGTACAACAGCGTCCATCGCCGCCGCGGCCCCCCGTCCGCAGCCGATGGTCCACGATGTGTGACACTTGGCTCGTGCCCGGATTGATTTCCACAGTCAGAGCGCCGCGCCGACGGGCGTCGATGATGGGCTCGGCGATGTACGGGAAGACGCTGGTCGTCCCGATGGAGAACACCGCGTCGAACCCCAGCGTCAATTGCTCCTGCAGCACCTTGGTGCAGTCGAGTGGCAGCATCTCCCCGAATAAGACCCCCTCGGGTCTCACCAAAGAGGCGCACTCGGGGCATGACGGCGGGATGTCGAGGCCCGCGTAACTGGTGACGCGCCAACGATGGCCGCAGCGCGTGCAGACCAGGCGGTGCACGTCTCCGTGGATGTCGATGACGTGCTCGCTGCCTGCGGCGTGATGCAAACCGTCCACGTTCTGCGTCAGCGTCCACACACGATCGAAGCGACGCTCGAGCTCGGCGATCACTTCGTGCGCCCGGTTGGGGCCCGCACTGCGGCCGGATCTTTCGATTTGGTGAATGTACTTCCAGGTGATCGCCGGATCGCGCTTGAACATCGCCCCGGAGAGAGCGGCCTCGATGGGGATGCCGTCGTCGGTTTCGTCTTGCTCATACAGCCCCCCGATGCCGCGATACGTCGGCAAGCCCGAATCGGCGGAAACGCCGGCCCCGGTAACAAAAAGGACGCTCCGGCTTTCGCGAAGCCGGCGGACGATTTCGGAGATTTGCCGCTCCTCCACCAGGCTTGGTTATCGTATAATGGCGGCATGCGCCACTTCGTCCTCGACGCACCGCTCCACGAGCCGTTTCCGGACGACACACAGCAAGCCATGTTCGGCTTGGGGTGCTTCTGGGGCGCCGAGCGCAAGTTCTGGCAGACCGAAGGCGTGTACACGACAGCAGCAGGATACGCCGCAGGTCAAACGCAGAACCCAACGTATCAAGAGGTTTGCTCAGGCCGCACTGGACACAATGAGGTGGTCCTGGTCGTGTACCGCCCAGCCCGGGTCACGTACGACGCGCTCTTGGAGATCTTCTGGGAGAGCCACGATCCGACTCAAGGCATGCGACAGGGCAACGATCACGGAACCCAGTACCGCTCGGGCATCTACTACTTCGATGATGCGCAGCACCAACTGGCGACAGACTCTTTGAGGCGCTACCAGAGTGCGCTCGACGACGCGGGATACGAGCGCATCACCACCGAGATCATCGCGGCTCCGCCTTTCTATTACGCCGAGGACTACCACCAACAGTACCTGGCGAAGAACTCGGCGGGCTACTGTGGATTGGGTGGCACCGGTGTAGGATGCCCCGCCGGGGTCGGTGAGACACAGGGCGAACAACAGTAAATTCGGGTTTTCAACTGGATATTTGTGCATCGCGTCGGTGCTTTTTTAGTTGACCTATTGGCGGTCTCTGCTTGTATGCTGCGCCGACCCCCCGCGAGCCGCACGAGGGGTGGAGGAGCCCTTGCAATGAAGCACAAACTATTGACGGCATGCCTTCTCGCGAGCCTGCTGACTCCGGCGCTCGCAAGCGCGAATCCCGAGCCAACCGCATACGACTCCCGGAGCATCGGGATGGGGCTCACGGGGGTGACGTACCTAGATCAGCCCGCTGCGCTCGTGCTCAATCCGGCTAACCTGGAAGGCATCGAAAAACTCGGCTTCACCTTTAACTTTGCCGCCTTGCTGGTGAACCAGCGGGCGCCGGTTCAAGGCCCCAACACTCAAGTCGATTCCGGTCTCGGGTTTGGCCCGCTGCCATCGGGCTTCATCGCCGGGAGAATTGCACCCCGCGTCGTATTTGCTGGAGGAATTTACATCGAGACGGGGTACGGATCCGACTTCGCCCAGGTGGTGTGCATGGACGGTGACGTGGTGGGAGGCCCCCCCGATTACAACCCCGACACCGATCCGGCGACCTGCACCAATCCCGAACCTCAAGACCTCAAAGTGACGTTCTTCGTCGGCGAGTTTTCGGCAGGCTTTTCGTTTCTGGCCCATGAGAAGTTCATACTCGGGCTTGCGCTACGGGTGCCCTTCTCCAAGCAGACCGCCGACCTTTGGCAGAACGTCGGCGCGGCACTTGGCGGCTCCTTCTATGGGCGCGTGAAGAACGACCTCGGCGGCATGGGGTTCCCGTCGCCCCGATTCGGTTTCACCATCAAGCCGCACCCCAAGGTCCGCATCAGCGCGATGTACCGCATGTATTCGAAGATCAAGCTCACGGGCACGACCGAAACCGCGCTCGCCCCGGGAGCGGATCCCATTCTCCTCGACGCAGAAGCGGATTGGTTCATTCCCCACGCGATTCACTTTGGAGTCTCATACCAGCCAAACGTCCACTTGTTATTCGCTCTCGAGGCCCGCCTTCAGTTCCATGGGGCTGACAAAACCGGCAACAAGAACCAAACCGTGACTGCGACCGACCCCGCTGGAAATCTCCCCACGACGGTCATCGTCGTGCCCTTCGGCTGGCAGAACGTCTGGAGCCTCAAGGTCGGGTTCGAGTATCGCTTCACGAAGGACCTGTTGGCGCTTCGATTGGGCGCCAACGTCGCGAAGGGGGCGACGACCCCGCAGTGGGGGCAGTATTTCACTCCGCCTCCGGCCCCTGCCGCTCTCTCGGCGGTCACCGCCGGCCTGGGCTTCTACTGGGATGACCGGAACAACCCCGATATCAAAGACAAGTACAGGCTCGATCTCGCGGGCCTCTTTGCCTTCACGCAGCAAGACGTCGGCGACGAGTACATCGGCACGAGCGCAATCATCCCGGGAACGGACCAGAGTGTAGTCCTCTGTTCCAATGAACAGGTTGTGCGCACCGGCTGTCCGGGAGAGTACCGCGTTTACAGCTACTGGGCGACGGTGTCGTTCACTCTGCAGTACTAGTGGGTTTGGTGGGTTCGATCTCGACACCGAGAATCGGCGCATAGAGCATTCGGTCGCGGCGCTTCCACCACTTTGCGGTGCCGCTACGCTCGTCGCGATTGGTGAGCTCGTACCGATAGATGACAGCCCGCACCTGTTTCGGAGGTTCGTCTTGGAACGGGTTATCGCCCATGAGCTCGAGGACACTCGGCTCGCCTTGCAATAGCCGCGTCATCAGATTGGCGAGCCACGTGTTCCGGCGGTAGTCGCCGAGGGCAGCAAACCACATTTGCCAGTCCAGCCGGGGCTGGTGCGGCGCGGTCCACACGGGCGCCCTGTCAAGCGGGCCGGGCTTGTGTCGGAAGACGTACGGCTTCCAGTTCTCGCCATCGAGGGTTCCTTCGATGTTGATCTCGGGACGCTCGGTGGTCATCACAGAAAACAGCCCATAGTTGTTGAACGTGCTGAAGGAGTAGATCGGACCGAGCCCCCTTGGAACCCGCGAGCCGAACGTGCCGGTGAAGAAGATGGTGGCCGAAAGCACGATGATCAGCGCGGGCCCGAGGGCTGGCCAAGGGGTCCGTTTCGAACCGCCGGGAGCGGGCCCGTCCGCGGTGATCCGGTTGGGCACGAAGCGGACGAGGAGCCGGTCATCGAGCAACGGGAGACAAAGCACGATGGTGAGTAGGTTGAAGAAGCCGTAGTTGCCGGTCAGGGCGATCAAGAGCATCAAGGCCATGATCGAGCCGGCCGCGGCTCGCCGGGCCCAAGCACGGGGAACCCATATCAGGATGGGCGCGCCAAATTCGACGGCAAACATCAGTGCGCAGCAAAGCGCCTGAAACCAGTCAGGGAGCAGGTTCGCGTACCACGCGAGGGCGGTGGGAAGCGGTTGTGTCCAATAGTGGTAGGTCAGTGCGCTCAGGTCCGCCCACGCCGTATCACCACTGGCGAGCTTCACATAGGCCGATCGAAAAACGAGTCGAAACAACAGCCACCACAGCGTCCAACGGGCCACCGGATGCGGCTCGGGATGTTGACCAAGTCGGTCCCACGCGCGCCACGGAACGAAGAAGATAGCCGTGAACGATACTTCCAGAAGGAGCGTGTCCCACTGAAACGACATGAAGGGCCACCCGAGACTGACGAACGAGAGATAGGCAAACCAGGAGATGAGCAGCGCGACCTTCGGCACCAACCCAACGAGCAACGCGACCGCTGCGATCATTCCCACGGTCCAGACGCCGGTGATCGTCGCGTCGCTGCTCGCCCACCAGAGCGCACTCGGATGCTGCCAAAAACTATGCCCCGCGCTCTTGGCCGCCTCGACGAACATCGAGATCGGCATCACCCCGCTGGAACCGAAGAGCCCCTGGGCCTGGACGCCCAGCGACACGAAGGCGATGACGAGAACCGCACCTAGAGCGCGGGCGAAGAGCCAGGAGGAGACTGTGAAGGTTCGCTCGTCGGAGGTCGCGGACACGCGAGCCGTGCTTATCACAGTGTCGCTGTCAGTGTCAGTGGCAGCGGCAGTGCCCGGTGCCGGTGCGCGTGCGTGCTCGCTAGTCTGATTCGCCGAGGTCGTCGCCGACCTGGGGCGGCCCGGCTCGATCCCAGCAGTCGACGCAGAACGCGACCCACTCGCAGCCCGGCACGGGATGGACGTGCATGTGCGTCCCACAAGCGGCGCAAAAAAACAGCCCTTCTTCCTCGCCGGCGCGGAAACCCGCCCTCAACAGGTCGCCGCGGGTGGCGATCCCCCAGCCGCCGTCGCCGCCCCTCACGATTAGTGCACCCACTCCCTTCTCGCACATCTGAAGGCTCGCGCGCTCGGCGGTTTCGTAGGCGCCGATGGTGACAGGCTGCGTCATGTAGAAGCTGACTGGCCGCCGGGGGAAGGCGTCCGCGAGATCGCACCGGATGCAGACCACACCAACAGGGAAACGCCCCTCCGTGACCACGAGGTGTTGTACCCCGAAGGCTGAGGCGACTCGAAAGGCCTCGGAGACGGGAGCGTCCGGTGTGATCGTCACCGGCCTGTCACTCATGATGTCAGCAACACGCATAGAACAGCCCCCATAAAACTAGGATTGAGACATGACGTTACCAGCATCGCAGCTGTTTTCATAGCCCCAGAAACGGACGTGAAACTCTGAACCACAACCGGATTTAGAGTGCTAAAGACACGCTTCGATGCCGCCGCCGCAAGAGCCCCGAACGCCCAACGAGAACCCGCGACTGTTGTCGCGCGAGTTTCTGTTGCTGCTCGCGTCGGTGTCGTTCTTTGGTTTCTCGTGGTCGTTCTATTTGATTCTGCCGAAGTTCTTCGCGACGGAGCTCGGCATGGACGCCGCGGGAATCGGGCGCGCGGTCGCGGTTCAGGGACTCACTGCGGTCGCGATCACGCCGCTCATCGGATGGTTGGTCGACCGTTACGGCCGCCAACCGTGGCTCGTATTCGGAAACGTCATGCTTGCCTTCACTGGTGTGCTCTATCTGTTCGTCGATCACGAAGGCCCCCTGCTCTACCTCGCGCAGATGTCATGGGGCGTCGGGATGGTGATGGGTTTCAACGCCGCCGGCACGATCACCGCCGACATCGCGCCGAGCGATCGCATGGCACAGGCACTCGGCCTGTTCGGAGCTGCAAACCTCGGGATGAACGCCGTCTCGCCGAC
>PVMK01184510.1_pt1 | contig 10632 bp, 6 predicted proteins | sample 1853481 | NCBI WGS metagenome assembly PVMK01 (sample SAMN08533507, study PRJNA380276) | Marine sediment metagenome, whole genome shotgun sequencing project. | reverse complement strand
GCGCCGTCGGCGGCCAGCTTGTCGATGTTGGGGGTGGTCCCCGCCATCATGCCGCGGTGATAGGCGCCGATGTTCATATAGCCGATGTCGTCACCCATAATGACGACGATGTTGGGTTTGTTTGCCGCCAACGCGGGACCAACTGTCAGCGCGAAAGCGACCATGAAAGTAAGAATCAATGGAATTGACATTTTTTTCATTGTCTTTCTCCTTTTTTCATTTTGGTTCCCTTTTGGAACTGTTTATTGTTATTACAGATGTGGTTTTTCCAGAAACGTGACACACCTTGAGAAGACCTATGACTTAACACCACCTCCTTTCATTCCCGGATTTCACTGTAGACAGAAAAAAACGTGCCGCCCTTTTGTGCGGTCTCCACCGCCCGAATCAACTGCCTGGCTGATGATCGCTTTAGAATATAACCCGTTGCCCCTGAAGATTTACATTTTTCCATCACCTCCTTCTGTTCAGTGTTGCTTAAAACGATAAACTTTAACCCGGGATCATACTGGCTCAGCAGGCCTGCCACACTCTGCGCGCCGGTAACAGGCACATCCAGGTCCACCACGATAAGGTCCGGATCGAATCGTTTCACCGCCTCTAACATTGACTTTTCATCTGATACCATTAAAACGGTTTCGAACAGCGTTTTCAGCAAATTGCATAAACTTTCCACCAATGCCGGATGCCTGTCTACCAGAAGAACACTGGTCTTTTTCATGTTTCTCTACTCCTACCAAACAAAGCTCAAACCTGCCGCCGTTTACCTCCAAAGCCCATGTGTTCTTCCTTTGTGTTTGTCAGCATAATGTTACCGTCTTATTTGACCTTTAAGCCATGTTCTTGTCATTGCGAGCTCAAGGCCCACTGGATGGCATCCAGTAATGCCTGATCATCAACCGGCTTTCGGAAATAACCGAATGCCCCGCTTTTATTTGCCTGACTCCGAGTATCTGCTGTATCGAACCCGGTAATGAAAATTACCGGCAGTTTGATACCCCTCTCAATCAGTTTCTGGTGAAGCTCCAGACCGCTCATCCCGGGCATCCTGACATCGGCGATCAAACAGGTCTCCTCTTCTCTAAGTTCGCATTTGAGGAGATCTTCAGCCCGCTCGAAAGTTTCGACTCTCATGCCTGACGCAATTAACAGCATTTCCATGGACTTACGTACAGATGCGTCATCGTCGACAAGGTAAATGAGTGGTTTGGTTTTATTCGGCATAGTTGCCCTCTCCAATGGCAATTTTGAGATTTAAGTTGGCTTTTTTAAAGGAATAATCAAAGAAAAAGAAAAAAACAATTGTACCTTGGTGCATTGCACTTTAGTGCAATATGGCAACGTAATTAAAAAGGGGGAAAGAGGATAAGCTTTTCAGCTTTGAAAGGAGATGGGAAAATTAATAGGAGACATCCGCCGGCTCGATACCCACTTTCTCGGTCAATCGCACGAGCGCGGCTATAGAATTGGCACTCATTTTATCAAGGACCTGTTTGCGATGTGCTTTAACTGTCCGTTCGGAAATTTCCAATTCATAGGCAATCTGTTTGTTCAGCACACCTGTGATTAAATATGTCAGAATTTGATATTCCCTCGGTGTAAGTGAATCCAGCCTTCGCATGATGTGTTTTTGTTCATCAAGATCGGCACGGGCTTGCGAATCCTTCAAAAGCGCCACTTTCACGGCAACGAGAAGCTGGTCATCATCAAAAGGTTTGGAAAGGAAGTCGACTGCACCCTTCTTCATTGCCTGCACACTCATCGGAATGTCGCCATGACCTGTTATAAAGATGATAGGTATGGCGTAATCCCTTGATTTAAATTCTTTCTGCAAATCAAGGCCACTTATGCCCGGCATTCTTACATCCAAAACAAGGCACACGGGATCCGATGTGCGGCGGTCCGATTCAAGGAATTCTGTGGCCGAGGCAAAGGTTTTAACGCTGTATCCTGCTGAGCTCAAAAGTAGACTCAGGGATTCCCTGATCGAAGGATCGTCGTCGACTACAAACACTATGGGGGAACTTTCTACCATATTTTAGCTCAAATAATAAATTACTTGATCTGGTTGCCGGCCGGCAGGATTAAAGAAAATATCGCACCTCCATCCGGGTTGTTTTCGGCCCAGATTTTACCGCCATGGGTTTCAATAATCGATTTACATATGGAAAGCCCCAGACCCATTCCTGTGCTTTTTGTCGTATGGAAAGGAGAAAAAAGATCTTCGAAAGTATCCGGAGGGATGCCCCCTCCTGAGTCTGAAATCGATACGATGATTCCGTTTGAATTCTCAAATCTGGTGGATATTGTAATGGTGCGCAGATCAATCGGTTGATCATCCATCGCATCTAAAGCGTTCGTCAGCAAGTTAATCAATACCTGCTGTATCTGAATCGAATCACCCTGAACCACCGGAACACTCGGATGTAGATCCAATGTTATCGAGGCGTTTCGCAAAATTATCTCGCTGTTGATAAGGCTCATAACGTCATTGATGATTGAATTAATCTCAATCGGTTCCCAGTGCATCGTCCCTTTTTTAGCCAAATTCCGTAGCCGATTGATCACCGCGGCAGCCCTTTTGTTATCCGCGACAATACCTTGCAGTGCTTTTCGTACGCTATTGTATTCAGGTTGGTCTTTATCAATGAAACGAAGAGCCGCCTGCGCATAACTTCGCATCGCTGCAAGGGGTTGGTTAATTTCGTGGGCCAGGGCGGAGGTTAAAGCGTTGATTGAGACAATTCGGTCCATGTGTGCCAATTCCGATTGGAGCTGATGTGTTTCTGATTTATAGAATTGCCTTTGGGTTATATCACGATTACTGGCTCGTACACCTTGGTGATTGCCCCGATCATCAATAACCGGCTGGCAGGCGTGTTCGATCCAGCGGATATCCCCATCCCTGGTTTTGATACGGAATTGAACTTCCTTTAAGGTCAAATCCCTTTTAGAGTCGCACACATGTTGATCCCATATTCCCTGATCTTCCGGTACGATAATCTTCTGAAAAAGAGATGGGTTTTCCATAAAATCCTGTACGCTATAGCCACTGATACGCTCACACGAAGGGGATACGTATTCCAGCGTATCATCCACGTTTGTCCAGTTTTCCCAATCGTATGTAAAATCAGCAACGGTTCGATACCGAAGCTCTGCTTCACGCAGCGTCTGCTCCGCCTGCTTGTTTTCGGTGACGTCGTGTACGGAACCGACAAGGTGTGTACAGATTCCCTTTTTATTCAAAACAGGCGCGATACTTACATCACCAATCTTTTCCCCTACAGGGTAAACCGAGGTTTCTTTCCATCTGACAATTATCTTCTCCTTAATGGATTTCTTGTAATTATCCAAAACCAGCCGAACGGATGTTTCCGGTATCACCTCCTCAATGCGCTTCCCAACAATCTGGTCTCTCGTTAACCCGGTAGCGTTCAAAAACGCATTATTGATGGATAAAAAGCGAAAGCAATCATCAGGCTCAACGCTTATGTAAAATAATATATCTGTAACCGAATCGTATATCACAGATAGTATTTGGTTTGCTTTTGACAATTCGGCGGTACGCTCTACCAGCTGAGCTGTTCGCACATCCACTTGTTTTTCAAGGGTTTGGCTGTGCTTTTGGAGTTCCTTTTGAAGCTGCAGGAGTTTTAAATGCGTATTTATTCGAGCAATGACCTCCTCGGAATTGAAAGGTTTTTCAATATAGTCGACACCGCCGACTTCAAACGCCTTGACCTTGTTCATCGGCTCATCTAGGGCGCTGATAAAGATGATCGGGATTTCCCGGCTTATTTTATCCTGTTTCAACCTTCGGCAGACCTCGTAGCCGTCCATCTCCGGCATGCGGATATCGAGTAGAATAAGATTAGGCGGTTTCGTTTTAACGGACCTGAGCGCTTGTGGACCGCTCTGGGCAAGTCTCACCTTATATTTATCACGGTTCAGTACGGCCGACAGCGTTTTAAGATTTTCTGAATGGTCGTCAACAACGAGAATCTCGACCGATTCGACCTCAAAATTCCCGTCACCCATGCTTCCGCTCCTCACGTTATTTTGCCTGCTTTGTCAAGTAAAGATGCCAATGCATTCACCTGATACCCTTCGGCCAGGGACCTAACCGAATGCCCGGCTTCTTTATCGTATGCAGCAATAGATGATGCCACTTCAATAATCCTATCCACTTCACCCTCGGAGACGGCTTTGCGAAAATCTGCAAATATGTCTGCCGGCAGAGCAGTCAATTTTGCCGCAAGATGGACAATATCGATTTTATAGTTACCGATATCAAGAGTGTCCTGATCCTCTGCAAAAATATATTCCACCCCCAGATGGTCGGCCAGGATATTAAAAATCTCCTCAGCCCTGAACGGCTTGCCCAGAAAATCATCACAGCCCGTTGCCATAATTTTCGGGCGCTCTTCATCAAAGGCATGGGCGGTCAGAGCAATTATCCGGGTTCGAATTTCAGGTTGCGTTTCCTTTTCCAATTCTTTGATTTTTCTCGTTGCCTCATAGCCGTCCATCACCGGCATTCTCATATCCATCCAGATGAGATTCGGCTGCCATTCTTGATAGACCTCAAGAGTTTTCTGGCCATTTATTGCTTCTCTGACTTCAAAACCGACATTCTCGAGCAGTTTCTTCAGCAACAAACGGCTGTCATCGTCGTCTTCGACAACTAAAATACGATATTGCGGTTGATTCGGGGCAAGGCCGACAACCCTAAGCGGAGGTGGGCTCGCCTTAATACTTACAGGATCAACAATTTCAACCGGTATCGCAGCCACAAATACCGATCCCTTACCTGGTTCGCTTTCGGCTGCAAGTGTCCCCCCCATCAAACGGATAAGCTGGTCACTGATTGCCAACCCCAGTCCGACGCCGGCCCCTTGGTCTTCGACACGGTCTCCCTGGACAAACGGATCAAACATTTTCCTCAAATGTTTCTTGGCGATACCGACACCCGTATCCTCTATTTCAAAACGAATCGTATTTCCCGGCGCTGCTGCTTTTCTCTCTACGCGTAGCGTTATGGTTCCATGGTCGGTGAACTTGACGGCATTGCCGATCAGATTAATCAGCACCTGGCGCAGTTTGCCTTCATCAACCTTGATATACTGCGGAATGTCTCGGCTTCTTTCCACGTTGAATCGCAGCCCTTTCGCCGTGGCTCTACTGTCAAACATTTCAACCAGGCCTTGGAGAAAATGATGCAAGTCAACACTGACAGGGGCAAGGGTGAATTGACCGGCTTCGATTCTGCTGATATCGAGAATATCATTGATCAGGCCCAGGAGATGCTCGCCGCTGCGGCAGATAACGCCGATCTCCTCGCCGTGTGCTTTTGATATTTCAGAATCCTCTCTTCTTAATAAATTGGCAAACCCGAGAATGGCGTTTAACGGCGTCCGTAGTTCATGGCTCATGTGGGCCAGGAATCGGCTTTTGGCGCGGTTGGCGGCTTCCTCTGTTTTTTTGGCATCAGCAAGTTGTTGATTGGATTCCTGCAATTCGGCGGTGCGTTCCGCCACCTGAATTTCCAACGCTCGGTTGCGTCGTTCAATCACATAGGTCTGCCAACGAAAGCCGCCATACGCCAGACCCAGCATCAACACCAGCACAGAACCTCTAAACCATGCCGTTTCCGTCCAGGACGGGGTAATGGTGATCTTGATTGACGTTCCTTCTTCGTTCCATATGCCGTCGCCGTTTGAGGCTTTCACCCGGAATGTGTAAGTCCCGGTATCCAGATTGGTGTATTTCGCATTCCGGTTACGACTATCAGTGAAAACCCAATCCTTATCAAAGCCCTCCATTTTGTAAGTGTATTGGTTTTTGTCCGGCGAGACGTAATCGAGGGCGGCAAACGTAAAGGAGAAAACGTTTTGCTCATAAGACAAGGTCAACTCGTCGGCAGCGTCAATGACTTTCTGAAGAGGTGAATTTTCGCCGACTTCAACCGGTTGATTAAAGATTTTGAAATCGGTCAGAACGACAGGCGGGGGGTGTGGATTATCTCCGATCATTTCGGGATAGAAGGCATTCAGCCCATTTCTGCCCCCAAAAAACATCTGTCCATCGCGGGTTTCATAAGCGCTTTTATAGACAAACTCTTTTTCCTGAAGGCCCGACTCGCGGTCGAAATTCTTGAAAGTTTCCGTGTCGGGATTAAACCGTGAAAGGCCTTTGGCGGTACTGATCCAGAGATTGCCCGGAGTGTCTTCGAGGATGCCGGTGATATACTGGCTGGGTAAGCCGTGTTTTGTGGTATAGGTGGCGAGGGTCCCGTCTTCGGGATGAAACTTGTGAAGACCGTTGTCGGCGCCGATCCAAAAGATGCGAGCTTCACTTTCATATATCGTGTTAACCAGATTCCCTGCAAACATCTCATCCGTATGACGATTGAATCGCCCCGTTTCAACGTCAAAACTGTTGAGGCCGCTGGTTGTCCCAATCCAGAGGACATTCGATCGATCGACATATAGCGACTTAACCAGCCAGTTGCCCAAACTGTACGGGGCGTCGGGATCATGCCGGTAATGGGTAAATTGTTCCGTGCTTGGATCGAAATGGCTCACGCCCCCCCCAAAAGCGCCGATCCAGATATGCCCGGATACATCTTGCGCAATGCTGTGGAGTGCACGCAAAGGGGCCGGATTATTCGGATCGGGCAAGTAGTGAGTAAACTGTTCCGTTTTGGGATCAAAGCGATTGAGCCCACCCTTCCAGGTCGCGAGCCAGATGATTCCCCGGTCGTCTATGTGGATATCCTGAACCTGATTATCGCTCAAGCTGTTGGGTTTTTTGGGGTCGTGTCGGTAGTGGGTAAAGCTTCCCGTTTGTGGGTCATATTTATCAAGCCCATCAAATGTGCCTATCCAAAAGTTTTGACTTTGGTCTTGACGTATCGCCGTGACCTCATTATGGCTCAAACTTTGCGCTTCGCCGGGAATATGCTGGTAGAGCGCGAATTTTGAATTGAAGGGATTGGCCATATTGAGCCCGCCTCCGAAGGTGCCGATCCATAACGCGCCGTGTTCATCTTTGAATAACCAGGGGATGCGGTTATCGCTCAGGCTGTAGGGCAGCTGATTTGATCGATATCGGATAGACTGGCCGGTTCTGGAGTCAAACCTGTTTAATCCCCCGCCAAACGTGCCTGCCCAAAAGACGCCGTGTTCATCTTCCGCCAAGGTCAGCACCGCATCACTGCTCAAGCTGCGCGGGTCGGTTGGGTTGTGACGATAATGGGTGAATTGTTCAGTGGCCGGATCAAAGCGGTTAATCCCGCCCCCGACGGTTGCCAGCCAGAGTATGCCCTGGTCGTCTATTTTAATATCATGGACTGTATTGTGGCTCAAGGAATTAGTATTTTTTGAGTCGTGAGCGAAACGCTTGAATGTTTTCGTTTCCGTGTTAAATCGTGTCAGACCGTCAGCGCCGGCAATCCATAACATCCCCGCTTTGTCTTCGGCTATACGGAGTATTCTGCCTTGAGCCCACTCTCCTGCCTCCGGCCGGTAGGGAATTAGTTTTTCCGCCGCACGGTCGAATTGATACAAGGTGCCGTGCCAACTGCCTATCCAGAGGCGCGCTTTCGTATCCTCGAAAATCACACCAACAGACTTGTCCGAGACATCGGCATCAAAAGCGTATCTTGTAAACCGGCCGGTTTGGGGATTGAACTTGTTAAACCCGTTCTTTGTGCTGATCCAAATCAAGCCTGCATTATCTTCGAATACGTGCTTGAGGGAACTTGTGGCCAAACTATGGGGGTCGTCAGGATCATGCTTGTACACCGTTACTTCGTAGCCATCATAGCGGTTGAGACCGTCGAAGGTGGCAATCCATACATACCCCCGGCTGTCTTTCATCAGGTGCCAGGCGGTGCCATGAGACAATCCCTGTTCCACACCGAGGTGTCGAAATTTTGCGAACTGCGGGAGGCGTTCAAATGCCGATGGCGCATCGTCGTCCTGGGCGTGGGCGGGTGGGGCTGATGGGCTAAAAAGGAACAGCGGGATGACGATTAAAATGGCAACTGCTTTCAATTCGGCTGTCAAGGAACTCATTTTAATTTACTCCGTCCTTTGATAAAGTAAAATATTCTATCTGCCTCCGAAAGTCGAGCCCCAGAGACGCTCCTCTTTTCATCCGAGCATCCAGGTAATCGTATCATTCCATAGACTACCGGGGTCTTGGGGATTATGGCGATGATAAACAAATGTTTCAGTTCCGGGATCAAAACGCTCCAAACCGCCGCCAAGCGTGCCCAGCCAAAGGTTATTTTCCAGCTTTTTTGCCTGGACAAGACAACGATAGAGAGACCTGGAAGTAACTTTATTAATGAGCCGGAACGGATGCGCCTATTGAAGATATAGGCCATCGTCCTCGCATCCCAAATTTGCTTCTTTAGAAATATGATGTTCATTGTGTAATCAAAAGCTGGATTCAAGCTTTCTTTCATTTAAGCATGAAACTGTTGGTTCCAGCCTGTCAAAGACTCAGCATCGGGATTCATAAATGCCACACAACCTTTTCGGTGGCTATCACCGCATCAGGTGAATATAACATATAGTGCCGAGTCAGAATGAAGCGTTGGAATATTATACAAGATAAATAAGATACCACATAATGTCAATTGTGAATAATGGATCATCTTCAAAAGAGTTGGTGTGAGCCTGAGGGTTCAAGGGGCCAAGGATTCGAGGATTCAAGTGAAACACTTAATTTTTTCAATAAGTTTTAAATTCAACTCAAGCTCTTTGCCGTGTGTTTAAGAATCTGTCTATTAGCAAAACCATCCGAGAAACGGCAAACGCAGAGGAAGATTCAAATCAAGACGATACCGGCTCTATTCGATCATGTTTGACAGCCGATAAACTTGCTTTGAACAACGGGTCCAATTCCTTATAGGTCGGATTTTTTTCCATTATGAAATCCTTTCCATTTTGAATTCGATCGGAATCAACGATCCTAATCCCGTAACATTTGGGATCAACTGCCGACGAGTTTGCAACAGGTTTTTAAAATCGCCCCTTTCCCGGAAAACACAAGCTTTCTTAAATAGTCACATTCCTTCCGGTCTTATAATGATATGTTTATGGTACGAATTTCCAGTTTTTTTCATTATATTTTGATCTCCTTTTCTAAAAGAAGATACGCTTTCGCTTTTAACCCGCATTTCCGGTTGTTAGGAACACCCCCCGATTCCTGGGTTGTGGCTGATTATGATCAAAGAGTTTTTGCTGCTTCAGCTCGTCCTGGTGTTCCACCGACAAAATCGGCAGGTGCAATTCATCGAGACTGTTCAATACCCCGATCAGTGCAGCCTGGTCCCTCAACCGGCCGACTAAGGTCGTCACCGGCGATTGACCCGCTGGGTTGCTATTTTCAATACGCATCTCCCAAGGCCGGTCACTCCAACGATTGTCCAGGAAAACCCAGGCGTCGGGAAAGTCGCTTGCCTCCAGCCAACTGCTGATCAGAACATTTTTGCCATAACCGGCCGGAGTGGACACAAAGCGTTAACGGCCGGCTGCGGTGTTTATCAAGCCGTCTCAGCAGCTGTGTCATCGGCACCATCTCATCGGGGATCAAGGGCCGGTTCAGCTTTGTTCGTGGGATTGAAGAATTGGTTTTATCGTTTTCCATTGAACGGTATAAATATCACTATGTTTGGAGATCATCAATGTCCTAATGAATATTCATGATATTTTATAGTTCACATCATGCTTTCCCGAAGAAAGATGGTCAACATTAGAAATATTAGCATAATTGTAATCAACTCAAGAACAAATAATGGGAATACACCTCTAGGGCGCTTCCCTCTTTTCATTTAGTCTGGAGAAACTTGAAAATGATATTTTATTGAGAGTATTCCGATTCTGGTAAAATTTCAACCTATGTCGCCAATAAGGCGTTTCAATATCTAAGGGCGCTACTGTTCGAAATAAATTGAAAGTCGCCTTTTTGAACAGGTAAGTAGTTGATTTTCCTATGCCCAGTTATTAACTGAAAACTCAGGTTATCTTTAACCTGAAAATGCTGTTCAAGAGCGAACAACTCAACAACTATGGATTGGGGAGGGCAAATGAGCCCGTCCAACATGGAAAATAAAGGTTCTTTAAAGCTTATGAATGCTGCTGATTAACCAGTCGGAATTCTCAAGCCTCGATGTGCTGTCAAAAGAAAAACCGTTTTTGGGCAAGAGTGAAACGATTATCAATACCTAAAACGAGTCGGATCAAGCCGAAATATACAATCTGGCAGTTTTTGATGGACTTGAAAACGCGAGGTTCCTTGCAGAACCTTGACTTTCACAAAATAAGATATTGGTTCGTATCCTAACCAATTCCAGCCTCATTTTAGGTTCTTTTATCTTACCAGAAGTCATAGATTTCAGAAAGGTAAAAACTGTGATATCTTCAATTCCCGAGATTCGGGTTGAATTGTGATATCTGATTCCATCTCTCAGGTTTTGGGAAGGTTGAGATATCTTGACAATATCTAATCTCTTACAGATGTTGACGTACCAAAGGCATATCCCTACCCAAACTGCTCAATCAGCTAAGGTTCAAAAACTATTTACCAGCAAGCCCAACCCTGTCGCGGATACAGGCTACA
>PVMK01173126.1_pt1 | contig 10633 bp, 7 predicted proteins | sample 1853481 | NCBI WGS metagenome assembly PVMK01 (sample SAMN08533507, study PRJNA380276) | Marine sediment metagenome, whole genome shotgun sequencing project. | reverse complement strand
TGTGCCACAATCATCCAGGGCATAGAATCGACGCACCTTGATCTCGCCGGTTTGGGGTCGATATCGACCACACAGACATAAGCGCCAAAGGGGAAGGTGAAGTTCGGCGGGTCGTAATAATCTACGGCTTCCAGCCCGTTTTCCATGCCCTCAGGAACATTGCTATAGGCCGCCATGGCAATCTCTTTCATGGTTTTGGCCTGATCGGGAACCCCTTTGACCTTGAACTGATCGATGTCCCATTCGAGGTCATCTTCACTCACTTCAAGCAGATGGGCGGCTATTTTACGCGCCTTGTCCCGGATCTTGCGTGCGGCTTTGGCCACAGCAGCGGCGCCGACCGGTGTCGTGCGCGACCCCCAGGTCCCCGCACCATAGGGTGCCTTATCGGTGTCGCCTTCTTCCACCTGGATTTCTTCCGATGGGATACCGAGTTCGGTCGCGATGATCTGGGCATAAGTGGTCTCGTGCCCCTGGCCCTGGGACTGGGTTCCCATGCGTGCAATGGCGCTGCCGGTTGGATTGACGCGAATTTCACAACTGTCAAACAGGCCAATACCGAGAATGTCGCAGGCCTTGGTGGGTCCGGCACCGACAATTTCAGTAAAAGTTGATATTCCTATCCCCATTAACTCGCCATTGGCGCGTTTCTCTGCCTGTTCCTTACGCAGGCCTTCGTAATCCACCGCTTTCAATACCTTATCCAGTGCGGCTCATAATTACCGCTGTCAACAGTCCAGCCCAGGACGTGTTATAGGGAATTGATCCGCCTGGATAAAATTGCGCTTGCGAATTTCCGCCTTATCGATATCCAGTTTCTGGGCGAGAATATCGATCATGCGTTCGATCAGGTATACCGCCTCGGTGACCCGTAATGAACAACGGTACGCCACTCCGCCCGGGTGCCTTATTGGTGAAGACAGCATCGACCTTGACGTAGGCGGTGGGAATGTCATAGGAGCCGGTACAAATACTGAATAGGCCGGCGGGCCATTTTGTGGCGGAGACATGTGAATTGAAAGCGCCGTGGTCGGCCAGCACATTAAATCTCAGTGCCTTGATACGACCGTCTTTGTCCGCCGCGAGTTCACCTATGCCATGGTAGTCACGGGCGAATCCGGTGGTGGAAATATTTTCAATTCGGCTCTCAATCCACTTGACCGGTCGACCGAGCACGATTGAAGCCACAATGGCCACCACATACCCCGGATAAATCGGCACTTTGTTGCCAAATCCGCCGCCTATATCATTGGTAACAACGCGAATTTTGCTCTCCGGTATACCAGAAAGCATGGCCAGCACGGTACGCACAAGGTGCGAATTCTGAGTGGTCATGTGGACCGTCAGGTGGCCTTTAACCTTGTCAAAGGATGCCACGCAGCCACAGGTCTCCAGGGGGCAGGGATGCACTCGCGGATTCAGGATTTCCTCCCTGACGGTGACTTCTGCACTATCAAAGACGGCATCTGTACTTTCTTTATCACCCGCTTCCCAGGTAAAGATGTGATTGTCATGCAGGCGTTTGCCATGACCCACTTCATCCTTCCCCACGAGGTCTTCCCTGATGATGGGAGCATCGGGATCCATGGATTTATGTGGGTCAACAATGGCGGGTAATTCTTCATATTCCACTTCCACCAGATCTACACCATCCGCCGCGATATAGCGTTCCTCCGCGATAACCATGGCGACTTCCTGCATTTGAAAACCGACTTTTTCATCGGCCAGCACCGCTTGCACATCACTGCCCAGTGTCGGCATCCAGTGCAGGTTCAACGGCTTCAAATCATCTGCGGTCAATACCGCCAATACACCCGGAAGCGCCAGTGCTTTTTCCTTGTTGATGGATTTGACCCGGGCATGGGCGTGGGGGCTGCGCACCAGGGCGCCGTAGACCATATCGGGTAGATTGATATCGTCGACATAATTGCCTTTGCCCTGGATGAGCCGTGGATCTTCCTTTCGTTTGCGGGCACACCCGATGCCTTCCAGTTTGTCCTTGCGTTCTAAACTTTCTGCTGCTACGGCCATAATTTTACCCTCCCTCTGTGGATTGCATTTTTTCAGCGGCGTATTGAACCGCTTTTACGATGTTCTGATACCCGGTACAACGACAAAGATTGCCCGATATACCCGCACGGATTTCATCCTCCGTTGGATTGGGGTTCTCCTGTAACAACCGGTATACGCGTATTTGCATGCCCGGGGTGCAGTAACCACACTGCAGGCCATGCTCCTGCATGAATCCTTCCTGGATAGGGTGCAATTCGCCGTTGCTGGCCAGACCTTCCACAGTGAGTACGTCTGCACCGTCCGCCTGCACAGCCAAAATTGTGCAGGACTTCACCGATTTTCCATTAAGATCTACGGTGCATGCACCACAGTGGCTGGTTTCGCACCCTATGTGACTGCCGGTAAACTTGAGTTGATCACGAATCGTATGGATCAACAGTTGACGTGACTCAACGGTGGCGGAAACATCCGACCCGTTGAGGGTAAAAGAAATATTGTGTGTACCCATTTTGTTATCCTCCTGCCATTTTCAGGGCTGATGTGATGGCCCGCTGTGCCATGACACGGGCCATATTTGTTTTGTATTCGACGTCGCCACGTTGATCCTCTACCGGATCGCAGGCACCCATAACCAGCTGTGCCGCTTCTTCAATCAAGCCACCGTTCAGCTCCTGACCGGTTAATAGCTCTTCTGCTTCGCGCGCCCTGATTGCAGTGGGGGCGACGTTGGTCAGGGCGATATTGATCTTTTTACATATTTTTCCATCCAGCTGCAGTTGAACAGCGGCGGCGGCGGTGGCGAAATCACCGGTTTTTCGCTTCAGCTTGTGGTATGCAGATCCTGTGTGAGAAGGGGGGATGGGAATGCGAATTTCCGTGAGAATTTCTTCGGCTTCCAGTTGTGTGTAAAAAGTATCAACAAAGAAACCATCGGCTGCAACCGTGCGCTCGCCACTTTTACCTGTGAGGACAAAACTGGCATCCAGTGCTAGCATGACTGCGGGATGATCATTACCGGGATCACCATGGGCAATATCTCCGCCGATGGTGCCGCAGTTACGTACCTGGGGATCGGCAATCAAGAGTGCTGCCTGTGGCAACAGCGGGCATTTTTGTTGCAGCAGTTCGGATTCGATCAATGCGTTTTCGGTGGTCATCGCGCCAATGACTATTTCGCCATTGTCTTCACGAATTCCCCTGAGTGAGTCGATATTGTTGATATCGATGAGGTGCCCGGGTTCGGCGAAACGAAGCTTCATCATAGGTAGCAGGCTGTGACCGCCGGCCAGCAATTTCGCTTCATCACCATATTGCTCTAACAGCGCAATGGCATCATTGGTTGATCCTGGAGCGTGATATTGAAATGATGGTGGAATCATAATATTGGGTCTCCTAACTTACGATTTGGTGTTCTTGACTGTGCTTTCGATTCTTTTAGTCTGAATGGATGCGTACCTTAAAGTGTAACGTAATCCGGCAAGTAAAGTGTCTCACCGCCGCACCATTTTAGAAGGCAGCTGGAAATTACTGCAATGTGAATTTCACCGTTCGGGCAATTGCTGCGTGAAACCAGCATTTGCTGCACCAAATACGCCATAGGCGCATGAAACAGGCAATGGTTAGATACCCAGTGCAGTTTGTAAGCCGGCCAGATTGGTACGACTCACAGGAATCTGGTGTCCCTCGTCTTGCATAAAGACCAGCCCCTTATCGTGCTCACGCTTGAAACTTTCAACGTAGTTAAGGTTGATAATATGGCTGCGATGAACTCTGAAAAAACTCTGTGGATCAAGTTGCTGCTCCACCCGGGCAAGAGAAAAATTACAAAACAGCGATTCGCTGTCAGTGGTTCGTACAGAAGTGTAGTGGCCGTTTGCTGACACGCTGATAATCGTTTCGCAGTCAATGAAATAGGTTTTCTGGTTTTTTAATATGGGCAGTTTATTGATGTCCGGGTGCGGTATCGATTCTTTCGGGTCAACATCGACTGGGCCCGGGGTGTCGGTAGGGGGTTCGCCTGCTTCCTCTTCAAGTTCAGGATCTGCAAAACGGCTCGCTGGAACCAGCGTTATCAGGGAGCAGCCCAAAATAAAAAATGTCGCAACCGCTGTCACAATACCCAGACTGAAAGGGCTGAGTATGGGCTGCGAAAACTCAATGGCATTGTTAACACTGAAAAATGCGGTACCCGCCATGGCGGTATAGTGCATGCCAGAAATTGAAACCCCCATAACCAGTGCTGCAACCAGCCTTCGCCAGATACCATGTAATTTCATTGCTGACCAGAGCGCGCCCGATGATGCGGCTATACCAATTGCCAGAGAAATCAGAACCCATCCAGTCGAATACGCGAGTCCACAATTTCCTCGAATGGCAGACATGCCGACGTAGTGCATGCTTGAAATTCCAATTCCCATGATAAATCCGGCAACGATGATTCGACGTAAGCTATATGAAGCTGTTGCCACAATTATCAAAGCTACCGCGGTCATCAAAACCGACACAAAACCCGAAATCAGGGTAAGGAGTAAATCGTAGCGGATGACTATGGGTAATTGAACCGCCAGCATGGCGACAAAGTGCATGGCCCATATACTGCCTCCAATGGCAAAAGCCGCTCCGACCAGTAATTTCCTGTTGGCATTTTGTTCGTGAATTCGAATTCGAATTCGAATGACCAGATCAAAGCATGTATACGCCCCTAAAATTGCAATAATAATCGAAAAGATTACTAGTACTGGATCGTAGGTATACAACATATGCAATAGGTCGAAAGAGTTGCCAGCGCCTATTAAACACTAATTCGCCCGGGTGTTGTCAAGGGTAGGGGGTATAAGCGGGTGGGAGATATCAATGAATTTAGGGATTTAAAGGGAAGATTCGGAGATATCGATGAATGGATTGCCTTACCCCAAATCGGTACGCGGAATATTTGACAACGGGCATTAATGTCCCGGAGACGAGCAACGGCGGATTAATGGGCAGATTGTGTTATATGCGCATTGACCCAAAAGTTAACTTGTCAGTGCCCCAGAAAGTGTTACCCTTTGAAACTCGTTTGACGTCTAACAACGAACAATGGCATCGGGAACGTATATGACGAGCAAAGTAGGTCGGCTGCTTAGTGCGCTGGACTTGGAAAAGTACCAAGCCCTTTTCGATGCGCAGGAAATTGATGACGAGACACTGCTTGAGTTGACCGCTGAGGACCTCGATGCTATCGGTCTTCCCGCTTGGTCCCACGCAAGAAACTACTTAAAGCCATCGCATCACTTGATAGTGGTGACACTGACGATTCGGTTGGTGATTTGTCGGCGGTCTTGCAGGATGCCGGCAATATCGAGACGAGTGACGCCAACTGGCGCCAGCTAACCGTCATGTTCTGTGACCTTGTCGGATCCACGGAGCTTTCCCAACGCGTCGACGCCGAAAATCTCAGAGAGATCAACAGGGCTTACCAGGACACCTGTACAAAAATTATCGAGAAATACGAAGGTTACGTCGCCCGTTACATGGGTGACGGCATCCTCGCATATTTCGGCTACCCTCAGGCTTATGAAAACGATGCAGAACGGGCCGTTCTCGCGGGCCTGGACCTCATAAAAGCCATGAATTCGTTTGACGAAAAGTCGTGGCCGGATCCGGATCTCCCTCCGCAGGTGAGGGTCGGCATCGCGACCGGGCCCGTCGTCGTAGGGGACATTATCGGTGAGGGCGCATCGCAGGAGAGCGCTGTAGTCGGAGAAACTCCAAACCTTGCGGCCCGATTGCAGGGTATTGCCAAGCCGGATTCGATCGTCATCTCACCGGAAACCCTGCAAAGTGCCGGCAGTTCCATCCTCTGCAAACCACTAGGCAAACAAACATTGAAAGGTTTCAAAGACTCGATCGAACCCTGGTTGGTTACCGGCGTCAGCTCGGGGGGCGACCATTTCGACCAGTCGATCTCCGAGGGTTTAGGTCGGTTTGTCGGGCGTACAGCTGAAATTGAACGCCTCGAAAATGATTGGCTGCGCGTGTGCAATGGTGAACAGGTCATGTCCCTCGTAACCGGGGAGGCAGGTATTGGGAAATCCCGGCTCGTATACGAATTTCTGGAGCAGCTGGCAGACAATGTCATTGTTCTTCGGGGTCATTGTGTCTCGCACGGCAACGCTACGCCATTCCTGCCGTTTATCGACATGTTGCGACGCAAGTTTGGGGTCGATGGGGTTCATACGGACGATGTAATGACCAACAGTATCGAATCCGAAATTCGTGACTTCAGCCTGATCGAAAACAGTCACTTACCGTTTTTGCTCAATCTCTTTGGTACTTCGCAGCCTGTGCTTGCGGATATGGATACGGGGCTCATTGCGCTTCGCACAAGAGAGGCAATCTCCGCCGTGGTTCGAGCCTTTGCGGATACAACACCGACCCTCCTGTTGATCAACGATTGCCATTGGATGGATTCCAGTTCAGAAAAAGTCATCGATGTGATTGCGAAGGCTATTCGACCCCGGAGCCTGCTTATCCTTTGCACTGCGAGAAATGAGTACGAACCATCGTGGCTGGATGGCGACTCTACTAGCCGCATTGAGCTGCAACCTTTCTCGCCTGCAGAATCAAAAGTGCTGCTCAGCGATCGCATGGGATCGAACAGAATAGATGAACACATTTACGACGAACTCTTTGAACGTTCCGGTGGAAACCCGTTTTTTGCCGAAGAGTTGGCCCGCCACATGCGCGAGATAGGCGATGATCGTTCCACGACCGCCACCATCGCCGAAGGCGCTGCGCCATTTTCAGTCCCGAAAACACTTGAGGGCCTTCTCCTGAACCGTGTGGATAAACTAGATAGAAACGCCAGGGTATTGCTTCAGGTAGCCTCGGTCATCGGCCGCAGATTCCCGCTGGCCCTGGCTTCAAGCGTGTCGGGTAATCCGGATTCCGGTTCATCCGTGCGGGCGCTTTTGCAACATGAATTGTTGATCCATGACCCCTCAGTGTATGACGACGGCTATCGCTTCAAACACGCACTGGTACAGGACGCGGTTTACGGCAGCTTATTGTCATCGGATCGTAAAGCATTGCATCAAGCTATTGCGGCACGTCTGGAACAACAATATGCTGGCCGCGATTACGAGATCATCGAGGAAATTGCCCAACACTACATTGCGTCCGACAACATTGGCACAGCGGCCCGCTGGTCCGCGCGGGCTGGTGAGAAAGCACTTGGTCTGTTTGCAATCAAGGATGCTTTGTCCTGGTTCAGTCAGTCTCTTGAACTCATGCATTCAGATGAACGGGCCAGCGACGGTATTCTGGGGCCAGTGCTGGTTAATCAGATGGAGGCGCTTTGCTGGGATATTGATTATCCCGCAATGCTGGACCTCGCGGACCAACACTTGCAACAGGTCAGAGCGAGTGATGATTTGAGACACGTATCGCGAGCGTATTCCTGGCTGGCCGACGCACACATCAATACTGGCAGCTTTGCGGAAGCGCTGACAGATCTTAAGAACGCACAAAAGATTGCGGATGAACTGGGCGATCTCGAATGCAGCGGGTATGCGCAGAGCATGCTGATCTGGCTGCACGCCACCACGTTTGAATGTGGTCGGGCGGATTATGCGGAAAACAACATAGAGCAGGTTCTCGCAATCGCGGATAAACTGGATGACCGTTTTCTGAAGGTCCTGACCTACTACTCAATCGCACTGGACATGGCTCACCGCGGTCGTTTTGATGTGTCGCGGAAATGGGCTGTCGAATGTATTGGGCTAGGCGAAAAAGGAGATTACTCTCCCGCACTGACCTACGGTTACTGCGTCCGTGCCTTGGCCAACATGCTCGACGGAAAACATGACCTTACGGTGCCAGATGCTCGCGAGGCGGTGCGAATCGCCGCCAGCAAGTACGACAGTTTGATGTCGAAATTGACGCTGGGCAGTGCGTTGGTGCTGGCGGAAAATTTGCAGGAAGGTATGAGCATCCTGGAGCAGACGAACGATGAACGCGATTCGCTGAGCATGATAGGATTCATGTACTGGCCCGACGTGGTCTATGCGCAGGGTCTTGCCCAAACCGACCAGTCTGAGGCCGGCACGAATCTGCTTGAGTCGAATTACCGTAAGTTTCTGGATCTCGGCAATCCCCGGGCGGCCGCGCTGGCTGCTCTCTCGTTAGGCCGAATTTATCACAATAATAGTGACCCCCGCGCATTAATTCTTTTACGTGAAACTGTCGATCTTGGCCGGCGTACCGCTATGGAATGGGTCGTCAACGAGGGCCAGAGTATGCTGACCCGGTATGAGAGCAACACCGGTGATGAGGCGTAAATCCAAAAAATCGATTAGCTTGCGAAACGAGGCTAAACGCAGAAAAATTCAGCCGTTCGGCTTGATATTCTGATTAACGCTAAACAGGTTTTCCGGGTCATAGCGATTCTTTATCTGTACAAGACGTTCATAATTATCGCCATAGGTTGCCTCAACTCTGGACTGACCCTCGTCCATCATAAAATTCACATAGGCTCCACCAGCTGAATGTGGGTGCAGGTCTTCCCAATAGTTGACAGCCCATTGCTTCAAAATGTCGGCCTTGGCAGGGTCGTTGTCCACGCCAAATATTGTCCCCGCCCAGCGGGTATCTCTGTAAGAAAAGGCGGTGTCTGCTTTACCGACTCTATGTACCGCCGCGTCTATGGGATACAAGTGCATACCTGATTGCATGGTCGGTAACTTGTGCGCGTGCTTGACATGTAAAGCAATAGCTTCATCACTCAATTCGTTTATGAAATCCGCGCGCCAATACCATTGATCACCCGGTGGGTACAACGCATCGAAGGCTGTCTGAAGCGCTGGAAACGGCATGGGCTGTACACCATGCAATGCGGGCGGTCCAAACTCTCTCACCGGAGCAAAGATATCATCCGCCTCACTTTCCGGCCCGGTGTAGCACCAAACCACGGCGCACATCTTTTTAAGGTGCAACTCCTCTGGAAACGGTGGCCCAGGCGGCACAGTTAGAAAAGCAAAGGTGCCGTTAATGTCGTCTGGTGCGCTGGCAAAGAACTCGTCGTAGAAACGCATCACATCGGCGGCCATGTCCAGAGGCCACAAAGTTGGACCCGCTACAACGTTTTTCACTTCGTGTGCCTGGAATAACATAGATGTAATTACTCCGAAATTACCGCCGCCGCCTCGCACAGCCCAGAACAAGTCGTTGTTATCATCTGCATTGGCTGTTACGAAACTCCCGTCCGCTAATACCATGTCGACTTCAAGTAGGTTATCAATAGATAACCCACACTTTCGGGACAAGTGTCCGATGCCTCCCCCCAACGTAAGACCGCTAACACCTGTGGTAGAAATGACGCCTCCAGGAACAGCCAGACCAAAAGTATGGGTTGCATGATCTACGTCGCCCCAGGTACATCCTGCACCCGCTCGCACTGTTCGATTTTTCAGATCCACATGGACACCTTTCATCGACGACAGATCAATGACCACACCATCGTCGCACGTACCAAGACCAGCACCGTTGTGTCCACCGCCACGAATCGCCAACACCCAACCTTTGTCGCGTGCCAGGTTAACCACACTTGTCACGTCTGCCACATCGTTACATCGAGCGATGAGCCCGGGTCGTCTATCGATCATGGCGTTGTAAATCTTTCGCGCTGCGTCGTAACCTTCGTCTTTGGGAACAACTATTTCCCCTCGAAACCCGGCCTGAAACTCTTCGCCCGCTTGTTCTCTTAGATCTGCCATCTTTTCCTCCTGCCTTGTTACTGGGAATTTCAAATCAATACTAACCTTTTATCATGTTACAGTCGAATTCCCGGTATTGCCAAATCCCGTGTTTCTAGTCAGATTAGTACGTGGGCGGGCAACCAGCCAAAGCTGATTGTCAGTCAAATTTTTCAGTTTTGTTTGCCGAAACACTGCTATATACGCGATCCTATGGCGTACAAAACAAGTGGGGTACAAAACAAGTCTTATTAACGACATTGTTACCAATCCAATTTCATTCTATTCCGTGTTAATTCCCAGAAAAATGGCTTTTATGATGTTGAGGGATACTGCCAGGTTAACTCGAAATTGGGATCGAAAATGAGGATTCACTTGCTCGAAGATCTATATGTTTCAGGTCCTGTTGGGAGCCGTATTGGTCATTGCAGACGAAACCTGTCTACTATTAAGTTCCGGCCCAGCCCTAAAAGTTAACCTGGCAGTACCCGAATAACTGTTAATATAGTGGCCCATGTCTGTTTATTTATCCAATGTTTAATGCAACCGATCATGTAATTGACGCATTCGTCAAGAAAGTTCACCGAATTTACAAGGATGTATACGGTGATCTGGAACCCAACTATCCCGGATTAATCGAATGGGCGAGCCGCATGGCGCTGGAGCGGATTTCCAACACAGACTGCCTCTATCACAATGTGGAACATACGATCCTGTGCACACTGGCGGGTCAGGAAATACTCCGAGGCAAGCAGATACGCGAACGGAGCGTAAAACCCCGGGACTGGGTAACTACAACAGTTGCTATGCTATGCCACGATATCGGCTATGTACGTGGAATTTGTGCAGGAGATCGCCCAGGAAAATACGTCATTGACTCGGAGGGA
>PVMK01169189.1_pt1 | contig 10633 bp, 15 predicted proteins | sample 1853481 | NCBI WGS metagenome assembly PVMK01 (sample SAMN08533507, study PRJNA380276) | Marine sediment metagenome, whole genome shotgun sequencing project. | reverse complement strand
TCTACGGACCTCGAAGGACACATGATGCCTACGTTCTACCGTGGGCAGACGAACTTTTCGGACTGGTACTATCCAAGCTCTGGACTTAGCGTTACTTCGGGGCTGGGGCTTGATTCCACCGCGTTGTCTGCACCGCCGCCGGCCGGTCGGGGCCGGTCTGATATCGAAAACCTCACCCAGGCGCGCAACGTCGACGTTCCGGTTATCGCGTTTGGCGGCAGCAACGGCTTCGTGACGGTGCCCGCAAGGATGCTCGGCTACGCGGACACGCTTGCGCCGTGCGCCGCACCCAGCTGCGACGGGACGACCCCGCGGGTGGTGGATCGCGAACAGCCGAACACCGCGTTTCCCACATACGGCGACGCCGCCGGCGGCTACGAAGTGCACATCTCTGAGGGCTTCAGTCACGTCGACATCGTGAGTGCCGAAGACGATGAGACGAACAACGTGGTGGGGCCGCTCTTCGAGTTCGTGCAGCGCAACCTGCAATAGGGCGAGTGTTCGTGCCGCGAGAAGACGCCGGCGTCGCCGTGGCTAGAGCGGAGTGGGCCGCGATCTCAACCTGGGAAGATCGCTTGGGGAAGATCGCTTGAAGTCATGCGGCTCGACGAGTATCTCGATTCGGCAGCCATGGCGCCGCTGGTCAGCCGTTGAGGGGAACCCAAACACTCACTCTCGCATCAAGGAATCTGAGATGAAACCCTCCCGCTTTCTGCACGTGTATTGGCCCGTTCTCTTGTTCGCCGCCACGGCCGTCGCTGGTTGGTTCTACGATCCCGCCAAAATCGAGTACGTGCTTCCGTTCTCATGGGACTTCTCTCGCGTTCTCGCGAGCCTGAGCTCACCGGTGTTCTTGACGTTCTTTGTCCTCAGCGTTGTGGGAATCGTGATCGCGCGCCGCGTGTGGGGCACCAAGTCCGGGTTCAGCGCGACCGACAAGATGGCGACGCTCTGGTTTCTTCTCAACGCCACTTGGTTTCACACCGGATGTGACGTGATGGCGGGGCTCTTTCAGGTGATGCCGAACGCCAGCGAGGCGTACTTGGCGCTGAACGACGTGCACAACCTGCCGATGCACCACCCCGACCGCATAGTCATCGACACGATCTACTGGTTCGAGCTCCTCGTCGAGACTCCTCTCGCATTGCTCGTGAGCGTGCTCTACCTCAAGCAGTCGAACACGCGTCCCATCGTCGAGGCATTCCTGAACGGTCTCTACATCGCCGGCGCGGTCGCCTACTACATGCCGAACATCATTCTTGGCCACAGCCCACACATCCTCATGTCGAATCTAGACCGAATGATCGCTTCCCTTTGGATCTGGGTTTCCGTCGGTCTTACGATTCGTTCGATACGACAGCTCAAGCAAGCTCAGGACGCCCGCGCCGCTCCTCGATAAAGCCACCTCAAGGACCGTAGAGTCGTGGCGAGGCCCAGGCCACCACCGGAACGAAGCCACCGTAGTAGAGAGCGTTTGGGAGCACGCGGAGCAGAAAGCCCGCGTCGGCGCCGCTGGTTAGAATGATCGCGTCAGCACCCGCCCACAGGGCGTAGTACCCGATCACGTAGAGTGTCACCCTGCGCGCCCAACGAAGCGCGCCGCTGTGTCGCGGCAGGTAGAGAGCGAAAATCCCGATCGAAAGAAAAACGAACAACATCTCGTAGGCCAAGAAGAGGATACGGGGATCGTCCGAGCCCGACGCAGTGATCGCCAGTTGGGTCACCAGCGGGGTTACGAGGGTCCACGCAAAAGATCTGGCGAAGACCCCGGCGCTCAAAGAGAGAGTCCCATCCGATCGAGCGCTCTCGATGAAGAAGAAGTATCGAAAGTCGCCGATGAGCACGAACGTCAGGGGAACCAACGAAGATGCTGCTCCAGTCAGCGGACCGACACCCGGCACACTCGTGGTGGTCAACCATGCATCGAGGACAGACAGGGCGGTGAGCGCGACGCAGAATCGTCGGACGGAGCGCGAAACCCCGCGCCGCGACAACGCGAGCGCCAGCCCGGAGAGCGCCGCCGCCCAGAGGAGCAGTGGATGTTGAAGAAACGAATCGTAGAACTCGGCGTAACTCACGGCTGCCGAGGCTCGATCTTGTGGGGCGTCATGGCACGCAAGTACATCACGATTTCATCGGTGATGCGTGCTCGGTCGGGCAGTTGAGGGTTCAAGGGAGGCATGCGCGGAGCGAACCGCATGCTCGTCGGATCGTCGATCCATTTTCGGAGCCACTCATCTTTCATGTACTCGGTCGGGTTAGCGGGGTAGTTCAACTCCGGACCGATCGCACCCCCGCGCCCGTTGATGGTGTGGCACTTCGAGCAGTGGACGACAAAGGCTTCGAAGCCAGCGAAAACCTCGGTTGAAGCGTTTGGGGGCGGGGCCATTTCGCGAAAGCGCGATCGAAACGACACGAGATCGATCCCGACCACCTCGTAGGGCCATCCGTAGTCCCCTTCGTTCCGGATGCGGGCGTCGTCGATGTTCTCCCAAATGATGTAGAAAGGACCGAGGTCGACGCGTTTCTCCTCCCCCTCTTCGTACTTGAGGATCGTAAATCCGACGTCTCCTGGTCGAGCAATGGCGAGGAATGCGCGCTGATTCAAGACCCGTCGCACGGCGATTGTGGGCTGATACCCGTCGAGGCAGGTGAACAGAATCGCTTCGCGCTCACGCCACGATGGTCCATACGCTCTGTCGAGCACCTGCTCGAACGGTAGTGCCATGAACGTGACGTTCGTTCGCTCGTATGGCTCGAACACCTCGACACGGCGGGGCTCAATCGTCCGGGTCAACTCATCGACTGTCAGTGAAGTCACCGGTTTCGACTCACTGAGAAACGTCAGCGAACGAGCACCCGTGAGGTCTTCCGATGTCGCGTCTGGCGCGGTGCGTCCGGTGTCTCGCGTTGCATCCGCGCTGTCACGGTCGCACGCGAGCGTGCCCCAAGCGCTGAAGAATAGGACGAGGACGACTGCCTGTTTCATGCAGTCTGGTCGCTGAGGCATCCGAGCGCGATCTCGGCATGGGTAACCGACGTGTGGCTTCGAGGACCGCGGCTGATCGTGCACAGGTGTTGCGCCTCGGACTTCACCAGAGCACCGCGGGCGTGTCCGGACTCCATTATCTCTCGGGCAACGTCGCGAACGAGATCTTCCTGAATCTGAAAACGTCGTGCGTAAGCGTCGACCAAGCGGGATAGCTTGCCAAGCCCAAGAATCCGGTCACCGGGCACGTAGCAAATGCTCACGTGTCCGAAAAACGGCAGGAAGTGGTGAGCGCAAAGCGAGTAAAACGCGATGTCCTTCACCTCGACCGTGCCGGGCCTTTCGTCCGGGTCGAGCATCCGCGTGGTCTTGAGAATCTTCGAAGGATCGATCTCGTACCCACTCAGGAGCTCTTTGTAGCACCGCACAATTCGCTCTTCTGCCTCTGGCGCATCGAACCAGCGCAAGGCACGAGGGTCGTCGGTAACGTGCTTGATAAGCCAGTCGGTCAGTTTCACGTAGCTCTCCTCAGCGAGCGTTCGAGCCAAGACCAGACTCCGAGACGATCCAACAGAGGATTCATCCGGCCGGTGCTGATGCAGTAATGGGAGTCGTGGGGTGCACGATGATGCCACGCATGTTCGTTCGGGCGCAAAGCCAGACCCGTCCTCTGTAGGAAGCGGGCCAATCGCGGAGCGCTCGCCATATGCGCCCATTTATGAACCTGGTTCGCCCAAGCCCCTACGATCGCCATGGTCCAAACCACGGTCACGGCGCCGGCGCTCAGCCCGGATTGCACGTGCGGTGCCAACACAGCGAGCAGCGCGAGCGCGACCGCAGTGACGAAACAGGGCTCTCCGTTGGTCTCGATCCAGTCGTGGTCGACCAGGTCGTTCGGGTCGTCGTGGTGTTCGCGAAAGGCACGAATGAGAAGCGGACCGACGATGGGTGTCGCGGCATCCCCGAGTCGATCGCATGCCCAATGCACGACGCCGGTCACGAAATCGATCGCGGCAACGCCGAGGGGAACGGCGATCATCACAGGAAGCCACCAACCCTCGATCACGAATCCCGCGACACTCAGTCCGACCCAAGTGGCGAGCATCGTCGTCAGGACGATCGAGCCGGCCAAGACTGCTCGGCGAAACTGCTGAAATCGGTTCATCGGTACGCTGGACCTGGGTTTGGGCCTCAACACCTCGTGTGGGACTGCGAGCATATCCGAAACGGCTCGCCCATGCAGTAGTGGCGGGTGCTCGGCGCAAGGGCCAGATTCGGCTCGCACGTTAACTCGGTGTCAAGGTGGGCGTAGTGGGCGCTGGGTTGGTGCATTGGGCATCGTGTTCCTAGCGCTCCATAGTGAAGGTGTGGGGGTCGAGGAAATCGCGCGGGTGCGGGAAACGCATCCGGACAACCTGATGGCCCGGTACTTCGATCCAGCCTATTACGAGGCCCTGCCCTCAGAGCACCGGCGGAGGCTGGAGCGGATCGTCGCCACCGGTTGGCAAAACCCGGACAGCATCATGGGTGCCTACGCGATGCACCCGGACGACTACGACCTGTTCCGGCCGTACCTCGACAAACTCATCCGCGCCTACCACCACATCGAGGGAGATTTAAGCCAGGTCTCGGACTGGGACATGGGGGGCGCCCTGGACCTGCGCCGTATCGATCCCGCTCTGGACGACGTTTCCATGCGCGTGCGGGTGGGCCGCAACCTGGTCGAGTTTCCCTTGCCCGGTGCCATGACCCACGCCGACCGGGTGGCCCTCGAAGGGCGCATGGTGGAGGTGTTCAGCCATTTGGTGGTGACGGAAGGTTTCGGGGGCGGTTACGTCTCCCTGACCCCGGGTTCGCCCCACGAGATTTCTCCCGAGCGGTACGATGAACTGGTCGCCCAGCACCGGATGTTCAAGGACATGCGCGGCGATAGGTTCCTGTCCGCCGCCGGGATGAGCGCCGACTGGCCCCACGGGCGCGGCATGTACCAGTCCGAGGATGGGGGCTTCATGGTGTGGGTGGGGGAGGAGGACCACCTGCGGGTGATGGCCATGGAGCGCGGCGCCGTGCTGGGCAACGTGTTCGAGCGCCTGCGTGCGGGGCTGGAGTTGTTGGCGTCCCACGGCCTGAACTTCGCCCGCTCGGCCAGCTACGGTTACGTGACCAGTTGCCCCACCAACCTGGGCACCGGAATGCGCGCTAGCCTCCACCTACCGCTGCCGAGGTTGACGGAAAACGGCACCGACGTGGAGGCCATTAAGCCCCTGTGCAAGCGTTTGGGCCTGTCCGTGCGCGGCGCCGGCGGCGAGCACACGGCTGCCGGGGAAGGGGGAATCGTGGACATCTCCCCCAGCGCCCGCCTGATGGTCACCGAAGGGGAGATCGCTCGGCGCCTGTATCAAGGGGTGAAGACGTTGTGGGCGGAGGAGAAAGGGTAACGGGTCGAGCCTTGGGTTCGCGCTTCAACCTTTTCGTGCGCGACGTCGGTCGTGACGAACATCGCCGTGCTCTTGCAGACGCTCGACGCCGACGGAGACCCTTCGAACGGCATCGAGGTTGCGGAAGAAGTTGCGGCGCTGTTCGTGGGCGAAGAGGTTGACTTCAGGAAGCGATGGAATGTCTTTGAGCAGGACCGCACCCTGCGTAGGGCCTTGGGACAGGCGAACGAAGCGAGACTATTCAGCCACCACGGGGCGTACGACCGCCACACTTGGCCATGAAGCACCTTTACGAAACGCTCGAGGTCGACCTTCTCATCTTCAGCGAAAGCAGAAAAGAGTCGGATGAGAACGGGGACGGCACCCCAGAACAAATCGCATTCACGACATACGATACGCAAGGAAACCAGACAGTTTTTCAGAATGACGAAGGTGCCGATGGCACGATCGATTTCGTTCGTGACGCGCGTGGCAACGAAACCCGTCTCGAAGAAGACTTCGATGGAGACGGCGTGGATGATTTCGTCCAGAGATTTGAGTACGACGCAGATGGCAACATGACCCGCGAGGAAATCGATTCCAATGCCGACGGAGACGATCACGGTCCGTGTGTATGACGCTAATAACAACCTGGTCCGCAACGAGTTTGACAGCGACGGTGATGGGACGACGGATCGGATTACCGTGACAGAATACGTGCAGAGCGGCTGGGCTCAGGTCTTCAAGATCATGGATATAAGCTAGCGAGCCCCTGACGTGATCCCGGAATCTGGGACCGCTTGAGTCTGGAGTCTCCTCACACGAAAATGGCCAAAGGAGACCCCGATGCGACATACTCACCGGCAACGCGGCTTGGGGTTGTCACGCGGAGCGGATGGCGATGTGAGCGACACGTTTCAGTATCGGTTCGACGAGACCCGTCGGCCGCTCGTTATCATCCCTTCGCCCGATGGCATCGACCCGGAGTCGATCGACCAGGAGAGCTTCTACGCTGAGTTCCATAGGTTCAGTGAGAGAGGTGAGCGAACCTTCTTCATTCATGACTTGAGGGGTGTCCAACGCATGGACGCTCGCCGACGTCGCCGTTTTGTTCGGTGGGCCAAACTGCATTCACCGACGGCCCGCAAGCTCATCGTCGACTACGCGGTCCTAGTCAATTCGAAGCTCATGGCAGGCGTAGTGACCGCCGTGCGTTGGTTGATGCGCCCCCCGTGCCCGATGAAGGTGTTCTCGAACCCGGCCGACGCTGAAGCTTGGCTTTTTTCCTTGGACGACGAGCTCTACTCGAGCTCGAAAGCAGGTTGAGCCATCGAGATGCTCGCCGGAGTCGTAAAGACATCGCCATGATCAGCACGGCACACCCCATGGCAAGCTGGTTTCTCTTGCTTGCATCCGTCTTCTTTCTGGTCCTGTTCGTCGGGCCGATTTTTCTCGCTCCGCTCCGGTGGGCGAGGGTGATGAAGTGGAGCCTTCCCGAGGATACGGACCTGACGGTGTACTTCGGCCGCTGTCTGGGCGCGGCGGCGCTCGCAATCGTGTACGTCATTTTTCGCGCGGCGCCCGCCCCCGAGGATCACCCGCTGATTTTCGAGCTCATCATTTTGACCGGCGCTTCGATGACCGTGGTGCACGTTTGGGGTGCGCTTCGACGCGCCCAGCCATGGACCGAAGATGCCGAGATCATCATGTACGCGGGGATCACTGCCCTAGCCTGGTGGGTTCAGCGAGGGGTCTTCGGCTGACCTCGCGTTCGCCCGTCGGGCCACCCGTACCGACTACGCGCGGATAGCAGCGGCGATCTTGTCGATGAGGGCGTTGCCTCGTTGTCTGGAAGCTTCCACGTCCTCTCCGGCAGCGATCTCGATGCGGACATCGACGTAGTACTTGAGCTCTGGCTCTGTTCGGCTCGGGCGCAGCATCGCGCGATGCCCTCCTTCGAGCTCGAAGACCAGCAGGTCGCTTTCGGGCAATTCGAGCGGGGCCTCGCTCTTGTCTCGCAAGATGCGAACGCCCTTCTTCACGTCGAGGCATGCTTCGACCTCGAGGTCGGCGATCTGCCAGGGTAGATCGTCGCGGTAACGATTCATCACCGCCGCCATCTTCTCGTGAGCGTCGCCCCCTCCAAAGACCTCCGAAATCTGTCGATTCAAATAGAGGCCGTACCGGCGCCACATCGCCTCGCGTTGGTCCAGTAGGGTGCTTCCTCGCGCTTTGCATCGAGCAGCAAGGTCCGCAACCAATAACGCGGCACTGATGCCGTCCTTGTCTCGAACGAACGTTGTGGCGCCGTAGCCCAGCGCCTCGTCGTAACCAATGATGTACCGGTAGCCCTCCGCTTCGATTTCGATCGCACGATAGTTGATCCATCTGTGGCCGCTGAGGGTTTGCTCCCACCGTGCCCCATGAGCTTCCGCGATCTTTCCGAGTAGCGGCGAGCCTACAATCGGGGAGACGACCAGGCGCTTTGGCTCGCCTTTGGTCTTTTCGAGCAGGTCGTTGGCCAGCATGCAGCCGACATCGTTTCCCTCGAGTACTTCGTAGCCGTCGTGAGAAGCGGCGGCGACAGCCAGACGATCGGCATCTGGATCGTTGGCGAGAACCAGCTCCGCGCCGATCTTGTTGGCTAGCGCAAGGACCTGATCCATGGCCCCGGGCTCTTGAGGATCGGGAAGGTCGACGGTTGGAAACCGGCCGTCGGGTTGTGCCTGCGAGGCCACGCTTTCGAGGCCGGAAAACCCGGCGGCGCCGAAGATCGTCCGGACCAGTTGATCTCCGACGCCGTGAAGCGCCGTGTAGGCGATGGGCAGCCGGCGAGCTTCCGAGGGAGGCCCTACCAATGCACCGACCCGTTCGCGATACCGCTCCACCAAGTCGTTCACAGCTTGCATGCGTCCTTGAGCGATCGCTTGATGACGCGTCCACCGCGGGACGTTGCCGGCACTGTCGATCCCGGCGATCTCCTGCGCGATGCCCTCGTCGTGCGGGGGGATGATCTGCGCGCCGTTACCCCAGAACACCTTGTAGCCGTTGTAAGTGGGAGGACCATGGCCTGCGGTGATCATGACGCCTGCGGCAGCGCCCGTTTGCAACACCGAAAACCCTAAAACCGGAGTGGGCATCTCATCGTCGAGCATCCAGACTTGGAAGCCGGCGCCCGCGATCACACCTGCCGCGTCGGCTGCGAACTCACGACTCATTCGGCGTCCGTCGAAGCCCACGCAGATGCCTCGCTCTGCGGCGTTCGGGAGCTGCTGTCGAAGCCAAGCACATAGGCCCGCGGTCGTGCGGATGACGGTGACGCGGTTCATTCGGTTCGGTCCCGGACCGAGCGGCCCGCGGAAGCCGGCGGTGCCAAACGCGAGCGAGGTGTCGAAGCAATCGTGCAAGGCGTCGAGGTCGTTGCGGTCGAGCAGTTGTTTGAGCTCGCGGCGCGTCGCCGGATCCGGGTCGTCCGCCAGCCACCGCTTGGCCCTTTCGGTTGCGTCCACACCTCCTATTTAGCGTGCTGACGATCGGGAGTCGACTGAGTCCCGTAAGCCGTGCAAGCCCGCAGGCCTGGTAATTGATGGCGTGATCGGGTACGGATCTCGAAGAGGGCGTCATGGACCACTACCAACTGTTAGAGACGACCGAATTCAGCGATGGGGCCGAGCACGGGCATGCGGTGGCGCTTCATCCCAGCAAGTCGAGTCGCACTCTACTCTTTGCTCTTCGACACGGTCAGACGATCAAGAGGCACCACGTGTGTTCGCCGATGCACATCATCGTGCTCCGGGGACGAGGTGAATTCGTCATCGGTGGCGGAACCGAAGTACACGCGAGCGAAAGCTCGCTTCTCGTATTGGATCCGGAGGAGAGCATTGAAGGGAGGGCGATCGGAGGCGATCTCGTGTTCCTCGAGGTGCTCCACGGTACCCACGAGTGACAGTGTCTACCGGGCGACTAGCGGAGATCGGGGACGGTTTTCGGAAATTCGGCTTCTCGTCGGCGGCATGCAACCTATGATCGTTCAAGCTCATCTCGATTGATCTCCGAACTTCCGAAAACCGTCCCCATAATGCATCGTGTTTCGCTAGGACACACCATTTCGATCAGTACATAAAGCTGATAGCGCATACAAACACCGTCTGAGGAGTCGTTATGTCGCGTGCCGATGAATTCCAAAAACTCCCGGCCGAGAAGGAGCAGCTCCTTCTGCAGACGATGTCGCAACATGCGGCCTTCCCGAACTTCCTAGGTATGCGCTTTGAAGAAGTGCGCCTGGACTACGGACGGATCGTCCTGCCGTACCGTCCCGAGTTCAATCAGCCCGCGGGAATGATCCACGGGGGCGTGCTCGCATCGCTGATCGACACCGTCGTCGTCGGCCCACTGATGTCCGCACTGGACGCTCCCCCGCGCAAGCTTCTGACCATCGATCTCCACATTCACTACCTGGACGCCGGGTTCGAAGAAGACCTGGTCGCGGAAGGCTGGGTTCGCCGCCGGGGCCGCAGCACCGCGTTCGTGTCAGCCGAGGTCGAGTCTGCATCCGGGATCACGCTGGCGGTTGGGCAGATGGCCTACCGGATCGTCCCTTAGCGACCTCCCAGTTGCGACGAGACCGCGGCCTAGTTGGGGTTCTCGTGGGTCGTCACGCTCACGAGGTCAGGCTGAGGTGCTGACGGCGTCTGCGGGGGGGAGCCCCCGCATCTTCTCGACGAGCTGCGCCTGCGTCTTGACGCTGAGCTTGCGCATCGCGGATTTCAACAACGTCGATACACTCGAAGTAGAGAGGCCCAATCGGTAACCGATGATTTTGCCGCTCTCGCCAAGTGCGGCGTACGTGGCGACCTGGGCCTCGCGTTCCGTTAGGCCACGTGGGTCGCCGATGTTTGGGGCGTTGGGTTTGGCAAGCACAAAGCGGCGGCCATCGGTGTCGAACCAGTCGACCAGCGACCAACGGCCCCGCACGAGACCCTGCCAGGCCTCGAGTGCTTGTTCGGGGTCGGTTTGGCGAAGCTTGCTGCGAGCCCGGTCAACACGTACGGCGGCGTCGCGGATTGTCTCCGACGCCCCTTTGGCTTGTGCACCCCCGGCGGCCTGCGAGACCCGGAAGCTCTTGGGGTCTAGAAGCGCTTCAGCGTTGTGCGGCATGTCGGTAAGCGCGATACCTTGCGCGCCCGCCGGCTCTATCAGGTCCCGTCGCAAACGGTGCGCCGCAGTG
>PVMK01162386.1_pt1 | contig 10634 bp, 6 predicted proteins | sample 1853481 | NCBI WGS metagenome assembly PVMK01 (sample SAMN08533507, study PRJNA380276) | Marine sediment metagenome, whole genome shotgun sequencing project. | reverse complement strand
CCTCTTGGTATCCTTTCGGATGGATACCTGCCACCACCATGCAGGTATGACAGAAGAGAGATGGATACCTGCCCCTGCCAAGAACTACAGGGGCAAGCTCACAGACACGCAGGTATGACAAAAGGAAGATGAAGCTCAGCCTATGTATTTGCGAAAAGGTCACTATAGAGGGTATCGTAAATTCCCTTCGGGGTGTAAATTTCATGAGCCTGTCCTGGCGTAGCATCGTCTATTCCCACAATGCATTCCAAAATGAGGAGGGTGTCCATCATGAGAAGCTGGCTTTTAGTATGCGTCGTGAGTCTTTTCCTTTATGGATGTGCTGAGGTGAAGTACGTCAAAGCTGGCGCCACCGCTTCGGATTTTGATACCGATAAGGTTGATTGCCACAACCAAATCCTCATGTCCCCAAGCGGTGCCGATTATGCTCGGGCGCAAATGGCTTCACCAGGGAGGGGTATGGTCACCACATCGACTAGTGCCTCTGCTCGACAAGATGTTGACCAATGTTTGCGGGCCAAAGGATGGGTGAAGGAAACCGAATCCAAGTAAGTTCAGGACAGGTTTCATTTGCAATCTTGACAGGGGAGGGGGCTGATCTCTTTTTCTCAAACTTTGTACGTTTAATGTGGAGGTTTAGATGAACTGGAGAATCCTTCAGAAAATCTTGTTGTTGGGTGCGATGTGTACTCTTCTTCTTGGCTGCGCCAGTATTTCTCGTGGCATAACGGAAGGAATCATGGGAAATCCTGATGAAGTCAAGGACACAAGGATGTGTAAAATTGAAGGGCCTGCCTTTGAAGGGATTCAGACGCTTATTCAAAAGCAAGACCTCACCGCGAGCGTTTCAAAGAATGCGGAAAGGCGCCCCACCACCAAATTGCTTATGATTCATGGGATCGGGACTCATCACCCGGGCTATTCAAGCCGGTTTGCTGAAAATCTTACCCGGGCCCTCAATCTCACGGTTACCCAGGAGCAGGTGAAAGAGATCGATCTGCATGATCCCAGGTCAGCTCCTGGCAAAGACCTCGGGCATCTGAAGATTCATCGTTTTTTCGACAGAGCCCAAACACGGGAATTGCTGTTTTATGAGTTGACGTGGTCGGCTATTACGGAAGCCCAGAAGCAGGCGATTGCCTACGACAATTCGGGAGAATATTCCTATCGACGGGCGAACTTGAACGATAGCATGAAAGTCTTCCTCAATAATCATATTTCCGATCCGTTGTTGTATGCCGGAACGCTTCGGGAATTGATGTTGCTTTCCGTCATTCAAGCTTCCTGCTGGATGAATTATGGAGAATGGGACCAGTACCCGGACTACACAGACCAATCCTGTAGTACCTCGAAGAGTCCCGAATATGCCCGGCAATTGGCCGAGGATGACATCATTATTGTGACGCACAGCCTGGGCAGCCGCATTGCTGTGGATGCGTGGGAATATGCCGTTGAGAAAATTCATTCAGCTGAAGCACAGCAGGTTCTGGAGGGGAAGGGCTATTATGGCCCGGAAGAGATTCGGAACGTTCGCTTATATCTCGATGTGTTCAAACAAAAAACCCTTCCACTCTACATGCTGGCGAATCAACTACCGCTCCTGCAGCTTGGGCGGGAAAGGCCTGAGGTAACTGGCAAGTCAGATCAATATTGCAAACCCGAAGGGTCTCACTATACTCAACGTTTGTTCAAGGAGTTACGGATTGTCGCTTTCAGCGATCCGAACGATCTGTTTAGCTATGCGATTCCGCCAAAATTTGCTGACGAGAACATGGATTCCCGGTTATGCCCCCGGATCACCAATGTGGTCCTAAACGTTGCGCCGGTCAATAACTTATTTGGCATAGGCGAAATCGCCAATCCGCTTACAGCCCACAGTGGCTATGACAATGATGAACGGGTCATTGGGTTAATCGCTCAGGGCATTAGCCATGATCATGTTGATCCCATTGTTCAAGACCGGTGCACGTGGCTTGAAATGGTTGAGAAGTAAGGTTCTGGACGCCCCACCTCTACCCAAGCCAATGTAACGTTCATTCGAGGCGCACGCATGGAAAGATATTGCGCGTAGCTTGGAAAAGGAGGAAGGACGCAGAGGCCGACCCTCCCAATCGCGGTCATTCCCGACATTTTCTATCGGGAATCTGTTTTGGTTTCCTTTCGGATGGATACCCGCTACAAACTGCGGGTATGACTGAAGAGGAGATGGATACCTGCCCCTGTCAAAAACTACAGGGGCAAGCTCACAGACATGCAGGGATGACGAAAGAGGGATGGATCTCCGCTAGCAACCGCCGGAGATAACAAAAGCATAGTTAAGATGCTCGCCCCTGCCAATAGCTGCAGGGGCAGGTTCTACAACTGTGGGCATGACGACTGAGGGGAACGTGTCCTGAGGTTGCTCGAAGGGTCCAGGATAACGTCTTCACCCATGACATCAGGAACAGATACCTGGCAAATCACAATTTTCTTCAGCATGGAGAAGCAAGATCCGTCGGACTTCCTGGATGGTATGAGGATTCGATTGACAGGAATGCCCCGACCGAACGATGAATTCTGAATCGACTTCTTCGAGATGAGCACTGGTATATTTCACCACGCCATCGGTGCCTTCTTCTAGCGGACCTTCATCCATGACAGCAATAATCGAGTGGCCGGATACTCCTGGGGCCAGTGGAAGAGGCGCCAAGCTGGTCATGAGGGGGCTGCCTGGCTCCATCGCGGACACACTACCCAATTGACCGCCCTGTAGATTAAATTTCATGGCATCAAAATTATTGGTCATCACATCCGCGACGCCTGAAACCACCCGGCCAGGCAGTTTCACAAACTTGGCGATTTGGTGCGCCGCCCAGCTCCCGGACACATAACTGCCACGCTGAGGAGTGGCGATAAACACCAGGCGATTCACAAAGGGAAGCGGTTTAACAAACAAATCCTTCCGTAACAATTCCCGTGTCTCGGGAGAGACATCGATCTCTTCGAGCGGTTTTGAACTAAATGCATCCCAAAATTTTGTTCCGCTATCGATGGCGGCGAGCTTCGTCAACAGTCCTCCCTGGCTATGCCCGATAATGACTATCCGTTGAAGAGCTGGATCATGATATTTCTCATCCAGTTGGTGTACAGTTTTCTGTAAGGTATCACGGAACAATCCTGCCGAATACAGAATAGGACTTCCGGTATCATAGGTAAAAAACCAGAACTGAAACCGATCATGGATTTGAGGGTCGACGATCAAATCATTCACCATGTCGGCCCATCGTCCATGACCCGATGCCGTCCCATGCACAAACACCACCGGAACTCGTCCTGGACGATAAGGTTCCAACGCCGTTAATTGGCTAGGAAGCTTTTTGACTAAATCTCCCAGAAAAAAACCTGCAAGTTCCCGTGCCCAGACCGGAGAATCGGCCAGACTGGCGGCTAAGGAAGAAGTGAACTCCGTTTCCAACCGAACGTCCCGGCCATGAATTTGGACTTTTTGTTGATTATAGGTGACATACACCTCCCAACGAGCACGAACCGTCCCCTGGGCCATCTGGGAAAAGAGTTGATGGAATCGCATGAAGGCGGTGATCGGAAGTTTACCTTTCGCGATTTGTAAACCCTCATCCGGACCCTCCAAGATTTGCTCGGCCGCCAGAGGTACCCCAATACCGGCTTGCCGGTACCGGTTCTGGAGGCCGCGTACTTCCAATTCTGCTGTAGGGATAAAATTAGTTAATTTACGGTTTCCCCAATGAAGACTTTCTTCTGAAAGTTCGACCTGTAAGATTCCAAAAGGGAGAGGATGAGACCCCGCGCTTAGAGTCATGGTGGTCTGATCCTGCGAGCGGAAGGCCAAGGTCAGGCTGCGATTGTACAGATCGGCCGCCACACGTATGCGAGAATCTAATGGGTAAGGCTGATTTGCGGGATTCTCAGGAAACAGATACAGGTAGGCATACATGGCCGCGGCAAGATAATAGGAAGGCTGAACCCCTTTTTTTGCGTACAAATAAGACAATTCCGCTAATGCGAACGCTATTAGGCCAGGCCTGTCGGTAACGAGAAGGCGATCATGTAACGCTTTTAGCGTCTCACGAGGATCATCGAAATACGCCTCTGAGAGATCAAAGATATGGAGGACAATATCGGTAGAGGGACTGGGGACACCTTCAGAAAGGACATTTCTCGTCAGTTGATAGTTCACGATCTCTGGATTCACCCTGGCGACTCCTACCGGCGTCTGACAGCCAGAGAGCGCAACGGCAGCAAGGATGGGGAGAATCCAGAATTTGTTCATCTTTGCCCGTATCAAATTAAAAATTCCTTAGCTTACAGGTGCGAAATTTTGAAAAGCAGCAGTTTTTAGAGGTGCCCATATCTCCATTCAGACCCTTGGGAAACATGTGTGGCTGTAGTAGCTCTCAAGTTGCCTGTCATCCTAAGCCAGCGGCGAAAGATCTGTGCCCAGCTGGAAAATCTATGGCTCAGCGAGGCCCTTTGTGGGACTTGTCCTGAGCTTGCCGAAGGGTTCCGGATGATATGTTTCGGCAATCCATCCCCATCGCAGTCATTCCCGACATTTTTAATCGGGAATCTATCTCGAACTTTTTCTGATGGATCCCCGCCACCGACCAGCGGGGATGACGAAAGAGAGGGGATGGATACTTACCCCTGCCAACGACTACAGGGGCAAGCCCTGAAACTGCGGGTATGACGAATGAGAGAGAGCGTGACACCCGCAGCATTTTTCAGGAATTGTCTGACAAATGAATTTCAGATTTTCACTCAGTGAAGACCTATATGAATGCATGTCCACCTAGTACATCAAGGGGATATTGGCGGCCAGGTCATACTTGATGAGGGCCCGAATTTTGCTTTCCATTTGCAGGTAGCGAGCGACTTTGGTGGCTGGGAGCACCCTTGAGAGTTTTTCGGCATACTCCCTTCGCATGATGACTTCGGCCCCTTCCGTTTTGAGCGCCTCGTTAATAATTTTTTTGGCGACAGCATCAGGCACGGAACCTTTGTTGTAGGCCTCGGCATATTCGTTAATGATTCCGCCCATATGGCTGTTTATCTCTTCCAACTTTTTTTGATAGCCTTCATAGAGCGGCCAGAACTCCTTGGATTCCTGGTCGGTCAACTCCATATTGTTGGCGATTAACAGCTTTTTATCCGCTTTCACCTTATCGATCAGAATTTGCATGTTGGTGTTTTGTGCGTTCTCTGCGAAGGCGGGAGTCAAGCACATGACGGCTGCGGCAACGGCAAGCATGATGAACTGTTTCATAAGGTAGCACTCCTGGGTTTTAGGAAGATGATGGATGGCCGGATGATGAAAGATAATCTGTCATTTCCGAGGCTAGGAGCCCGACAGGCTCCTAGATTTGAACGTATAAACCTAGCAAAGCCTTTCAATTGAAGTAAACCCCGGCGGGGAAAAGGTTCGACAAGACCCTAAAAACCCTGGGGAAGCAAGAGATTCAGGATCATACGGAATATATGGTTCCGCGCTCTGTCATCTTGCTCCCTGAAATCTTCGTCTCCCAAGGTCCGACGCCTGCCGCCCGGCCCTCTGGATGGACGCTCTCATGATCCGGCGAGCCTTGTTTGAGCGGAGCGAGTTGGCTCGCTCTCCTCTATCTTGCGTCCATCTCATGTAGTGAGGCCGGACGGGGCGTCAATGGTTTTGGCTCCTTTTGCCGAAACAAAAGGGGCTCGGCTGCCGGGCCGAACCCCGGCAACACAGAAAATCACTGTGATACGGGAGTGTGGTAAAAGGAGCGATTCATTCACCAACTATCGCTTCTCACCTGGAAAATCGCAAGATACATTTCCGATGAACATGATATGGCTGTAAGGCCAGAACCATAAATTCTGTATGATCCGAGATTCAGCTACAATTCATGGAGCGGGTTGCCACATGTTTGGGTATGGTTACTGAGACGAAGAAAGGGAAGAGCGGGCGCGAATGCGTTGGGAAAAGTCAGGAGCGTGATCGGCTTGTAATGCGATTTCATTGATTCGGGAACGACGCTGCAATTCCGCAAATGGCAAATCGGTGTTCATTCCCCCCTGTTCGTAAATATATTCCGGGAAATACCCGCTCAACAGAATCTTCCAGGAAAAGGGAAAATGGCCTGGATTGATCCGTGAGTGTATCCAGATGACACTGGTACAATTGGCGGTCAGGGTATTGTAAAACTTCGAGTGCTCCTGCAGTTGGTTGATCGTTTTCATATACTCGATAAAGAACCGTCGCCCGTTCTCAAGAGATCCCGCCAATGGATACAAATACACCTCTTCCGGCGGATCCTTCCGATAATTTGTCCTGACCCGGATCAGGTCGCGTTCGTCGCCTACAATATAGATGAGTTCGTACTGCTTAAAAAACCCTTTAATGGTTGAATATCCCTCGTTAGCCTCTTTGCGTGTTTCAATGGAAATGGCCAGGTGGTCATCACCGAATCCGAAACTCAGAAACGTGTGCGCGATCATGGGCCCCATCCAATAGGCGGCGATGAGATCAACCGAGTCGAGTTTGGTGAGATCGTAGGTTTGGTTGTAGTAATCGACGGTAAAGTCGGTCTCGCTCTGATAATCAAAATTCCGGATATTGTGGACCGTGATCAGATTACCGTCGAACGTGGCATAGGGAAGAACCCCCACTTCCGGCTGCCACTCCCGATCATTGGATGGCGCAATCATGCTCCACCAGACAAAGAGCATGATAAACATGCCCGTGTAGGATGTAGCGGCTATCCACCGGAATCGTTTGGTGCAGTATGCTCCCAAGGCGGCAAGGCTTGCTACGGCATAGGCGGAAGCGAGAAGGGTTCGAAGAGTTTCGTTCTCCGGTCCATTAAAATATGACGCTAATGTGCCCCAGGCCCCCGTTCCAAAGATCAGGAAGGCTCCCATGAATAGAAAGAAAAAAGTTGTCACGCGGCGCATAGGAAACCTTGGATTAACGGAATTCCGGATTGAGGCGGCAACCCCCTTGCGGGCTGGGCAACAAGACGAGAATCACATCCTTGAACCTAAAAACAGCAGTTGGATCACGAAAGTCTGCACAACCCCTTGTAAATGTAAAAATTGACTCATCACCCAAAAGGTGACCACGCAATTTTTACATTCCCTATGCCCATCAATTGCTTGCACAGCTTTTTCGTGCTCAACTGCCGCTTTTAGGTTGAATAAGAAAATGGTCAAGGAAGATTGCCAGAATCGCGAGCACACATTCAACAATCTGGCAACAATCTGGGTATCATCTCAAAGTTTTCAAATTCTGAATTAAGAAGAGCACCTGCACATTCATTAGATGGATAAGATAAAAATGGTATCCAGATTCTGAGTCAGACTTGGCTAACTTTATTAACCCTCTTTTCGTAAGGCCCTGGTGATATTGGAGGGATGACAGTCCGGAAGCATGGTCACTAATGATTCAATTTCGTCAAGTCTGACACCGTACTGGCTTACGGGCACAGCGGACGGACCTTAATATCCACAAAGGGGAAAATTTTATGGGGCGTAGGTTAGATCGGTCCTGCTAATGGTTTTGTCCTGGTTGGTGTTGAGGAGTGAGGAGGGAAGGTTTGCTAATTCTGTGGGGAGTTCCATAGTATAGTGAGCGTGGAATCTGTAATAGTAGGGAAGAATTTTTCAAAAAAAGGAGAAAACACATGGTCCAAACATTACTGGTTGTGATGGCCTTTTTCGTGGTGGTATTAGTGGGGTGTTCGAGTCCCCAAAAGCGTCAAGCAACAGCGGAAGCCGAAATTGCTGAAGAAAAAGCCAACATTATGAGGAAGTATAGTGAGTGCCTTGAAAAATATGAAGGGGAGAAGGATGTTTCAGAAAAATGCGCGCCTTATAAAGAGGCCTCCGAAACCTTCATTAAAAAATGAAGTTTTCGGGTTTTAAAGCCTTCTTTGATGGTATTGTTATCTTAACCCCAGGAGATCAAAACGGGGCGCATTCGCAGAGTTGTGGCGTCATTTCTCATGCGCACGCGACTTCCTGCCATCTGAAACGCACCAGATCGTAGTCGACGATTGAGTGCGTTACCTATTCGCTTTCACAGATCAGTTGCAAATGCCGTGGAGAATGACGAGGCAGCAGAACATTAACGAGGAAGAGCCTCACCGATGTGGGCTTGCCAAGTCGGCTGAACTCCCCTCTTTGACAAAGAGGGGTGGGGGGAGATTTTCCCTCTGCCTATCGAGGGTGTGTGCCGTCTGGTCCAAGGGAGGGACGCTTTCACCAGGGAAAAGTCAATGTGTTCCTGATCCCGCTGGCCGGCACCTATTATTGGGTTTTGAATGAAAAGCGGAGCTTAAAATGAAAGATCGACCATACGTCCGCATTGTGTTCATTCTCCTTTTCGGGATCATCGTTGGTGGGTGTGCCCTAATTGTGGGGATGCGACTGGATCACCAATTTGGACCTTCCTCGCCTCAAAACCGGCTGACCAAACCTACTGAGATGGCGACGGTTAAATATGTGCAGGATGTGAAACCGATTCTTGAATCCCGATGTATGGTGTGTCATGGGTGTTATGACGCCCCGTGTCAACTTGATCTCAGTGCCCCTGAAGGGATTGAACGCGGGGCCAACAAAGAACTGGTCTATAATGCCGGAAGATTATTGGCCATAGAGCCGACACGCCTTTTTGTTGATGCGCATTCTCCGGCGCAATGGCGGGAGAAACAGTTTTACCCGGTGTTGAACGAACGGGTGCAGACAAAAGAGGTCAATCTGCAATTGAGCCTGATAGCCAAGATGTTACAGCTGAAACAACAGCACCCACTCCCCACGGTCATTCCGCTCCCGACAAGTTTTGATTTTTCACTGGATCGTGCGCAATATTGCCCAAGGGTGGAGGAGTTTGACGCCTTTGCCAGCAAAAAACCCTTATGGGGGATGCCCTATGGATTACCTGGGTTAACAGAACAGGAACATGCCACGTTGATGACGTGGGTAGAAGAGGGGGCAGCCTCTGAAGCCTTACCCCCATTGGAAGCCGGTGCCCGTTCACATATATCGCAGTGGGAAACGTTTTTAAATGGCGAGACACCGAAAGAACAATTAATGAGTCGGTACTTATACGAACATCTCTTCTTGGCCCATCTTTATTTTGACGACCTACCCGCACAGCTCTTCTTTCGTCTCGTGCGATCTACGACCCCGCCTGGCGAAGCGGTCGATTTCATTGCCACGCGAAGACCCTACGATGACCCAAAGGTTGGTCGCATCTATTACCGCCTCCAGCTCGTTCAAACCACGATATTGGCCAAAACCCACATGCCCTATGTGCTCAACCAACAGCGTCTGTCGCGGTATCACACCCTCTTTTTAAAGCCAGAATATAACGTTGACGCCTTACCTTCTTATGAACCCGAGGCTTCTGCCAATCCCTTCGAAACCTTTAAACAGATTCCAGTGAAAGCCCGGTATCGGTTTCTGCTCGATGAAGCCCGGTTTGCTCTGATGAATTTTATCAAGGGGCCTGTCTGTCGAGGACAAATAGCGCTCAATGTGATTGATGAGCGCTTTTGGATTATATTTGCAAATCCTGAGAGTCCCGCCTTGGCCCATGAGGCCCAGTTTCTTGAAAAAGAACAGCGTAATCTTCGAATGCCGGTAGAAGAGCAAAGCAACGCCCTCGTCTTACGAAGCTGGCTGAAGTATTCTCGATTAGAAAAGAAATACCTTGCCGGTAAAATCGAGTTTTTACAGCAAGGTCTTTCGACACCAGGTGACATTTCACTCGACCTGATTTGGGATGGCGACGGGCGGAATGCCAATGCAGCCCTCACGGTGTTTCGACATTTAAATAATGCCACCGTCGTCCGAGGCTTGGTGGGGCATGAGCCCAAGACGCTGGTGTTGCTAGGGTATCCGTTGCTTGAGCGCATTCACTATTTGCTGGTCGCAGGGTATGACATTTATGGCAATATCGGTCACCAGTTAAACTCTCGTCTCTATATGGATTTTTTGCGGATGGAGGGCGAGCTCTATTTCCTGACCCTCCTCCCGGAACAGACACGAGTCAAAGAGTGGAAATACTGGTACCGAGACGCCGGTCGGAGAGTTGAAGATTTTGGGGTAGTGTATAACGAAAAATTGAATCGACAAACAGACATTTCGTATCACACACCACACCCTAAATCAGAATTGATCAGGATGCTGCAAGCGCACCTCTCTCCTGTCTTAAACACATCCTATAATATCGAGAAGATCGGCCAAACACAGGTAAGGCAGCAGTTAGAACGGTTATCGAACATACAAGGCATGGCCGTTTCCTGGTTGCCGCAACTTGCCTTTTTATCAATCGATGGTTCGGATAAGATTGTGGTGACACTTATCCACAACAACGGCATGAGCAATGTGTCCCATCTGTTCAATGAACAAAAAAGACGTTTGCCGGATGAAGATAATTTAACTGTGGTGCGAGGGTTGTTGGGGTCCTATCCCAACGCCTTTTACCATGTCGCGGAGTCAAAACTGAAAGACTTTGTCAGCGCCGTGGAAGGCCTGAGCAGTGAGGAGGATTATCAAGCCTTGCTCAGTCGTTTTGGTGTCAGACGAAGCGATCCGGATTTCTGGAAGCATAGCGATTATTTACGGACGGCCTATCAGAA
>PVMK01144452.1_pt1 | contig 10634 bp, 15 predicted proteins | sample 1853481 | NCBI WGS metagenome assembly PVMK01 (sample SAMN08533507, study PRJNA380276) | Marine sediment metagenome, whole genome shotgun sequencing project. | reverse complement strand
TGGAAAGATGACATTTGGAACGATGGGGCTCCTTTTTGGAGGACCTCTTGGTGCGATTATTGGTGTAAGTTTAGGACATCACCTGGTTGATAAAAAAGCAGAATACGGGCAGAGAGGTGCTGTAGGTGCTGTTCCGCCAAAGTCAGAACAGGCACAGGCAGCTTATTTTGTGTGCATCTTTTCAATCCTGGGTAAAATTGCAAAAGCCGACGGAGTTGTGACCGATGATGAGCTGAAAGTTGTTGATGATTTTATTAACGGGATGAAGATATCTGAAACAGAAAAGCAGTTTGCAAAACAGGTTTTTAATGAGGCTAAAAATTCAAATTATTCTGTAGAAGATTTCGCATCTCAGTTTTATCAGATAAACAGCGGACAGCCCGCAGTGCTTCATTCTTTTCTTGATGTTCTTTTCCGGGTGGCTGCGGCAGACAAGGTGCTGCATCCTGCTGAGGAGGATGCCTTAAAGAAGGTCAAAGATATATTTCAAATAAGTGACAAGCAGTTTAATGATATAAAGTCTATATACTTTACCGATGTGGACAGATACTATAAATTGCTCAGTTGTTCTGTTGACAGCAGTAATGATGAGATAAAAAAGAGCTATAAAAAGCTTGTGCGTGACTTCCACCCTGATACTATCGTGTCAAAGGGCCTGCCTGAGGAGTTTACAGAATTTGCTTCTTCACGTTTCAGAGAAATACAGGAAGCCTATGAAAAAGTCAGGAAGGAACGAGGTTTCTGATTCTTTAATTCTCTTATATTTTATGCATTATCATTCAGGGTTCTTTTAATTTCTTCAGGAATAAGTCTTTAAAAATCAGAAAAATAGCAATCATTTACCAATAAATGCAAACATGTGCATCTTTGCCGAATAACAGGTTAATGTGTATAGTGTCTTATTTTTGAATTAGTCTGGGGATTAGCTTTCTCTTTTTAGAAGAAAAAGGGTGTGTTTTTATTTGGGAAAATAAATTGATTAAATCTCGAATATTTTACCCATGGATTTTACTTTTGTAACACCTGTTTTCATGTCAAGAAGCATAGTCCGAGATACGGATGCTCCAATGGATTCACCTTCTATAAGAATATTGTTTTTCCACAGTAATTTTTTTAAAATAGTATAATTGCGCTGACCGATTTTGAACATTCCCTTTGGATCCATAAGCTGAGCGCAGCCAGCAGCTTTTACTTTTATCCGTTTTTTTTCAGCGCCCAGTGCGTAAGCTGATTTAAAAAGCAGAGGAATGCCTGCGTCAACAAACATTGCCGGTTTTTCAGCGGCTTTTTTTAGATCAATTTTTGAAAGGGCGAGCAGGCAATGAATCATTCCGCCTACTTTTGCAACAGGGTCATAGATGGTTACGCCAAGACATGAGCCGAGTGAATATGTGATGATAGTATCGTTTATATCTTTGGATACTATCATTTGTGATATGCCGACAATATTATTGCTTTCTGACATTTTTTCCCGGTAATATACTTGTAAGAGAGATATATTGTTTAAGTTTTTACAATATTTAATTAACATATCGCTAGGCTATTATCAATTAAAGAGATTAAATAATAGTTTAAATTTTAAAAAATATGCTAAAGAATCTTATATAATTTTTCAGTAAAAAATAATATAGTGTTTTTGAATGAATGGTTAACTTATATTTTTAAGCTATTTTTTATACATCGAGAGTTTTTTGTTTTGATTGACACAATATAAACTGTTTCATATACTTTTGCTTTCAAGTTAAAATCGGGATTTAGAAGATGGGAGAGATTAGAATAGCTTCAGGCAGATTTCGCGGAAGGAAGATAATGACGCCTTCTGAGGAAACTACCCGTCCGCTGCTTACACGCCTGAGAAAAAGTCTTGCTGATATAATGCGCCCTCAGCTTGCGGGTTCACGTATTCTTGATCTGTTTGGCGGGTCAGGTGCAATTGTACTAGAGCTTATTTCAAACGGCGCAGATTCTGCTGTTATTGTGGAGCTTGATAAAAAAGCCGCTAATCTTATCTCAAGTAATGTTTCCACCCTTAACCCTTGAAAAAGAAATAGAGATTATAAATATGGATGCTGTTGACTCAATTCCTTCATTTTCATTAAAAGGGGAAAACTTTGACATAATCGTTATTGCACCTCCTTATGGACTTTCTCTTCAGCAGAAAGCTTTTGATGTTTTGTCTGAACATAATATTCTTTCACCTCAAGGGGTTATAATTGTCCAGAGAGACGAGAAGGAGCCATCCTGTGATGTTCCAGAGGGTTTTATGTTTGTACGGACAAGGGCTTATGGCAGGACAGAATTTGATTTTTACTCAAAGGGTCGTTAGTTTTTGTTTTTTAATTTGCTTGAAAAAAGAGTTGGAATATATTATCTTCTACACCTTGTCTTTGCATAACTGCTTGAAATTAATATAGAAAATATTAACTATATACATTTTGTCGAGACGTTCCTCGCTTAGAGGCGGCAAACAGGATAAATAATAAAAGAAATCTTTAGACGAAGGAAACCTGAAATAGAAGAGGTTATAAAATGACAGCAAAAAAGATGACTTTAAAAAATATAAAAAAAATAGGAGTAGTGGGTGCCGGTCAGATGGGTAAGGGTATAGCTCAGGTCGCTGCTCAGACTGGGTTTGAAACAGTAATGGTTGAACCCTATGATGAAGTAAGAAAAAAAGCAAAACAAGGGATAATAAAAAGTCTGAACCGCTCAGTAGATCTCGGAAAGATCAAGAAGAAAGAGCATGATCAAATCCTGGATAGAATGACTTTTGCAAAAGATATTGAAAGTCTTGATGATGTTGACTTTGTGATTGAAGCAGCGGTTGAAAGTACAGCTGTAAAAGAAGACATTTTTAGAAGTCTTGATAAGATATGTGCTCCGCATGTTATTCTAACCACAAATACCAGTTCTGTGCGGCTTGGAAAACTTGCAAGCGCGACCAGCCGTCCGGAAAAAGTCGTTGGTATGCATTTTATGTATCCGGCTCAAAAGATGAAACTTCTTGAAATAATAAGAACACCCGCTACGTCAGATGAAAGCTATAATATTGTTAAGGAGCTGTCCATAAACATGGGAAAGCAGCCCATAACAGTTACAGACAGTCCATGTTTTGTCACCAGCCGCCTGATCCAGACCTTTATAAATGAGGCAATATTCTGTCTTTACCAGGGAGTATCATCCAAAGAAGAGATTGACACTGCCATGAAGCTTGGCATGAATCACCCTATGGGTCCGCTTGAACTGGCTGATTTTATTGGTCTTGATGTGGTGCTCTCAATGCAGCAGGCACTGTACAATGGTTTTCAGGAGCCAAAATACAGGCCGTGTCCGCTTCTTTTGAGCTTGGTTGAAGTAGGTCATCTTGGCCGGAAGACCGGAAAAGGGTTTTATGGCTATAATGCGGACGGATCAAAAAAGGCTTAGGTTTTGACCGTGAGGTAAAGCCTGTTTACATTTTTACAATTGGCAGTTTTTTGTCTTATATAAGTTAAGTGTTTTGGGTCTGGTGCTAAATAATTAGTCCGCTATGGGGGCAATAACTTTTGCAAGTATACAATATTATAAAAACTCTTTTTTGTCTGGTTTTAATTAGTGCTTTGTCGGCATTAATATTATTTGCTGAAGTTCCAGCTGAAGAACCAACTGAAGTTCCAGCTGAAGAACCAACTGAAGTTCCTGCTGAAGATCCGGCTGAAGTTCCTGTCGAAGATTCTGCTGAAGTTCCTGCTGAAGAACCAACTGAAGTTCCTGCTGAAGATTCTGCTGAAGATCCTGCTGAAGATTACAGCGAAGAGACTGTGAGTTTTGAAAATGGTCTTTTAAGCATTAATGTCAAGGGTATGCGGCCTGAAGATCTCATAAAAGAGATAAGTGAGAAATGCAAAATTGAACTTGTTATTTTAGGGGAGGTCTTTTCTGAGTTGCCCGTGAGTATCAGGTTTAAGGACGTTCCTCTCCCGGAAGGGTTAAAGAGGGTTTTAAGACGTTCCGGTATTACAAAGCATCTTATGCATTTTGCAGCCGGTGATAATGGGACAAAAGTATTACGTCTCGATCTTATCGGCGATAAGGATGATGGAAAGAGACGGAGGTCAAGGTAGCTCTCGCTTGGTAACTTTGATTTGCCTGGATCACCCGGGGATACTCCTGATAATAATAATTGAGATCATCACTTCAATCGGGGATTGCCTCCATTGATCCACCAGTCGCTCTTATCTTCAAACCACCAGTGTGTTGAGTCAGTATCAAGTATTTTTTCGGCAAGCTCTTTTGCAGTGTCTGTCTTAAGCCTTTTTAAGGCGAAGCTTATCCATTCGTCCGCGTACTTGTTTCCCAGGTCCTTGTTTTCTTTGAGCATCAGTATGAGGTCAAGCTGATCTGCGTCATTTGCAAGAAGCGCTTCCTTTGATTTACCGGAATTAAATTCTTCTACAGAATTACTGATGTCATCTCCGAAGGGAAGGGTTTTTGTAAGGTCGTTTATAGCCTTTTTTTCGTCGACTTTTACATATTTTTTGTTCATATAATTTAAGTCGCCAGTTCTTGCTTCGTGAAGGTCGTGGAGCAGACACATCTTGATGAGTTTTGCCTCGTCAACATCCTTTTCCATGCGTGCCAGCACGTATCCGATGAAAGGTCACTCTGAAGGCATGCTCTGCAACAGATTCGCTTCCGGTTCCGAGAAACTGAAGACCTGTTCGAGGTGTTCTTTTAAGCATGCCTGCTTCGAAGAGAAGATTCACTATGCTCTGCATGGTTTTTCCTCTGAAATATTGTTTTTAACCCGTGTCCTTCTTATTGATCAAATACTCCCGAATAAAACAGTCTATATCACCGTCAAGGACTGCATCCACATTGCCCACATCCATATTGGTCCTGTGGTCTTTCACCATTCTGTATGGCTGCATAACATATGACCTTATCTGACTTCCCCACGAGATCTGTTTTTTTTCGCTGGTGAAGTTTTTCAACCTCTTTTTCCTGCTGCTGTACTTCAAGTTCATACAGCCGAGCTTTAAGAACTTTCATGGCTGTTTCCCGGTTCATGTGCTGAGAACGTTCATTTTGACACTGAACCACTATATTGGTAGGAATATGGGTTATCCGTACTGCAGAGTCGGTCTTGTTTACGTGCTGTCCGCCGGCACCGCTTGCCCGGTAGGTGTCTATGCGCAGGTCTTTCTCATTTATGGTGATATCTATATCATCTTCTATGTCAGGATATACAAATACAGCTGCAAAAGAGGTGTGTCTTCTTGCTCCGGCATCAAAGGGAGAAATCCGCACCAGTCTGTGGATACCGACCTCTGCCGACATATAGCCATGTGCGTAATCACCGCTTATGGTAAAGGTAACGCTTTTTATGCCGGCTTCTTCACCGTCCAGAATATCAATTATGCTTGTTTTAAAACCTTTTCGTTCTGCCCATCTTAGATACATTCTTAAAAGCATCTCTGCCCAGTCCTGGGCTTCTGTCCCGCCTGCGCCGGCATTAATGTTTACAATGACATCATTGATATCGTTTTCATTTCCAAGCATCTTTTTAAATTCAAGCTCGGAAACCATCTTTTCAAGATCTGTGACAGTTGATTTCAGCTCTGATTCGATATCCGGGTCTTCTTCAGTTCCTTCATCTGCAAGTTCCAGAAGGACCAGGCCGTCTTCAAGGTTTTTTTCAAGGAGTTTCCCACTGGTTGAGGACGTTTTCAATTGTCTTTTGCTCTTTTGTTGCTTTTTTTGCTTCAGCGCTGTTTTTCCAGAAGTCGGGATCAGAGACAAGCTTTTCGAGCTCTTTCAGCCGTTCATTTTTTTGAGGCAGTTCAAAGATAACCTCTTATTGTTTCCATTCTTTTTTCAAGCAGGCTTATATTTTCTTTCCACTGGCTTAGCATAATTTTCTCCTTACGAGGCGCTTTGTTTAATTGTCAGATAAAATAGTATCAGGTGTTTTTAGACTTTTTTCTTCTGGCCATATAAATAAACAACAGACTTAAAAATGTACAGATAAATGCAAAGATATCTCCATAAAGACTGTAGAATGTTTTGTCCGTTCGTTTATGTATCATAGCAGTTAGACTGTCATCCGTAAAGATCTTGGTTTGTTTAAAGATTTGTCCGTCAGGTGAGATGAAAGCGCTGATTCCGGTATTTGCGGCCCGTGCAACATAGCGTCTGTTTTCAACTGCACGAAAAGAACACATTGAAAGATGCTGGTAAGGTGCGCTGGTAGCACCGAACCATGCATCGTTTGTTATATTAACTATAAAACCCGCACCTTCCTTTACAAACCTTCTTACAAGATCAGGGAAGATTATTTCGTAGCATATAATGGCAGCAAAAGGCGAAGCGGGGATAGAGAGATTTTTTACGGTACTGCCGGAAGAAAAATCACCAATGCCTTCGACCATCTTGTCGATAAATGGAAAAGCAGTTTTTTTAAAGGTATATATTCCCCGTAAGGCACAAGGTGTATTTTATTATATTTTCCCTTAATGTTGTTTTCGGGAGAAATAAGAAACGCACTGTTGAAAAACTTTGGGTTGCCGGATGCTTTTTCCCATGAAGGGCTTCCAAGAAGAAGATACGCATTGATTTTTTTTACAATCTTTTCCACGGTTTTCTTATGCAAGTCATCTGCCTGAAAGAAAAAGGGTGTAGCTGATTCAGGCCAGATTACAAGGTCAGGTTTGTCCGGGGAGCTTTTTACAGAGAGGCGGTCAAGTTTTTCAAGTGTTTTTGTCAGGTACTGGGGGTCCCATTTTACATCCTGGGGGATGTTTGGCTGAACAAGTGAGATTTTTATGGGGCTGCCCTGATTTTTATCAATACTAGTTAAGCCGGTTTTGTCCGTATAAGAGGGTTATAACAATTAGAAGTATTAAAGCGGAAAGTTCCCGGGTAAGGGATTTTTTTATCAGTAGTCAGAGAATTTAAGAGGCAGAATAGTGTACAGTTTGCAAATACAATAATAAATGTTATGCCGTACACACCGGTTACATCAGCGATCTGGATCACCGGAAGAACATTGAATTGTGAATATCCGAGGTTTTCCCAGGGGAACCCGGTCAAAAACCATGACTTTATATATTCTGAAGCTGTCCAGAACAGGGGCAGGGTAAGGAGAAAGGAAAAGTTTAAATGCTTTTTTACATAGCAGCTTAAACAGATTGGAATGCTGATGAATATACTCAGCACAAAAGCGAAAAGGATTAGAATCAGGATGGAAACCGCAAGCGGAAGCTTTCCGTATGATGTCATGGATACGGTTACCCAGTAAACCAGCCCAAGGTGAAAAATGGTGCCGGTTATGGTGCTTAGGAGAAGTCCTTTTGCAGGGCTGCTTTTAAAGACTGCTGTGATGAGCGGAACAAGACCGATCCAGGCAATAAAACTTAAGTTAAAGTTCGGGAAAGCCAGAGGCATCAGCAGTCCTGAAATTGATGCGAGCAGTATTTCTTTTTTGGTCATTAAATTTTTTCCACGGGAAAATTCTTGATTTATATGATAAGTTGTATAAAACTAACAGCCATTACATAAAAGCTCAAGAAAATTTATATTAGAGAAAACAGATAGAGAATAAAGTGGATAATAGACCCTGGCTTAATTCCTATGATCCGGAAGTTCCGAAAAGTCTTTCGTTTTCGAATGTGCTGATTCCTTCGATACTCGAAAAATCAGCAGAACGGTTTCCAAAGCAGAAAGCCCTGATATTTTTTGGTTTTTCCATGACCTACCTTAAGCTCTGGGATGCAGTGAAAAGGTTTGCCTGTGCTTTGCAGGGGTGCGGTGTAAAAAAAGGCGACAGAATAGCGCTTTTACTTCCCAATAGCCCGCATTTTATTATTGCATATTATGCTGTTTTAAGAGCAGGCGCTGTTGTGGTTCCCACAAATCCTCTTTACAGTGATAAAGAGCTTTTGTTTCAGATCAATGATTCCGGCGCTGAATTTCTTATAACCCTTGATATTCTTTTTCCGAAGGTTGAAAAAATTCTGACGGATACCGGCCTCAAAAAGGTTATTGTAGGGGGAATACAGGATTTTTTACCGCCTATAAAGAAATTTCTTTATCCTTTTAGGTCCAAGAAAGATAAAAAACAGGTTGTTATACGGGAAAGTAATACTGTTTTTCTGTTTCATAAGCTAATGAAACAGAAATCTGAGGCTTTTAAAGCGCCTGATATGTCAGATGATGATCTTGCCCAGCTGCAGTATACAGGCGGCACAACAGGTGTTGCAAAGGGGGCCATGCTTACCCATAAAAATATTGTGGCAAACAACCTGCAGATGAAAAACTGGTATGTTGGATTAAAAGAAAAGGAGGAGGTGTTTATTTCGGTGCTTCCATTTTTTCATGTATACGGTATGGCCGCAGCCATGGGGCTGCCGATCTCAGCCGGCGCAACCCTTGTTATTTATCCGCGTTTTGTTGCCACGGATATTCTTAAAGGAATTGCAAAATACAGGGCCACTGCTTTTCCAGGGATACCCAGCATTTACAGTGTGATAAATTCTCACAGGGAAATATCAAAGTACGATGTTTCAAGTATAAAGTTCTGTCTTTCAGGTGCTGCTCCACTGCCAATTACAGTTCTTGAAGAGTTTGAGAGAAAAACAGGGGGACTTCTGCTTGAAGGATATGGTCTTTCCGAAGCGTCACCGGTTACACACTGTAACCCCATAAAGGGGAAAAGAATCGTCGGAAGTATCGGCATGCCGGTAGCAGATACAGACTGCAGGATTGTTGATGTGGAAACAGGAGATGTCCTTCCACAGGGAGAGGTGGGAGAGCTCTGTGTCAGGGGGCCACAGGTAATGAAGGGGTACTGGAACAGACCGGATGAAACCGAAAAGACTTTAAAAGACGGCTGGCTTTTTACCGGTGATGTTGCACGTATGGATGAAGATGGATATTTTTATATTGTGGAACGCAAAAAAGATATGATCATTTCAGAAGGGTTCAATATCTATCCCCGTGAAATAGAAGAATTTTTATTGACCCACCCTGAAATACGCGATGCTGCTGTTGTTGGTGTTCCTGATAAGTTGCGGGGGGAAAGGGTTATTGCTTACGTAGTTGTAAAAGAGGGTGAAAAAACAGCAGCAGATGAGATTATAAAATACTGCCGTGATAATTTAGTCAAATACAAGGTTCCCAAAAAAGTAATCTTTAAAGATGATATTCCCACCAATATCGCAGGTAAAAAACTCAGGAGGGTACTACGGGAGGAAGCTGAAACCCTATGCCGGAGCAGACAATAGAAAAGGGAGTTTTTCTCTTTTATGGAATGAAAATCGCGAACAATAATGTTGCAACTCATTGTTGCAGCAATATTTATTGCATTTATGTTTTGGTTAAGGTAATTTCTTAGAAAATTTTTACTGGTAGATTGGTAATGGCAAAGTGATAGAAAAACAAGAATCTTGAATACAATTAATAGAGATAAAGACCTTTATAAAGATGAAGCATCCTGCATCAAAAAACTGCATAAAGCCCGAAATAAGACCAAGGCGGAAGTCTATTTAGCCAGCCGTAATGGTTCGAAAATAGTTTTCAAGGATTTTCGAAAGACCCAAATGCTGATACGGCTGTTTTATGGGCGTTATTCACTTTACCGCGAAGCCCGGTCTTATGCCAAATTGGAAGGCGTGTCCGGCATTCCCCGATGTTTTGGTTTTGAAGGCCGAGAGGTTCTTTTGCTGGAGTATGTAGACGGAAAGCCCTTGAGCCATTTTAAGCGAGGCAAGGTTCCTGAATCTGTTTTTGTCCAGCTTGAAAAAATAATATTATCAATGCATGGAAAAGGCGTTGCCAACGGGGATCTGCACCGTTCTAATGTTATGTTGACATCAGACTGGGATGTTTATCTTATCGATTTTGCAAGTGCTTTATTTACTGATAACGCAGATAATCCGGGGTTCTTTTTTAGAGGGTTCAAGACCCTTGATCTTCACGCATTTGAAAGGATGAGATGCAAATATCTCTGTCTTGACAAGCCCGTTCCCAAAGGATTTTTCGGTGTTTGTTATAATTTATTAACTACGATAAAAAGAAGAGTTAAGAAAATAAAAAGAAGAAGTAAAAAAAGTAAAAGGTTTTGATTTTAATGAAAAGTAGAAATATTTTTTCCAATATTCTTATTTTATTGCCGCCCCTTAGTGCCTGTCTTGTGCCGGGACAGGTTAAGGAAAATTCGTTACTAATCTAATATACTTTTTTTAAAAACCAGTTGTTTCCCCCTCCGACAATCAGTCCAAACCAAAATTCATCTCCGTCTTTTACAATGGTTTTGAGCCCTTTTGGAAAGTCCTGAACCCACTGAATGCGTTTTCTGTTAAGATAAATGTTGGGTGTTTTGAACTTTTTACCCCGAATCGTTCCTTCTGCATAAACATTTTTACTGAATTCACTGCCATATTTATCCGACATAAATTCAATAAATTTCTCAACGGTCATATTGGCAGCTATTTCAATGGTTTCCTTATCTTTTTTGGTTGCTCCGAGAACTGTAGTGAAATAGTCGCAGTTTACTTTTATCTTTGCCATCTTTTCTCCAAATCTCTATTGTTTCGCGTGTATCTTAAAATGATAAAGGTTGTTTTGAATATTGTCAATTCATAAATTTTCAGGTG
>PVMK01169047.1_pt1 | contig 10637 bp, 5 predicted proteins | sample 1853481 | NCBI WGS metagenome assembly PVMK01 (sample SAMN08533507, study PRJNA380276) | Marine sediment metagenome, whole genome shotgun sequencing project. | reverse complement strand
GCCGATCTCTATGTCAGCACCTTGGGGGGTAGTCCAATAACGAGTCTGGGTAAGGCGGTGCGCCTTACTGATGCGAACCGCTGGGTCAGGGAAGAGTTGCAGTTAGCTCAGAGTGAAAACCTGCGGTGGAACAGCAAAGGGGGTATGGAAATTGAAGGTGTCTTTATCCCTGCTTTGAATCACAGTGGCGGCAAAATGCCGCTTATCCTTGAGGTGCATGGTGGGCCTGCTTATTGTGTAAAGAATGAATTTCGCGGGGAATACCAAGTACTAGCTGGTCTGGGCTATGCAATTTTGGGCCCCAATGTCCGTGGTAGTACAGGCTACGGTGATGAGCTGTTACGGGGTCTGATGGGTGAAGTCGGTGACGGTGAGTTTATTGACCAGATGACAGGCGTCGACTATGTGATTGCCAACAAAAATATCGACCCGGACCGTATGGGTATTCGAGGCTGGAGCTGGGGGGGAGTGAGTGTTAGTTACACGATTACTCAAACACAGCGTTTCAAAGCCGCATCCATCGGGGCGATGGTGGGCAATTGGGCGGCCGAGACGGGGCCGGGCTTTAATTTAGATGTGGCGCTTTGGTACATCGGCGGCACCCCTTGGGATAACCCGGAAGAATGGGCCAAACGTTCATCGATTACCCATGTGAAAAATATCACCACACCGTCGATTATCTTACACGGCGGCAATGATACCCAGAGTAGTGTGGGGCAAAGCCTGATGTTCTTCACCGCCATACGGGACATCGGTAAAGCACCTGTGCGTTATATAAAGTTTCCACGCCAGGGACACGGCGTTGATGAACCGCGCTTGAATAGAATTCAGCAAATTGAGGAAATTAAGTGGTTCAAAAAATACATTGATGGAGAAAATTGGCAAGCCTGGGTGCGTGCTGAGTCAGTGGAAAGAAACAAGAAAATGACGGTCACAGGACGGTAAAGTTTATTTAGATTCACAGAGGTAAGATAAAACTATTTCAAATATGAAGTTAATTAAAGTTGAAGATTATGAGAACCCATCAGTTATATTTACTTAGTTTTATCAAGAGACTATCAACGGCATTATTCCTGATATGTAATCTTGTTATTGCTGCACAGGCTGCCTCCGTAGCACCAGAAATTTATAGTGATATACCCTTCAGGCATATCGGTCCTGAAGGAAATCGGGTGATTGCCATTGCCGGAGTACCTGGTAACCCAGATATCATTTATGCAGGCGCTGCTTCCGGTGGTATTTGGAAGTCAGTTGACGGCGGCGTCGCATGGGAGCCTATCTTCGATGATCAGGATGTGTCGTCTATTGGCTCACTGGCGGTTGCAGGCTCGGATCCGAGCATTGTCTGGGCAGGCTCTGGTGAGACCAATGTTCGCAGTAGCATCTCGATTGGTAATGGAGTCTATAAATCCACCGACGCCGGTAAGACCTGGCAGCACATGGGCTTGGAGAAGACGGGTCGGATAGGACGATTGCTAATCCATCCCACTAACCCTGACATTGTTTATGTGGCAGCCCTTGGCACTATTTACGGTCCGCAACAAGAGCGCGGTGTTTACCGTAGTAAAAATGGTGGTAAGAGTTGGAAACGGGTGTTATTTACTGACGAAAATACCGGTGCCATCGATTTGAGTATGAAGCCGGATGATCCTGAGACGATTATTGCTGCGATGTGGCCGATCAGTGTGAAAACCTGGGAGCGTACAAGTGGTGGCCCTAATGGGGGTATGTACAAAACTCGTGATGGTGGTGATAACTGGCAAAAACTGACCAAGGGTTTGCCGTCCGGAGACGTAGGTAAGATTGCAGTTGATTATGCGCCGAGTAACCCGAACCGTGTCTATGCCCTGATTGAAACCGATCAGTACAAATATAAAGGTGTGTTATGGCAGTCGGACAATGCGGGCAATAGCTGGGAGTTGGTTAGCTATGAGCAGGAATATAATACCCGTCCTCACTACTACACGCGCCTGGTGGTATCAGAGGATAATGCCGATGAGTTTTATACGTTGGCTACCACCTACAGCAAGTCAACCGATGCGGGTCGAACCTTTACCAGTACAAGGGATTTGGGGGGCGATCATCACGATTTGTGGTTTGACCCCAAAGAACCCAACCGCATGTTGGGTGCGAATGACAAGGGCGTGCATATTAGTTTAAACCGTGGTAAGTCCTGGTCTTTCCCGAATTTACCCGTGGCGCAGTTGTACCACGTCGCAGTGGATCAGCAGGTGCCGTACTTTGTGTATGGCAACCGGCAGGATGGTCCCACCTACCGCTTACCGAGTAACAATTTGTCTGGCGGTAAGGTTGTGTCAGTGGGTGGCGGTGAAGTGGGATTTACCTTTGCCGATCCCTTTGATAACAATATTATTTGGACATCCAATGAACAGGGCGTATTGAACCGCTTTGATTTACGAGAAGGCGTGGCAACGGATGTTCAAGTATGGCCACACACCCCTGTAGGGCGATGACCGGCTGATATTAAATACCGCTGGGTATGGTCATATCCGTTCATTCTGTCTGGTCATCAGCAGAATCGACTCTATGCGGGCAGTCAATATGTGCACCGAAGCGACGATGGTGGGAGCACCTGGCAGGTGATCAGCCCTGATTTGACCCTGAATGATAAAAGCATGCAGGTGAATTCCGGTGGTTTAACCTATGACAATGTGGGTGTGGATTACGGCAATACCCTTTATGCCTTAGCTGAGTCACCCTTGAACCCGGCCGTGTTGTGGGCGGGAAGTAATGACGGCCTGGTGCATGTGAGCAGGGACGATGGCAACAGTTGGGTCAATGTCACGAAAAATATTCGCGGTTTGCCTGAATATGGCACGGTGAGCAGTATTGATGCCTCGAAATACGCAGAAGGGACGGCTTATATCAGCATCGACTTTCACCAGGTCGATAATCGCAAGCCTTATATTTATCGGACGAAAAACTTTGGAAAAAGCTGGAATAAAATAACCAGGGGCCTTCCGGAGAACATGTTGAGTTATGTGCATATCGTGCGTGAAGATCCAAAGCGTGAAGGCATGCTGTATGCGGGGACTGAGCACAGTGTTTATTTTAGTCTCGATGATGGTAATGAGTGGCTGCCCTTGAGAAACAACCTGCCTTCTGCCCCCGTTCGCTGGTTAACTATACAGGAGCATTTTGATGATTTGGTGCTGGGGACATACGGCCGTGGGTTTTGGATTATGGATGATATTTCTCCGTTACGTAATCTTGATAAGCTGAAATCCAACGCGCAGTTGCTCAAGCCAAGGCTGGCCTACCGTTTTCTGAAAAGAAGTTTGCCCGGCAATATAGGCTACATCCTGCGAGAAGATCCATACATTGAAGAACCGGAATATGGGGCCTCTATTAACTACTATTTGAATTCTGCCCGTGAAGCCGGTGTGCGTATTTCGATCACAGACAGGCAGGGTAATGTTGTGACAACGCTGACCGGCAGTGGTAATAAAGGACTTAACCGGATCTATTGGGACTTAAGGCATGAGAGTTCACCCGAGATCCAGCTAAGAACAGCGCCTTTGGGTTATCCGAAGGCTGCACTGGCCTCGTTTGAACACAAATACAATGAAGAGGGTTGGCGTAAGCTTAAAGCAGAAGGTAGTGGTTCAAATGGCCCTCTTGCTGTACCTGGGCAATATAAAGTCAGTCTTAAGGTAGGTAAGGAGACGGCCGTAGAAACGCTTGAGGTCAGAAAAGATCCACTCAGCACTGCCAGTGCTGAGGATATTGAGGAGCAAGTCAACCTGGCGCTTAAGATCCGCGACCGGGTCACGCAACTGGTTGGGATGGGCAACACTATCGAGCTGTTGCGTCAGCAGATTGATGATCTTCAACACGCGACAGAGAATCAGAACCAGCCGTTATATAACTTATCTGTGGAGATGGATGAGAAATTGATTACTATCGAGAAACATCTTTATCTCCTGCACACCACGGGTGCATCTGAAAATCTGTTGCGATTTCCTGCACAGCTTTATTCACATCTACAAATGTTGGGTAAATACGTCACCGCTGGTGATACACATCCCAGCGCATCAAAGTACAAGGTGTATGCGCAATTGTCTGACAAGCTCGACAATTATCTGACAGCATTTCAACAGTTGTTGAGTAAGGATCTGGTAGAGCTTAATGCAGTTTTAAATAGTAGTGGTTATGGCGAGATAGCCGTTAATCCGGTTAACTCTGGGCCTTAAAAAAATCTTGAAGATCCGGATCTAAAGACCGGAGAAGTTTGGAATTCTGAGGAAGAGAACATGATTAAATATTTTTTCACTTTTTTTGCTATATCAGTTCTTATGCTGGTGAGCGGGTCGCCTGCTTGGTCGAAGGATATTTCAATTGAGCAGTTTAAGAGTTTATCGTTCCGGCATATTGGGCCGGAAGGCAATCGGACGATTGCAGCAGCAGGCGTGCAAGGTGATCCGCAAACTTATTATATCGCTGCGGCCTCCGGTGGTATTTGGAAATCAGAGGATGGCGGCACCAGCTGGCATCCAATTTTCGATGAACAGGATGTGTCGTCAATCGGCGCCTTGGCCGTTGCGCCGACCAATCCGGAGATTGTTTGGGCCGGCTCCGGTGAAACCAATGTTCGAAGCAACATCTCCATCGGCAACGGTGTTTATAAATCTGTGGACGCCGGCAAGACCTGGCAACATATGGGACTGCGTAAAACGGCTCGCATAGGCCGTATTGTCATCCATCCCGAAAACCCGGATATTGTGTATGTTGCCGCTTTAGGAACGATTTACGGCCCGCAGCAAGAGCGGGGCATTTATAAAACTACCAACGGCGGTAAAACCTGGCAGCGCAGTTTGTTTACGGATCCGGGAACAGGCGGCATCGAGCTGACCATGAATCCGAAAAACCCAGACATTTTAATCGCAGGCATGTGGCCGATTACATTGAACACCTGGGAACGTACAAGCGGCGGCCCAAATGGCGGCCTTTACATGTCCAGGGATGCTGGCAAAAGCTGGCGTAAACTGACTGACGGTTTACCAAAAGGTGATGTCGGTAACGTTTCCGTGGATTACGCGCCAAGTAACCCTGATATTGTTTATGCGCTTTTGGAAACGGACCAGCACAAGTTTGGCGGCGTTTTATGGCGCTCTGATAATGGTGGTGAGAAGTGGCACATTGTTAGCTACGACCAGGAATACAATACGCGTCCGCATTATTATACGCGTGTTGTTGTGGCGCCTGATGATCCGGAAGAAATTTATACGCTTGCGACTTACCTGTCGCATTCAAAAGATGGTGGTAAAACATCAACCAGCTCGCAAAAGCATGGCGGCGATGAACATGATTTATGGATTGACCCCACAAATCCCAGTCGCATGCTTGGTGCAAACGACCAGGCCGTACGTATTACAACAGATCGCGGCGAATCCTGGCGCTATATAAACTTGCCGATTGCACAAATGTATCATGTTGACGTTGACGATCAGATTCCCTATTTTGTTTACGGCAATCGACAAGACGGACCGACCTATCGTGTGCCAAGTCGCATATCTGCAGGCGGAATCACCATCGATATTGGCGGCGGCGAAACAGGATTCACCTTTGCTGATCCTTTTGATAACAACATTGTATGGTCGTCTAACGAACAAGGTGTTTTGGATCGCTTTGACTTGAAATCCGGGCAGGGCACAAACATCCAGGTTTGGCCGGAAACGCCAGTCGGGCGTTCTCCCGGGGATATCAAATATCGTTGGATCTGGTCTCACCCTTTTATTGTGTCCACTAACACGCGCAATACTTTATACGCTGGAAGCCAATATGTTCATAAAACAACAGACGGCGGTGACACTTGGACTGTTATAAGTCCCGACTTGACACTCAATGATCCGGCTATGCAGGTGAATTCGGGCGGATTAACTTATGACAACGTTGGACCCGAGTATGGCAACACCCTCTATGCGCTGGCAGAGTCTCCTTTGAATGGAGACATGCTATGGGCCGGCAGCAATGACGGGCTTTTGCATGTGACACGTAATGGTGGAAAGAAATGGAGTAATGTTACGGAAAAATTAAGAGGTCTGCCAAAGCTCGGTACGTTCACCAGTATCGAGGCTTCTCGACATAATGAGGGAACAGCTTATGTGACCATCGATTTTCATTCGATGAATGATCGTGCGCCTTATATCTACAAAACCACTGATTTTGGTGAGACCTGGACCAAGATCACCAGGGGTATTCCAAAAAGCGCTTTAAGCTACGCTCAGATTATTCGTGAAGATTTGAAGCGCCCGGGGCTGCTTTATGCGGGTACTGAGAACGCGCTTTATGTCAGTTTCAATGATGGCGCTAACTGGCAAAAATTCGACAATGATCTCCCTCCGGCTCCTTATCGTTGGATCGCCTTGCAAGAGCGATATGGCGACCTTGTTGCGGGCACTTATGGTCGGGGCTTCTGGATTCTGGATGATCTGACTCCATTGCGTGAAGCGACAGTGAAAACTGCGAGCAGTAAAGTCCATTTGTTTTCCCTGCGTGATACGTATCGTCTGCAAGGACGAAGCTTGCAGGGCAGCATACCGTTTTTTGACCAGCTATATGGCACAAGCACTTATGAAGATGCAGAACCTGGTGCATTTATTAATTATTATTTGGCATCATCCAGCGACGACGGCGTTGAGTTCACCGTGCGTGACAAAGCCGGTAATCTGGTGACACAATTCGAGGGGCCGGCTGAACAAGGTGTCAACCGGGTGTACTGGGATTTGCGGCATGATAGTTCGCCAGAGGTACGCCTTTTGACGCCGCCGCCAAATTATCCCGAAGCCGCACTCGAATGGTTCCAGGGGGAATTCAACGAAGAAGGATGGCGTCCGTTGGAGGTGGAAGGTTCCGGGCCGAATGGACCGCTGGTTGTACCGGGTACCTACGAAATAGGATTAAAGGCTGGCGGCGTTACGCTGAGTAACAAGCTTAGTGTAATTAATGACCCGCTTTCGTCGGCCAGTCTCTCCGATATTAAGGCGCAAACCGCGCTCGCCCTCGATATTCGCGAGAGGGTTACAGAACTCACTGCAATGGGCAACGCTATTCAGCGGGTTCGCAAGCAGCTTGATGACTTGCAGGCGGACAATGCTGTTAGCAAGGAATTGAAAGCGGAGTCTGAAAAGCTGGAAGCGGATTACGTTGCCTTAGAAAGCAAGTTCTATGTTCTGAATGCTACGGGCGCGAGTGAAAACCTGCTACGTTTCCCTGGCCAGTTATATTCTCACCTGAACATGCTCGGTTCTTACACCATGAATGGGGATGGTCAGCCGACCAAATCCAAGTATGAACTTTATGAGGAATTAGCAGGCCGTCTCAGAGCGTATGAGGCCGAGTATGATGAGCTGAATGTCAATCAACTGGCAGCGTTTAACTCGATAGCGGAAAGAGCCGGTGTTGTCCCTATAGCGCTTGGCGACGTCGCAGCACCTTGACTGAGAATGACTAAGGCGTGACTAAAAATTCAATTATAACTGGGGATATCATGACTAAACCTGTTTTCAGATTACTCATTGGCGCGTTGCTCACTGTGTTTAGCAGCACAGCCCTTTATGCTGTTGTCGACGGCTCTAAAACCTTTCAGCTTAGTGAAGTCTTTGAGCTCGAATTTGTTACAGATCCACAGATTTCAGCGGATGGGTCTCAAGTCGTTTATGTGCGTAATTTCATGGATATTATGCAGGATCGGAAATTGTCTAATTTGTGGATTATTAACACGGATGATAAAGACCACAGGCCACTTACCTCAGGCAATGTGAACCATTCCTCACCTCGCTGGTCACCGGATGGTAAGCGTTTGTTATACCTTTCTAATGAAGATGGTTCCAGTCAGATCTATATCCGTTGGATGGACACCGGTCAGTCAGCAAAACTGAGTAATCTGATTGAATCCCCTGGCAATATTACCTGGTCGCCTGACGGTAAATGGATTGCCTTCACCATGTTTGTTCCACAGGAGCAAGAACCTTTCGCCAAAATGCCTAGCCTCCCGAGGGGGCGAAATGGGCAGAGCCGGTTAAGTATATTGACCGCATGACCTACCGGTCTGATGGAGAGGGCCTTCTCGAACATGGGTATACCCATGTGTTTGTGTTACCAGCAGAGGGTGGCACTCCGCGTCAACTCACCTCAGGTGATTTTGACCACAATAGTCAACTCTCCTGGAGCCCAGATGGTAAGGCATTGATTTTTTCTGCGAATCGCCTTGATAACTGGGAATTCGATCCAGAAAATTCCGAGGTTTATGAGGTTTTAGTGGCAGATGGCAGTATCACCCAACTGACCAATCGCAAAGGTCCGGATGGTGGCCCAGTCGTGTCACCCAATGGTAAACGTATTGCGTATCTCGGTTTTGATGACCAGAGGCGGATATATGAGGTCACCAAACTTTATGTGATGGATCGTGATGGGAATAATGTCAAACTCATTTCAGGTGATCTTGATCGCAGCGTAATGGCCCCCGTGTGGAGTCAGAATGGTAAACGGATATTTTTTCTGTATCACGATCAAGGTAATACCAAGCTCGCCTCAGTGGACTTAAAAGGAAAAGTGGAAGTGCACGCTGAAAATGTTGGCGGAACCTCCCTGGATCGTCCGTTTCCCGGCGGTTCCTTTTCCTTAGCAAAAAATGGTGATTTTGCTTTCACTGAAAGCCGACCTGATTATCCGGCCGACCTGGCAATTGGCAGTAAGCGCAGACAAGCAACCCGTATAACACAGCTCAATAAGGATCTGTTTGAACACAAGCAATTAGCTACACTAGAGGAAATTTGGTACAAATCCTCGGCGGATAACCGCGATATACAAGGCTGGATCGTCAAACCTGCAGATTTTGATCCGACAAAAAAATATCCTTTAATTCTGGAAATTCACGGTGGCCCAGTTAACAATTACGGCGATCGTTTTGCTCCCGAATTTCAACTTTATGCGGCAGCCGGTTACGTGGTGCTATACACCAACCCTCGTGGTAGTGATGGATATGGTGACGAATTCAGCAATCTAATCCATCACAATTACCCTAGCGAGGATTACGATGATTTAATCTCCGGTGTCGATGCCGTGATTGCACGTGGTTATATTGATGACAATAATCTATTTGTCACAGGGGGCTCAGGTGGAGGTGTATTATCCAGTTGGATTATTGGCAAAACTGATCGCTTTAGTGCTGCTGTTGTGGTAAATCCGGTCATTAACTGGACCAGCTTTGTGCTCACCTCTGATGGCTATAATTACTTTTATAAATATTGGTTCCCAGGTCCCCCCTGGGAACAGCAGGAACAATATTGGAAGCGTTCACCACTGTCATTAGTGGGTAATGTCACCACGCCCACGATGCTGCTGACTGGCGAGGCCGATCACCGTACACCGATAGCAGAAACTGAGCAGTATTATCAGGCACTTAAACTACGCGGTGTGGATGCAGCAATGGTGAGAGTGCCTGGTGCTACTCATAACATCACTACTCGACCAAGCAACCTGATAGGCAGGGTTGCCAATGTGCTGGCCTGGTTTGAAAAATATCGCAATAGTGACACTGGCAATGAACCTGTGAATTAAGAATTAAAAGGGCTTGTACGCCGTCAGCAGAAAAAGATGATGAAAAGGTGATAAAAATATGAATAACCTGTCTAGATTCACAATTATCCTTAAATGCTTGTTAACGGTTTCTGTTGTCTTGATTTATTCAAGTCCAGTTTTTTCACAAGACAACAAATTAAAAGTTTTTATCTCCGTGGATTTGGAAGGCACGGTCGGCAGTGTTACCGGAGATCAATTGGGTCCAAGCGGGTTCGAGTATTCCCTCTTCCGTGAGTATATGACGAATGAAACCCTGGCAGCCATCAAGGCTGCAAAACAGGCGGGTGCGACGGAAATTCTGGTTGGCGATTCCCATGGTAATGGGTCGAATCTGTTAATTGATAAGTTTCCGGAAGATGTACGGATCATTCGATCCTGGCCACGGAGATTATCCATGATGGCTGGTATAGATGAGACCTTTGATGCGGTAATTTTTCTCGGTTATCATGCTTCCATCACCAATATGGAAGGCGTTCTCGCCCATACCATCTCCGGCGGTAGCTTGACTCGAGTTTCTTTGAATGGCATCAATATGCCGGAAGCTGGCATTAATGCGGCACTCGCCGGTCATTTTGGTGTTCCTGTCGTGATGATTTCCGGTGATGATGCCGTTATTAAAGAGACACGTTCGATTATTGGTGATATTGAAGGTGCCGAGGTGAAAAAGAGTTTAGGCCTTCATTCGGCAAATACAATCACACCCGCAGCAGCCTATAAGCTTACCTCTGAGAAAGTCAGCACCGCGCTTTCCCGCCTGGAAGATTTCAAACCCTATGTGCTGAAAAAACCAATCACACTTGAAGTCGAATTTACGAATCGTCTATCGGCTGAGCTGCTTGCCTATTTAAGTATTGTCGAGCGCATTGATGCACGCACAATTCGCTTCGTTGGCAAAGATATAATTGAAGTGTCCGACTTTTTAGATTTTATTACTACTTATAATTCCAATCTTTAACCAAAAACAGCTAAAGAGGCTAAAAGCGAAAAAGTCGGACACTTCTCGAACGCTGGGAGTACAGATCGGAAGAGCGTCG
>PVMK01140685.1_pt1 | contig 10640 bp, 11 predicted proteins | sample 1853481 | NCBI WGS metagenome assembly PVMK01 (sample SAMN08533507, study PRJNA380276) | Marine sediment metagenome, whole genome shotgun sequencing project. | reverse complement strand
TGTTCCGTGTGTCTCTGAGTCGTTTTGGTCTTATAAGCCTGGCCATTGCGTTGGTTGCAAGTGTTTTGTTCTTTCTTGGATTCCTTTGGGGTTGGATTTGGCCGCTCTTCAGTATGGCTCTGGCTGTGGGGATGACGATTATTGCGATGGGTGTTTGGAGGTTCTTGCAGTCTCGGGTGATCGTGCAACAACGAATCGTCCAGGGGGAGCAGCAATTAATGCAACTCGAAAATGAATTCGCAGGGAAACAATATCATGTTCGACAATTGGAAGGACAACTATACGATGCACAGCACCAGACGAATCAATCCGTGACCATTATTGAAGAATTACAGGTATCTCAGAATACAGCCCTTTCCCAATTGGAAAAGTATAAAGATGAGATTGACCAAACTCGTCGAAAGATTGACGGAATGCAAGAGGAATTACACGATCTTCGTCAACACGTGCCCGCATCTCCAGCTGAGTTTCCTTCTGAGCCTACGACGATAGATTACCAAGAGCTGATTCAAGAATGCGAAGCCTTCCAGATTGTGACTCGTGATCAAGGCGTTCTTCAACTTTTTCAAAATCTAAAGAAAGCTGCAGCGACCCAGGTTCCCATTTTGTTATTGGGAGAAACCGGCACGGGCAAAGAAGTCTTTGCCAAAGCGGCTCATGCACTGAGTCCTCGTCGACAGGGTCCTTTTATTTCCGTAAATATGGCCGCGATTCGTTCTGAGTTATTTGAGGGGGAATTATTTGGCCATGTGAAGGGTGCCTTTACTGGAGCTGTGGGTCGAACAGGCTTTTTAGAATCGGCACATGGCGGAACACTTTTTTTAGATGAAGTGGGCGATCTTCCCCTCGACTTACAAGCCAAACTACTTCGATTTTTAGAAGACGGGGGATTTTACCGAGTGGGACAGAGCTGTGTCACTCACGTAGATGCACGCATCATTGCCGCAACGAATCGTGATCTTCAACATGAGGTGCAAGCTGGTCGCTATCGGGAAGATTTGTACTACCGATTACGCGGTCTGGTCTTGACGCTTCCGCCTCTCCGGGTGCGTACCCAGGCCGATCATGTGTTGTTGGCCCAGTCTTTCTTACAGCAATGTGCGCAATTACAGCATCGAACGGATTTGGCCTTCACGCAAGGGGCCTTGGATGCAATCGTGGCACATCAATGGCCAGGCAATATTCGTGAATTGCGACAAACCATTGGCCAGGCTGTCGCGTTGGCAAACGGGCCTATGGTTACCGAAGGAGATTTGAATTTAGGAGAGCCCACAACATCGCTGGCTCGGGAAAATTGGATAAAAGAAGATTTGGGACAGCGAGAAGACGTCATGGTGTTGGATTGTTTACGCCGCCATAAATTTGAGATGCAAGCAACGGCCGCGACCCTGGGCTGGGATCGAGGAACAGTCACCCAGCGATTGAAAGGCCTGGGGTTTCAGGCGCTCATGGAATACCAAGGAAATATCCAGGCGGCTGCGCATGCATTGGCTGGTGACGAGAGATTCGTGCGAGTGGTCGAGGGACGACTCCGGGAATATGCGAATAATTTATTACCCCCCTCAAAACACTACGGGTCAGTTGAGGAGGCCATTGCCGACTGCCGGAAACGCTTTCGGAATTTACCGGAGCGACATTTTCCAGCCGTTGAGCAATTGATTCACGCACGTTTCGCGTCGCTGTAAGATGTGAAAAGAAAAAAGTGAGAAGGCAGCTCTGTGAAACGAGTCCTTCCCCTTCGCACTTTCCCCTTTTTCCTTCTTGCTAGGAGCCTGTCGGACTTAGGACGAATCGGCTGCAAAAGTGGCTAAGCGGTCCAGATTTCGCCGATTTCTTGGCCCATAGTCCCACTCTGGGCAGGCGAAATCGTCAAAATCTGCCCTCGCTCAGCCACTTTTTCGCTCTCGATTCCCTAAGCTCGACAGACTCCTAGGCCGGAACAAACTTCAGAGCTGCTGAATTGATGAAATAGCGTAATCCGGTCGGTTGTGGGCCGTCGTCAAAGATGTGGCCCTGATGTCCGCCGCAGCGCGCGCAATGCACTTCTGTCCGAGGATAAATGATTTTCCAATCGGTTCGAGTTTCGACAACCTTCTCTGAGATGGGCTCCCAAAAACTGGGCCAGCCGGTTTTACTATCAAATTTAGTCTCTGAGGAAAACAATGCCAGCGCACACCCGGCACATTCATAGATCCCTTTGGCTTTGTTGTCATTATATTCATTGGCGAATGGCCGCTCGGTGCCTTCTTGCCGTAAGACTTGGTATTGTTCAGGTGTAAGGAGGGCTTTCCATTCTTCATCGGTTTTGGTGATTTTTTGAATGTCCGAATGCTCGGGGACAGGGTTACCGGCTGCCAGAGATACGCCCAAGGATTTGGCGAATACTCCTAAGCCCAATACGACTCCAACTTTCATAAGATTCCTCCTATTCAACGACATATTAGACCTCCATGGGCTTGTTGTAGATCGATACGATTCTCCGATTTGACCCTTGAGGGGGTCCCAATCTTATCTACTGCAACAGTCTAGCAAAGTTGAGAATTGTTACGGAAATCTTGCCGAAACCTTTGACGCAACTCCGGAAAAAATTTTACAATATGAGTGTCTCGAACAACAAAAAAAATTGGGGCATCTCGTAAATAAAAGGTGAACAAATACAAGAGTAAACGACGTTCCGACAAGGTTTAACCACATTAGTGACGGAAGGAGTTGTTATGAATGGACAACCGCTGGATATTAAAATTGAAAGCCGAAATGTTGGCATGACTCCACGCTGGAAAACGGAAATTGAACGGCGAGTTAAAGTCTTGGAAACGGGGATCATTCGTCCTACTCATGCCCGCGTTACCCTCACCAAAAATGCCCATCATAAAAAAGGCGCGGATAACGCCGAAGCCTTGGTTGTCATTACCCTGCCTCCTAAACGGACGGTGACTGCTAGGAAAGAATCCAAAACCTTCGAAGAAGCCATCCGTGCCGCCTTTCATGCGGTGGAACACGAATTAGAAAAAATTGAAGAAAAGCGCGTAGCCCGCACCGCTAAAGCGGCCGGTAAAAAGGCTCTAAAGGTAGAAGCACTGTCCGTGGTGTGATGCTGTAAGGGCTCAAATCTCCATTCATCTCTTCACAACAAGTTATGGCGGGTGGGCACCTGCCCACCCGCCACTAAGATCCGTCACGAAATACCCATAGGGCCGGACACGTTTGGGTTGTGCCGGCGTCGCTCATCGTTTCCATACTTCCGGTATACGCGTTCTTCTCTCCTTGGCTCACTCCAAAATCGTCTCGGCCAATTGTACCGGGTATTTCGTGACGGACCCTAAGCCAAAATCCTGAAGAGGGCCTAGGTTCTTAGCCTGCTTGAGTTTCGCAATGACTTGGGTTAAGGCGTCATGGCTTGAATTTGTTTAAACCTTTCCGTGGCCATGTGGGTAGCTTTTGCGCATGCTCGTCGTTTGAATTTGAATGATGACTTCGAGTCTATGTGCACGCGAGGGGGGCATCGGCAATAAGGGAGTTATTGTCAAGGAGAATGTGAGGTACGGGCAAGAGCGACATAGGCGTATAATTGACATATAAAGTATGAATTCATATTATTCAAGTATGAAATCTACCATATCTGAAAAAGGACAAGTGACGATCCCTAAGCCCCTTCGTGACCGGTTAGGCCTTCTTCCCGGGCAGGTGTTGGATTTTCGAGAGGAGAAAGGCAGATTGGTGGCCACGAAGGCTCAGACGACAGATCCCGTGGAAGCCGTGTTTGGCATCTTACATTCCAAGCAAACCACTGACAAAACCATGACCACCTTGCGTGGGAAACCGGATCCTCGGTGATCACCGCTGTTGATACGAATGTCTTGATTGATATTTTTGGGGCCGATCCCAATCATGGGGTTTCTTCAAAAGAGGCCATTCGTTCCTGTATCTATCAAGGGTCTTTAGTGACCTGTGAGGTTGTGTGGGCCGAGGTATCGGCTGTATTCCCTTTGGAGACTAGCGCTCAGGAGGCCCTACAATCTTTGGGAGTGAAGTTTTCCCCTTTAGGGCTTGAAGCCTCGTTGTTTGCTGGTCGATTGTGGAAGGATTATCGGCAAAAAGGCGGACGGCGAGACCGCATGGTTGCTGACTTTCTCATCGGAGCCCATGCTCTATACCATGCGGATGCGTTGCTGACTCGAGATCGTGGGTTCTATCGATCTGGAATGCCCAAGCTGAAAATAATCGATCCATCAAGGTAGCCCGGTGAGAAAAATCGTCTCAGACCCTTAGATTCCCATACCAGCTATTTCCTTGAGAAATGTATTCCATTCTTCCGTCAAACCAACTGTTTTGGCCATCGTTGCAACATGCTCTTGATGGCGTGCGTGTGGTTGTTGATGGACAAATAATGTTTGAGCATCTAACAGATCCTTTGGCCCCCCTGCATAGAGTTTAAGCAGGAGTAAGGCTTCCCAGGACACGACCGGTATCAGAGTGTGAGCAAGCTCTAGCTCTTGGATATGGCTAAACAGCACTTGAGACCAAACGGATGGCAGCATAATCAGCTGAATGGGAATCTGTTGGGCTTCGCCTAATTTATACACTCGAAACACTCCACGTAGAGGATCGTCCTGATCACCTTCTTCATAGGTTCCCCCTAGCAACTTTGCTAAATCGGAGGGCCGTGCTCCACCGAGAGCAATGGCGAAGTCAATGTCTTGTGTGGCTCGTGGAGTTCCCCAAGCCGCAATAGCCAAACCCCCAACTAAGCCAAAATCTTGAAGAAGACCTTGGTCTTTTGCCTGTGCAAGTTGCGCAATGATCTGGGTTAAGGCGTCTTGGAACATGAACGGGAAAGATTGTAGCAGATATCTGAAAGATCAAGGGCCCGCTGAAGGCGTTGGGAAGGGGTCATGGCCTGAATTTCTTTAAACTTTTCTTTGGCCATGTGAGTGGCTATTGCGCTTGCCCGCCGTGTGAATCTGAATGGAGAAGACGTGTTTAGGGGATTCATTTCGATAATTCTAGCCTATTTTAGCCTAAACAGGAACAACAAGCGTAGCCTGTGGAACATCAGTCTTCCTTGCCGAATTATTGCTGGACGATGTGAAGCAGTTCGCGGCCGGCCTGCATGATTTCTTCAAGCCGTTCAGGGGTGTTGGCTTCGCCGTAACAGCGAACGATTGGTTCGGTGCCGGATGGACGAATCAGGTACCAACCGCCACCGGATAATATTAATTTACAGCCATCCAGTTTATTGACCTGTGTGACCTCTGTGCCGGCAAATGTGGTTGGGGGATGGTCAATAATCTCTTTGACCTGTTTTTGCATTGATTCATTAATAGTGAGGTCTTGTCGTGAGGCATAGAGAACTCCGACACGATCAAACAGATCTTTAAGCAAGTCTTGAATGGTTTTTCCGGTGAAGGCCACCATTTCCGCCACTAAGGCCCCCGCAAGAATTCCATCTTTTTCTGGCACATGACCTTTGATCGACAAGCCGGCACTTTCTTCTCCGCCGAACACAATCTCTCCTTTAGCTAATAATTCACCGATGAATTTGAATCCTACAGGAGTTTCGTGCACCGTTAAGCCATGGTGCGCTGCCACCGCATCGATCAGATGGGTGGTGGCTACTGAACGGGCCACCGCTCCGGTCCATTGCCGACTTTTTATCAGATAATCTAAGAGAATCGCCAAGACATAATTGGCTTGGATAAACGTCCCGTCGGCATCTACGACTCCGAACCGGTCCCCGCCACCATCGGTGGCGAGCCCAAGATGAGCTTCTTCACGACAGACGGTGTCTTTTAATTCTTGCAATGTTTCGTCTGTGGGTTCGGGCCGAAACCCTCCAAAATACGGATCACGCCAATGGTGCAGAACCGCCAGCTTGGCCCCCGCTCCCCGAAGAAATTCGTCGAGATAATTTCGTGTTGTCCCGAAAAGTGGGTCAAAGATAACGCGAATGCGGCCGTTGCGGATGCGGTCTCGATCAACCATGCGTTCTAAGGCTTTGAGATAATCCGGTTGAGGATCAAAATATCGCACCATCCCATCCTTTTGTGCATGTTCCCATGGTGACCATTTGATGTGTTCGCCATGCAACAGAGGCAGGATACGCAGTTCAATAGCTTTGGTAGTTTCGGGCAATGCAGGCCCACCCCAGTCTGGCGTAAATTTGATGCCATTCCACTCTGGGGGATTGTGACTGGCTGAGATATTAATCCCACCTGCCAATTTCCGATTGATGACATGATAGGAAATGGTAGGAGTTGGTGTATCCCGATCACACAGTAAGCAGGGAATGCCATGGGCCGCCATGACTTCAGCCGCCACCTTGGCAAATTTTTCCCCTAAAAACCGAGCGTCATAGCCGATCAGAATGCCCTGCTGACCAATTTTTTGCTGGCGCAGGTATTGCGCAATACCTTGGCATACGATCCGAATGTTTTGGACCGTAAAATCCTCTGCAACGATGGCCCGCCATCCTGAGGTGCCAAATTTGATTGAGTCCATGGTCAAGAGGTAAGAAATTTTGGAAAGGTTGCAAGGAGCCGGATCTTAGGAATATTGGTTAAGAATAGAGCATTTTCTCTTTTCTCGCTAGTCCTCAGAACAAAAATCCGAGGACTGGTTCCCCAAGAAATTAACTTTCTACATTGTCAAAGAGGGAAACCCTACCGGAGAAATACTGTGAACTCGAGTATCTGCAGATGGGAGTGAAAAGCGAAAAGACTTCATTCGTGATGAATGAGGCCTAAGAAGAGAGGGAACAATCAGGTCTACTGTTTCTTTTTTCGTAAAAAGGGAAGTGCTAAGAGCCCGGAGCCTAGTAACATCATAGTTGAGGGTTCAGGGGTAGTTGTGTATTGGCCGCCCACTAAGTCGATGCCTAAAGGTGTCCCCTTAATCGAATCTCGGGTTTGGTTATTGGTGATATCCCAATTATTTCCCCATAGGGTAAATCCAGAGGCCGTTAAATTATTAGGGCCACCATTAATTGCACCGGAACAACACATCTGTTGTGAATCGACGAAATAAAAGGTGCCGGCTTCATCTTTCAGGGTTCCAGTTAAGAAGGTATAGTCAAGAAACCCTGAAGCAAATCCTCCAGCCGCTGGGTCAGAGAGTTGTCCTCCAGTAATTTGCAACTTCCCTTGTGGGGCAGTGAGTGTCCCAGTGATACTGGTGAGAGAGATGACGTCGGTATCCAGGACAGCGCTTAAGGTACCGCTAAACGCCCAATAGAGTTTAGCACCACCCATACACAAATTGTTGCTTCCACAACTTGTGGCCTCGTGGATGCCACTATAACTATAGCCGCCACCAGACCCCTGCCCAATCTCAATGGAGATAGGGGTGGTGTCGGCCCAAAGCGGTTGGATTCCCGTGATGAAAAACATTATTCCGAGTAAAAGTCCGAATCGACCAATATGATTCATGATTTTTCTCCCTTATCCATCCGCTAAACCGGTTAGGTATTATTTATGGGATTGTTTAATTCCCGAACTTCGCAATCCTCATGCCAATGCGAGAAGGGTGAGAAAGTCATGCAAATTGTGAAACATCGGTGCGAGAAGGTGCGCGTTCATGTCCGTTCATTGACTGGCTTTTATGGGAAGTTTCTTTAAAAGCGTCGTAGAGTTTTACTTAATCCTTGAGAAGGTTTTTTAGGAAATGAGAGAAAAGAAAAACAACATGAAGAATTGACCATCAACGATCAGAAATATCCATGAATGGAGCCTGTCAGTTTATTTTCTTGGTATGAAATCAACAGCCAATGAGTGTGAGGTCCAGTAAAGATAACCATGCATAGATAAGAATTAAAGAAAAAATTGTTGATCGGATCTTCCAGACTGAAGACGGCTTGGAGACTTCCGGTAAAATAAGAAGAAGAAAAATGAGAGATCTTACAACTGAAGGGGGTTAGTCTGGTACGGAAGAGTATAGAAGGAGCTTCCCACTGTTTAGGGGGTAGCGGTGGAAGTCATGCAAAGCATGAACCGCCCGTCCGTGAGAAAGTGCTTTCTTGACGAGAAAAATCTTGAGGGATTTACTCTTTAAGTTCACACCAAACCGGGGTGTGATCGGAGGGCTTCTCCATACCTCGAGGATTTCGATCAACATCGGCAGTGCTCAGTCGATCGACTGCCTGTGGTGAGAGCATCAAATGGTCAATGCGTAAGCCCTCATCCCGGTTCCATCTGCCAGCTTGGTAATCCCAGTAGGTGTAGAGTCCCAGTTCCGGATGAAACGCACGAAGAGCGTCGGTGTAACCTAGGTGGCATAGTTCTCGAAAACGGGCCCGGGATTCCGGCCGGCAGAGCGCATCCTCTGCAAAACCTTGAGGATCGTAGACATCGTCATCGGTGGGGCACACATTAAAGTCACCTCCCAATACCACGGCCTCTTCCAAGGCCAAAAGAGAGCGGGCATGGGCGATTAATCGATCCATCCATTTGAGTTTGTACGAAAATTTCTCCGTGCCGACAGGATTCCCGTTGGGTAAATAAATGGAGGCGATCCGAACGTTTCCTATCACGGCTTCCACATAGCGGGCTTGTTCGTCAGAGGGATCGCCGGGAAGTGCGGTCTGTTCCACCTCAATAGGCATCTTTGGAGAGGATGGCCACGCCATTGTAGGTTTTTTGTCCAACGATGGTCATGTTGTATCCCAATTCGTCTATGGCCATTCTGGGGAATTGGTCCTCAGTGGTTTTGAGTTCCTGTAAGAGGACGACATCCGGATCAGCTTGTGCCACCCATTCCATCAAGTGAGGAATCCTGACCTTAATTGAGTTCACATTCCAGGTGGCAATTTTCATGGGCAGACTTATATAGATTATTGAACGATCATGATGGTGAAGAAGGCGATGATTCGGTGTCGCGTTGGAAGGTGACTTGAAAACCTTGAAATTGCTTTTGAAAAAGTGTTTTTAAAATGAATGGCGTAATGCCAAAGAAAAAAATGACCTTAATACAGATATCTAACAGATACTGAGAGTCTTCAGAAACGGTAATATTAAGGGTCACCGGAACCCACCACCCAATTGTCATATGTACAAAAGCCAGAATCACCACATGTCTCCACACCAGAAACCACACAAGTTTCAATAACTCCCCATAGGTCGGTATCTCCATCATTCTTTGTATTCCTTTCTCATGCACCTTATTCAAATTCTTCAATGGGCGTCATCCCAGGATGGGCCGTGGGCCGGCGTCGACGGTGAGGGGAATGGAGAGTTGCAGTGCTGGAAGTGTGGCCGATTCCATGACCTGCTTGATGACTTGGGCGGTCTCATCCAGTGCAGATTCCTGGACTTCGAAGAGGAGTTCATCATGCACCGTCAATAACATGAAAGCTTTGCCCGTTAAGCCATGTTGTTCCAGAGCTTGAGGAACGCGGATCATGGCGCGCTTTAAAATATCGGCTGCGGTTCCCTGAAGGGGGGCGTTGATCGCGGCTCGTTCGGAAAAATTTCGTCGTGCCGGATTGCTGTCGTGAATGGCAGGGACGTGACATCGACGGCCAAACAGGGTTTGAACATACCCGTGCTCGCGGCAAAATTGCTTGGTGCGCTCCATGTAGCCTTGAATACCTGGATACCGCTCGAAGTAGGATTTGATATAGGAGGCCGCTTCCGACTGCTCCACCCCTAATTGTCTGGCTAAACCAAACGCACTGATGCCATAGATGATGCCGAAATTAATAGCTTTGGCTTTCCGCCGAACTCCCGAATCCATATTCTCCAATGGAATGTCGAAGACCTGGCTGGCGGTGAGGGCGTGAATATCTTGTCCGGCCCAAAACGCCTGTTTCAAGACGGCAATATCTGCGACATGAGCTAACAGGCGTAATTCGATCTGCGAATAATCCAAAGATAAAAGTTGACAGCCGGGCTCGGCCACAAATGAACGACGAATTTTTTCGGCCTTCTTCCGTTCGGATCGGAATATTCTGGAGATTTCGGTCGGTTGAGGATAACCGTCCCGTCGCGGCTGATGCCATAGCATACGAAGTATGGACACGATTGGTTTGTGGGTTGATTTGGTGAATGAGCGCTTCGGCATAGGTGCTGCGGAGCTTGTCCAAATGTCGCCACTCCAAAACTTTCTCCGGTAATTCATGCCCCTGTGCGGCCAAAGATTCCAAGACATCGGCTCCGGTCGCGTAGCTCCCGGCTTTGCCTTTTTTCCCACCTTCCAGTTTGAGACCCTCAAAGAGGACTTCGCCTAATTGTTTGGGCGACCCCACGTTAAAGGTTTTTCCCGCTAGTCGATGAATCGCCTCTTCCAAGTGGTGGAGCCGTTGTGCAAACTCCTGTGAAACCTGCTTGAGCTGGGCCAGGTCGACCTTGATACCTTTTTGTTCCATGGCGGCCAGAACAGGAATCAAGGGCCGTTCAAGCGTTTCATACGCGGTGGTCAAACGTTCCTCAAGAAGACGTGGCTTGAGAGCCTGATGGAGACGCAAGGTGATATCTGCGTCTTCCGCCGCATAATCCAGGGCTTTCTCTAATGGAACGTGGTCAAAGGTGACTTGTGACTTGCCAGTGCCGGCGACCTCTTTATATTTGATTGCGGTGTGTCCTAGATAGAGGTCGGCCAGGTCGTCCATGCTATGGCCGTGCTTGCCGCCTTCTAATACATAGGAAAGG
>PVMK01177524.1_pt1 | contig 10642 bp, 11 predicted proteins | sample 1853481 | NCBI WGS metagenome assembly PVMK01 (sample SAMN08533507, study PRJNA380276) | Marine sediment metagenome, whole genome shotgun sequencing project. | reverse complement strand
AAATTCACGCCTTTGGCGAGACTCATAAAGGGTAGTCCAATTATAACTGACATTGCTCTTGAACACGCCTCCATGAGGCATGTTCAGGCCATACACACATTGTCTGTAACCTTTTTTAGAAACGGAGAAGAAAAATGATTATTGTACTCAAAAAAGACATCTCCCAAAAAGACTTCCAGGAAGCAGTGGATACCGTCATAGCACCTCCGGCTTTGCCGGAGGTGCTATGACTATTTTATTTTAAAAAACAAAAAAAATGTCGACATATATTACCATGCGAAGTATTGTTAAAAACAACCTAAGCACCATGAAACAGATCTCACCTTCAAAAGAGACCAGAATAAATTTTAAATAATTTAGCAAGTTAATAAATGGAAGCAAAAAAAATACAGGACAGCGCCATCACCACATCTATCATCATGATGCCTGAAGATGCAAATCCGGCCGGTAATGTCCACGGCGGCATCATTATGAAACATGTTGACGAATCTGCCGGTATTGTTGCTTTCAGACACAGCCGGAACAACTCAGTTACCGCATCCATTGACAGTCTGGTATTTCACTATCCTGTTTTTGTAGGCGACCTTTTGACCCTTAAAGCAAGCATAAACCTAGCTGCAAAATCATCCATGGAAATCGGGGTAAGAATAGAATCGGAAAACCTGTTAACCGGAGAGGTTAGACACAATGCGTCTGCCTATCTTACCTTTGTAGCTCTTGACAAGTCCGGCAGACCCATCCAAGTTCCTTCTCTTATTTTTGAGACTGAAGACGAAAAACGGCGAAACAGCCAAGCCCAAACACGAAGAAGTAACCGGCTGGCAGCACGGGAACAGGAGAAAAAACAGTCCATTTAAAACTGCCGGCCTGTTTTTACTTTATCAATAAAGCCTGACCCAATTACTTTTACAGTTCAAACCGGTTATTTTTAAACTAAAACTATATTTCTCTTTCTTATTTTCCAATTCCCCTAACCTGATAATTACCCTTCATAATAAACCACTATAGCTAGGATTTGCCATGCTAAAAGCAATTAGCACAACATTTCACGTTGATTTAAATTTAGTTAGATATTCTCTTGCATATTTAAATTATATTAGTTATGATTTTTGTGTCATAAAAACTATTATTAATAGCATTAATATATTTTCCTTGCATTAAACTACAGTTATTTAAAATCAATAATATCAATTATAATAAGGATAGGGGGACTTTAATGGACATTATCGGGACAAAAAATCTAAGAGATGTAATTGAACTGAAAGTCAGCCAGTTTCCAGACAGGGAATGTATTGTTTTTGAAGACCGGGAAGGAAATGTTATCCGCTACACTTACACTGAATTTAATATTCTGATTAATAAGTACGCAAACATTCTTCTTGATAAAGGCATTAAAAAAGATGATAAGGTCGTCGTCCACATGCTCAATTCTCCTGAATACCTCTTTTCATGGTTTGCCCTGGGAAAAATAGGTGCCATAATGATTCCCACCAATGTGCTTTCCGGTGCTTTTGAGCTGGAATATTATCTTAATTACTCTGAATCAGTTGCTGTTATCACCGAACCCAATTACATGGATACTTTTACCGGCCTTCTTGACAAATGCAAAAGCGTTAAACAGATATTTTTAGCAAGAACCTCACCGCGTTACCCGAGCCAAAAACTCTATCCCGATTCAATCGTTATGGCAGACCTTTTAAGGGACACGTCGGCTGAATTACCTGAAATAGAAATTAACAATGAAGATGATCTGATGTGGCTTTTTACTTCCGGCACAACCTCAAGGCCCAAAGCTGTACAGCTGACCCATGCAAATGCAGTCTTTGCAGGTATATTCGGCGCACAGGCCTGGAAAGTAACCCCTGCAGACAGACACTTTATTGTGCTTCCTCTTTTTCATGTCAACGGCCAGTTCATATCAGTCATGCCCACCCTGACCGCAGGAGCAACACTCATCATGGCGGAACAGTTCAGTGCAACAAAATTCATGCCCCAGGTACGGGCACATGGCGCAACCACAACCAGCCTTGTTGCGGCAACCCTGAAAATGGCCTACAACCAGCCCCCCCATGAACTTGATGCGGAAAACAATCTCAGGATCATCATGTATGCAATCGTCATTCCTGACGAAATCTGGGAGGGGTTTGAAAAACGCTTTGACACAAAACTGTGCGACTTGTGGGGCATGACAGAAACACTTGGGGCAACAACCCTTAATCCCATTGACGGTGTCATGAAAAGAAACTGCATTGGAATGCCCAGAGCAGAAAATGCCCTCAAAGTAATTGATGAAAAAGGAAATGAAGTACCTTCTGGAACCGTGGGAGAGATTATTGTTAAAGGCGTACCCGGCAGAACCCTGATGAAAGCCTATTATAACAACCCTGAAGCAACAGCAGAGACCATTCGTGACGGCTGGCTCTACACCGGTGACAATGCCTATATGGATGAAGACGGTTATTTCCATTTTGTTGACAGAAAAAAGGACATGATTAAACGATCAGGAGAAAATGTGGCAGCCACTGAAGTTGAGTATGTCATCAGCCTGCACCCTAAAGTAAAAGAGAATGTTGTCATTGGTATTCCTGATCCTATTCGTGATGAAGCCATCATGGCCCTGATCATCCTGAACCCGGGTGAAACCTGTGAAGAACAGGAAATAATAGACTGGTGCGCGGAAAAGCTGGCAAAGTTCAAAGTTCCGGGATTTGTAAAATTTAAAGAAGATTTTCCAAGAACATCAATCGGTAAAGTCCAGAAAAATATACTCAAAAAAGAAGAAACAGAAGCAATGGCAAAATAATAAATATTTTACGAGGAGGTCAACATGCCGCTTTATATCACACTGTGGAAATACACAGCTGAGGGTTTCAAGGACATCAGAAACACTGCTTCACGTTTTAAAGCCGTAGAAAAGATCATTGAAGCAAATGGTGGAAAACTCGTTAATATCTACGGTCTTGTGGGAGAATATGACGTAATAACCATAGTTGAAATGCCCAATAAAAGTACCCTTGTTTCAACAATCATTAAAATAGCAGCATCAGGCAGAATAGTTCCAAAGACTCTACAGGCGCTCCCTATCGAAGAGTTTTTAAAGAAATTACTGGAGATGTTTAGGATAGAAGCTCTGGAGCTGAAAAATAAATCAAATTTGAGCGGTCAGACATTCATCAAGCTTTTTTAAAAGATCTTCGGCTGAAGAAAAGATAAGGTCACATGAGCAGTCAATCATAAGGTTAACCTGTGCGCCCGGCACATCCCCAGCGCTTCTAAAGTCAGTCCTTATTCCAAATATGGGCTGATTTTTTTTCCTTATGGAATAAAAATATCCAATCTCCCAGGCTGTGCCGTCATCCACGAGGGGGCCGTCAAGAAGAGCGATCAGTACATCCGTTTCTTTAAGGTGTTTTTCACAGAGCGCAAATATTTCATACTTTGTATCCTCTCCCCATTTCTCCATGTCTTCCGGAGAAACAAGCTCATAGGGCCATACAACATCAATTTCTTTACCTGCTTTTGCCGCAAGAACCAGTATCTTTGATTTTAGATCTCTCAGCCAGTTTTGCTCTGCCTGGGTAAAGAGCGGCCCGGCAAGATAAAGTTTCATAAATATTCTTTCTATTATCCACACCCTGAAAGGTGCGGCCTTAGACTGTCAGCTCAAAGGGCTTATCCTAATGAATACAACTTCTTTCATCATTGACCTACAGTGGCAGATACTGCTCTTTTTGACAACCAAAGAAACGATGCAAAGAGACTCACCCGCACTGTCTATTCCCTGTTATTTTTTCACAGATCACACAGTTCAGAAATCACATTTTCCATTTCATTGATCCTTTTTTCCACAAGCCTGATTCGTTCAAGGATCTGATCCTGACCCTGCCAGATGACTTTCATTTTGCGATACAATTAAATCCTTAAGCTTTTCAATACCCAGGTCGCCCTTAACCTCCTTCTTATCACTCTCCTGGTCAAGGTAGGTCTTTCTATCTATCCTTTGATCTTTTTTATAGGTATCAATATATTTTATCTGACCGTTATTAAAATATTCTCTTGCAATCCCCTCTTTTTTGCCATCTTTAAAGTTCCATTCCCCCTTTAAAACACCGCTTTCATAGTATTCCTTATAAAGCCCCCCAAGCAGGCCATTTAAATAATTCCTAGATTCTTTTAACTGTCCGCTCCCGTAATATTCCTTAAAAAGCCCTTCAGGCTTAGGCCCGCAACATTTTCCCCATTCTCTAAAGATCTTACCATTTTCATAGTACTCCTTGACCATTCCCCTCTGATTTACCATTGATAATATAATCTTCTTTTTTTAGATTCCCTTTTTCATAATATTCTATTGTCTTTCCCTCTATTTTTCCCGTTCTTAAAATCTGTTTCCTTATATTTCCGGCCGCTATTATAATATTCCGTAGTCACCCCTTCTGCCTTGTCATTGTGCAGATGCAGTTCAAGCCACAACATACCGTTTTCGTGATATATCTTTGTTAAGCCCCTCTCTTTTACTGTCTTTGTAATAAGCTTCTGCAAGGATATTACCGTTGTCATAATACTGGTTAACCATACCGTCAGGGATTTTTCCTTCAAGCTTTATAACGTCGTAATTTTTGTCAACAATTGCTTTGGCAACCTCTTTTCCATCAGTGTAAAAAACAAGAGTTGTTGTTCCGTCATCATTGTCAGTTTTTTTTCTAATTACTTCGCCGGTTTTCATCTTTTTTGTCCTGTCCTTTTATTTATATTAATTCTTCAACAAGCTTTATTTGCTTTTAAAAACTTCTTTTATAGCCTCAGTCAGGCTGTTAACAGTAAAAGGTTTTTTTACAATTATATCAACATTTTTTTTATCAGATTCTTCTTCAGAAGGCATCAGATCCCATCCGGTTGTTAAAATTATCGGCATATTTTTATCGATCTTTTTTATCTCTTTTGCTACCTGCCAGCCTGTCATTCCAGGCATGGCAAGATCCGTAATAACCAGGTCAAATTTCTTTTTTCTGAAAACATCGACCCCCTGTTCTCCATCACAGACAGTATAAATATTATGTCCTTCATTTATAAGTATCTCTTCTAACACTTCACAAACGGGCTTTTCATCTTCAATTACCAGAACATTAATTTTTTTCTGTACCGTAACAGCCTCGGAACTTTCCTTTTTTACAACAGTGTCTTCATCCAGAGGAAGTCTAATAGTAAAGGTAGTTCTTTTACCCTTAATACTGTTAACAGAAATCATACCTCCGTGTTGTTTGATTATTCCATATGATACGCTCATGCCCAGCCCTGTTGCTTTAGGCCCCTTAGTGGTAAAAAAAGGATCAAATATTTTATCTATCTCTTCCTTATCAATACCCTTGCCCGTATCCGACAATTCAATTACCGCGGAATCATCTTCCATAGCAGCTCTAACCAAAATATCTCCGCCATCGGGCATTGCATCAAAAGCATTATTTAAAATGTTTGTTATTACTTCACGCAGTTCAGATTCGTTCCCTGCTACACAAAGAATTGGAGAAGTAAAGTCCCTTATAATGTCAATAGATATCCCCCTTGCCTGAGCCTGATTCTTCCATCTCGGGCGAGTAAACTCTATTGCGTCATTTAATATATCAATAAAATTTATAGTTACGAATTCCCCCTCTTTTTCCTCCCTTGCAAATTTCATTATACGCTTAACTGTATCAGCACCATCAAGGGATGCTCTTTCAATTATCTTAAGACTCTCATTTATCTCTTTAATCAGTTTTTCGATATCTTTTTTCTCTTTGGCCTTTTCAATAGCCCGCATAACAAGCTGTGCCCGTCCCAGAATCGCAGCAAGTACATTATTAAAATCATGGGCAACCCCACCTGCCAGCTCTCCAATAGAACTAAGCTTTTCAGCCCTCAAGAACTGCTGCTCCATTTCTTTTCTTTCTGTTATGTCACGCAGCATTACAACAGCACCTGATGGCTGATCATCCTCATTTTTTAAAAGAGAAATATTACATTCAAAAGGCATGCTATCTTCATTTTTCTTCATGAAAAAAATTTCAGAAACATCATAAAAACCCTTACTATAAAGCTCCTCATAAAAGTTTTTTCCATCTTTTCTATACTCATCGCCTTTCGGAATAAAATCCGTCATATCTTCGCCCAGCATTTCATCTTTCGAAAACCCAAGCAATCTTTCAACTGAATCATTTATCCTTATTATTTTACCTGTAGTATCAGTAACAACTATTCCATCCCTGGTAGTTCTAAATATGTTTTCAAGAAAATCCCTGGATTCTCTGACCCTGCTTTCAGCTTCCTTAATTGCTGTAATATCTGTTATGACTGCAAAAATACCAGCAAAATTATCATCATCAATAATGGATTCCGGTGAGATAATGACAGACATTTTATTTTTATCTTTTTTTATCCATTCTACTTCATATGAAGCTATGTTACCTGAACCGCGTTCAGAAAGAATAGCTTTCATAACAGCTTCTGATTTTTTATCCTCTCTCTCGAGAAAATTATCTAAAGAAGAACCCTTCAGCTCATCTCTTGCATATCCTGTCATCACACATATCTTTTCATTCACATAAGATATCTCTCCCTCACTGTTCATAACAACAAGTCCCTCATTCATGGTTTCAACAAGCCGGCGAAAACTCTTTTCGCTTCCCCTTAAGGATATCTCACTCACCATAAGCTGCTCATTGGTTGCTCTAAGCTGCTCATTGGCTGATTTAATCTCGTTATCATTGGAAACCAGACGAAAGTAAACTTCTCTTAACTGCTGCTCTCTTTTCTCAAGATCTTTTGTCTTTTCTTTTACAAGTTCATCCAGATTGTCACGGTGTTTTCTCAGCTCCTGCTCTATTTTTTCCCGCTCGGTTATGTCTCGTATAATTGCTGCACTGGCAAGAATTTCTCCTTTTTTGTCATATATAAGAAAGATATTTTCCTCTACTGGAATTATTTTCCCATCCTTGCGTAGTACTGCTGACTTTATATTATTAATCCTTCCGGTTTTAAAAAGCTCCAGAGTAAAGTTCTTTTGGCTATCAAAAAAAGTCTTATCCAATATTATCTTTTCGCCGGTCACAGATTCATACTCCCCTCCTGTAACAGGCGACAGAAAGTTCGCGGTTTTGCCAATAATATCTTCTTTTTCAAAACCGGTCATCTCAACAAAAGCCTGATTAATCCCGGTAACAACTCCTTTAGCATCTGACTGGATAATGCAGTCAAGAGAATTGGAAATCAGATTCTCAAGAGACTCCTTTTCCTCCCTCAGGATATGCTCAGATTTCTCAAGCGCCTCAACCCTCTTCTCAACTCTCTTAAGTTCTGCTAAGAGGTCATTGTCTTTATTTTTAGCGGACATAAAATGTTCTCCGAAAGATTTTTTGAAAAGGATAATCCCTTAAATTATACCGTCTGATAATTTTCTCCGCAAACAGGTGAGAAGGTAAAGGCAAAGGATCTGGCCACTTTATACTGCCATGCGTGATCACAAAGTTATCAAAATTTTAAATGTTTCAATATTTAGCTTAATTTATTAATCAATTTAACAAAAAAGAAGTCTGCAAACAATTGAATTTTTGTGATATTTATTGCTTGCTGTTTATCTAAGCTGATTATAGTATATTAGAAACTAATAGTCTTATTTTATGTTTATTTTATTAAAAAGAAAATTATGAACAAAATACTGATAATTGATGATGATGCCAGACTGGTCAAAAACCTTTCAACCTACTTAAAAGATTTTAACTACCAGACAGAAGCAGCTTATAATGGAGCAGAGGGTTTGAAAAAAATAGAATCTTTTTCCCCGGACCTGGTAATACTTGATCTTATGATGCCTGAAATAGACGGCCTGGATGTATGCCGGGAAATAAGAAAGACAAGGTCTGTTCCGGTTATCATGCTCACTGCCAGAGGAGAAGAACCGGATATCGTCGCAGGGCTTGAAGTCGGGGCAGACGATTACCTGACCAAGCCGTTCAGCCTTAGAGAACTGCAGGCAAGGATAAAGGCACGTTTAAGACGGCCTGTCCCAGGCCCAGGACTCTGATGAAACAGGAGAAAAAACAATTTCCTGCAGAGGAATAACGCTGGATCCTTCAAAAAGAGAAGTGTCCAAAAATGGAGTTATCCTTTCCTTAACCGGGACAGAGTTCAACCTTCTGTGGCTTATGATGTCTCAACCGGGGGTAGTTTTCAGCAGAGACAGGCTTCTTGATGAATTAAGGAACCGCGAGCTGGAAGCGTTTGACCGGTCAATTGATGCGCACATAAGCCATCTCCGTAAAAAAGTAGAGGATTCTCCCAAAAACCCTTCCTATATCATAACAGTATGGGGAACCGGATATAAGTTCGTGGCTGAATAAGATGAAAAACTTTCGCATCAGTATCTACTGGAAACTTTTCTTTACTATATTATTATTTATTCTGCTGACATCCATAATCATCGGCATGCTCTATATCGGTTTTGCGCCCTTAACAGAAATCCACACCCAGACAAAAAAAAGCCTCATAAACCAGACAAAACTTCATGCTGAACGAATCACTTTTGAGCTTGAAAACACCTCGTCTTCTCTTGAAGATATCATAAAGGACCTTCATGTAAAAGAAGAAGCCGATATAATAATAATTGATACAGAGGGAAATGAACTGATATCTTTTATCGAAGAGGGTCTTAAAACAACAACCGGCGATCATTCACGAGCCATTGAATCCGCACTGACACAGGGATGGGACATCCAGACACTCTATTACCGCTGGGAACTGACTCCGATTGTATCCGTCCCCCTGAAAAAAGACAATGAGGTTATCGGTATAGTCCAAAGCTATTATCCAATAACACGGAATCTTCAGAGGGTTCTTCCCAGAGGTACCACTACACTTATCTCTATTATTATTCTGGGCGGACTCACAAGCCTGCTGTCACGATATTTGACAAGACCTATACTGGAACTTACAAAAATCGCACGTGAAATGACAAAAGGGCGTTTCGGACTTAAAGTACCGATACGTTCACATGATGAAGTCGGCCAGCTTGCAGAAACATTCAATAACATGTCACAAAGCCTTGAAGAACTTCACAACTCCAGGAGAGAATTATTCGCTGACATCTCACACGAGATCAGATCTCCGCTTGCCAGAATACTTTCTGACGCGGAAATACTCATCGACAGAAAGATGGATGAAGACGAACGAAATCAGCACCTGCAGGCAATATGTACTGATGTTAAAAACCTTGACCAGCTGATAGCAGACCTTTCTATCCTTTCAAGACTTGAGCTTAATCAGGTTGAGATGTCATTTTCATGCTCAAAGATAGAAAACATCCTCTCAGATACAGCTTCGCTTTTTATCTTAAGAACAAAAGAAAACAACATAACCCTTAAACAATCTGTAGGGCAAAAACCTGCCTGAGGCCATGATTGATGCCAGAAGAATAGGACAGGTCATGTCCAACCTTTTAACCAATGCCATCAGGTACACCCCTGAAGGAGGTACCATAGAAATAGGGGCAAAACAAAGGGATCAATCAATCGAGATATGGGTCAAAGATAATGGGCTGGGAATTCCCGAAGAAAAACTGCCTCATATCTTTAAACGCTTTTACCGGATCGACAAATCAAGATCACGTTCAACCGGTGGAACAGGGCTGGGCCTTGCCATTGCCCGACAGTTTGTAAAGGCTCACGGAGGAAACATATTTGCAGAAAGCAAACCCGGAGAAGGAACCCGCATATCTTTCACTCTTCCTGTCTCAGTGCAGCCAGGAGTTTAAACTTACTTCTTTTCAACCTGAAATTTTACTTACATTTCCAGACTTACCCAATGCTATAAAAACATATAATCCTCAATTTTCCTTTACTTTTTTAATATTTTCCCCTAATCTGGAGACACTAGAAATTATTTATAACAATCAAATCATAAGCACTCCCAAAAGGAAAGCTCAGCAGCTGGACAGAAAATGCAGCATCAAATTCTTCAAAAAGATAATTATCAAACAACACCCGGCAAAGAAAAACTTCTGCACCGTCTGCTTTTCAGATCCCGAATATATTATGTGATACGGTTTCTGCTTGTTGTGCTCCGTTCCTGGCCGAAAGCCCGCACAAACAGACTGTCAAGAAAAGACTGGTATAATTCATCTCTTGCAATGTTTAACTTTATTGAAGACTGCGGCGGAATTTTCAACATCAGGGGACTTGAAAACCTAAATCCAGCAGAAACTCCTGTGGTAATAATAGGCAACCATATGAGCACTTTGGAAACCGTAACCCTGCCCTTTATGATTCTGCCGTTCAAGTACGCCATATTTGTGATTAAGGAACAAATCTTTAAAATCCCTTTTTTCGGACCCTACACCAAAAGCACCGGATGCATCGGAGTCAGCAGGAAAAGTCCTTCCGAGGACTTTAAGCAGGTCATGAAAGAAGGATCCACAAAACTTCAAAACGGACAGTCTGTAATCGTCTTCCCTCAATCAACCCGGGATATAACCTTCAACCCGGAAAACTTCAATTCACTCGGCATCAAACTGGCAAAAAGAAATAAAGTCCCGGTGATTCCCCTTGCGGTAAAAACCGATTTCTGGACAAATGGAAAATTTTTAAAAGATTTCGGTCCTCTTGATCTCTCGAAG
>PVMK01119477.1_pt1 | contig 10642 bp, 10 predicted proteins | sample 1853481 | NCBI WGS metagenome assembly PVMK01 (sample SAMN08533507, study PRJNA380276) | Marine sediment metagenome, whole genome shotgun sequencing project. | reverse complement strand
GCCCGAGTCTGGCAGGAAGTTACTCGAAACGAACAGCGCTTGGCAATTCATTTGTGAGGAACTGACCAATTGATACGGCGTCGCAATTCGCTGCGCCAAGGATTGCGGCACGAGAGCCTATGCGGCTGGTTCTGTCCTGACGCCGATCACGCGGAACCTTCGAGCGACGAACGCGGGGTCGGTCAGCGAACTGTTGCCCGCGGCGTTGGCACCGGTGACGTGGAAATCAGAGAACGCGGAGGACTGGTTGACGAACATGCCCCCCGTGAGGTTGAACGCCACAGAGACTCCACCGTCGACCGCAGCGTCGACGATCGAATCCATCGCGGACTCATCGGTCGAATAGGCAAGCCACGTGATCGCACCGCTCTTCAACGCTGCCTCGCGGGCGAGTTCGATGCTCTCTTCCCTCGAGGCGGTCTTCACGACATAGATCACCGGCCCGAACATCTCAGACATGTACGTGTCCTTGTCGGACGCCTCGACCTCAACGATGGCTGGTGTTCGGACGGTCGCGTTCTCGAACTCTGGGTTTGCGACAGCGCGCGAAGCAGAGAGAACTGAGCCGTTGGCCTGAGCGGCTTCCACCCGATCGAGCGTGTCCTGACCCTTGATCGCACCGAGGATCGCACTTGCCCTGGCTTCGTCGCCGCGTAGCCCGCCGACCGCCGAAACGAACCCTCCGACAACGTCCTCATAACTCGCAACCCCGTCGGCGGTGGGCACACCATCGGCTGGGACGAAGAGGTTCTGGGGCGTCGTGCACATCTGGCCCGAATACATTGTCATGGAGACACTCAGATTTCTGAACACCCGTTTGAGATCGACGACGGAATCCATGATCACCGAATTGACGCCGGCCTTCTCCGTGTACACCTCGGCGTGGTCGACGTTCGACTCCAACCAGTCACCGAACGCAGAGCCACCCGTGTAGTCAACGATCCCGACCTCGGGGCGCATCACAAGATCCTTCGCTACAAGCGCTCCCGGGGCATCGACGATCATCTGCACGAGGTTGGGGTCGAGGCCTTCCTCGGCAAGGACCTCCCTAGCTGTACGAACCACGAGAGCGAAGGGAAGGATCGTTGCCTGGTGCGGTTTGATAACGACCGGATTCCCCGTAGCGAGGCTGGCGAAGATGCCGGGATAGCCATTCCACGTTGGGAAGGTCGAGACGCCGATCGTCACGGCAACGCCGCGAGGGACAACGATCCACTCCTTGTCGATGACTATCGGATCACGCGACCCCTGCGGTTTCTCCCACCTGAGTGGTCCGGGAAGCCGGTTCTGCTCCGCATAGGCGTACGCCACCGCTTCTACGGCACGATCCAGTGCGTGAGGGCTACCGGCCTGGAACGCCATGAGGAAACTCTGGCCCGTCGTGTGCATGACGGCGTACGCCATCTCAAAGCTGATCGCCGACAGGCGCTTGATGATCTCAAGACACACGAACGCACGGTCTTGTGGTGTCGATCGCCGCCACGAGGCCATGGCCACCGCTGCATCTGAGATCACCCGGTCAACCGTCGTCGACGGATACGTGATGTCCATGTCGATCCCGTACGGCGATGTCTCTTCGACGATGCTGTAGCCCTCATGGCCCTGCCCGGTGTCGAACTCGCCTCCGACCAGGTCCTTGAACGCAGCCTCGCCTTCGGCTGGTGCATCTTCTCCATACGCCTTCGGGTGCTCCGGGTAAGCGCTCCAGAAAGCTCTGTCCTGAATCGCCTGGACTGCCCGGTCGAGAGTTTCGCCATGAGCTGCGGAGAGGTGTGACACGGTGGTCCTTTCGAGTCGTTCGACTCATCGTAATGGGCGACCACGGACCACGGACCTCAGACCTCAGACCTTAGACCAGCATCGGGCACGTCCTCCCTTCAGGGGGGACGGCAGAGCAGCGCCAGCTGCGATGCAGGGGGGCCTGCGAGCCCGCGAGCCGCGAGCCGGGAGGGGCTGGAGGACTCGAGATGCGAAGTCCGAAGCCCGAAGTCCGACCGGCAATCCCCCTGGCTCGCTGCGCTCGCCCGTCCCCCTTCAAAGGGGGACAGAAGATTGGGAACTCTCTCGTCGGTCCTATCGTCGGAACGGTATCGAGGAGGTGCGGGCGAAAATGGTTGTCTTAGCTTCGGCAGTGCTGCTGGCGCTCTCGGCTTGCGCCGCGGGTGAGAGCGACGAGGCAACTGAGCCCGGGCGGGTTGAGGCGGCTGGTGCTCTGTTCATCGAGACGGACGGTATGAAGTTGTGTAGCGCCGTTGCTGAGTCGTACCCACCGCAGTGTGCAGGCGATCGTACGGTTCTTCTCGATCTACGACCGAACACGGTCGTTGCCCTGATGTCTCCGTCCGATCCGACGTTCGCCGCCGTCACCTGGACCGACTACACGCTGCGGGTCACAGGCGTCGAGACCGACGACGGGTTGACGCATGTCGAACTCACCGACCCCGTCCTCTCGACGACGGGCGACGGGTTGCTGCTGCGCCTTGCCGACCTTGGGGTGCGTCGGGCCGAGCCCGTGGTCTTCCCACTGGATCTCACCAACATGACCGACACAGCAACGGATCTCACGTTCTTCAATGGCCAACGCGCAGAGGTTGTGTTCGAGGACGAGTCTGGCGAGGTGTATCGGTGGTCCGCGGGCATGATGTTCGCCCAATCGATAGAAACGATCACCATTGAAGCGGGTGCGACAGTCCCCTACGTCCTCACGGGCGAACCGATCGACCTCCCACCCGGGGACTACACCGCGAAGGCCTGGGTGGCAGCAGACGGCGCACAGAACCTCGTGTTGGTGTGGACGGTGACGGTCGGGGAATAGACCATGGACTTCGGACTTCGAGGAAGCGAAATTGCTGACCGCTACGCTTGGCCCATGACCGATGCCTATCTCATTGACACGATTCGTACGCCCATTGGGCGGTTTGGTGGGGCGTTGTCCTCGGTGCGGCCCGACGATCTCGCATCACAGGTGATTCGGGACGTCGTCGAGCGCGCCGGCATCGATCCTGCACGCTATGACGAGGTGTTCTTCGGTGCAGCGAACCAGGCCGGTGAAGACAACAGGAACGTGGCGAGGATGGCTTCGCTCCTCGCTGGCCTGCCGGTCACGGTCCCCGGGTCTACGATCAATCGTCTGTGTGGCTCAGGGATGGAGGCGATCGGCCTCGCTGCGCGCACGATCAGAACCGGCGAAGCAGATCTCGTCATCGCGGGCGGCGTCGAGTCGATGAGCCGGGCGCCGAAGGTCGTGCCAAAGGCTGGGACCGCGTTCGATCGATCTCACGAGATGTACGACACGACAATCGGGTGGCGTTTCACGAACCCACGCATGCGAGAGCGATTCGGCGTCGATGAGATGCCAGGAACGGCCGAGAACCTGGCAACCGAATTCTCCATCGCACGTGAGGACCAGGATGCGTTTGCGTATCGAAGCCAGCAGCGCACAGAGAAGGCGCGGGTCAACGGTGTGCTCGCCCAGGAGATCACCCCCGTCTCTGTCAAGCAACGCCGAGGCGATCCGATTGTGGTCGACACCGACGAACACCCGCGGCCCGACACGACGCTTGAGAAACTGTCAACCCTTCGTCCGATCTTCGACGGTGGAACAGTGACCGCCGGAACTGCTTCGGGCATCAATGATGGCGCAGCAGCCGCGATCGTTGCATCAGGAGATCTCGTCAAGGAACTCGGCCTTGAGCCGATGGCGCGGATCGTCTCGATGGCAACGGCGGGCGTCCCACCGAGAATCATGGGCATCGGCCCGGTCCCGGCTACCGAGAAGCTGCTGGCTCGCACAGGCATCAGCCTCAGTGAGATATCGAATATCGAACTCAACGAGGCCTTCGCCTCTCAGGCTCTCGCATGCACACGGAAGTTCGGGCTTCCTGACGACGCCGAACATGTGAACCCGAACGGCGGTGCGATCGCCCTCGGCCATCCACTCGGGATGACGGGTGCACGCCTCGTGGGTGCGGCCACGCGCGAATTGGAGCGCCGCGACGGGCGTTTCGCATTGGCGACGATGTGCATCGGTGTCGGCCAAGGAATCTCGATGTTGCTGGAGCAAACCTCGTAGCGCCGCGGCGCTAGCCAGGATTCACGGGTTCGAAAGCAGCCACTTGATCCTGTCGATCGACAGTGCGTAGTGAACGACGACGCCCACAAGAAGCGCCGCCGCATATGTCGGATTGGCGAACGACACCACGACGATCGCAACGCCGAACACTGCGGCCTCCACAAGAAGGCGGATGGCTCCCGGCACGGGAACAGGTGCCTCGCCACTTCTGCTTCGGTCTCCAGGCACATTGAACGTCCCCCACGCCGCCATGCCAGCTATCGGCAGCCCCACCGCCAGCACCCAACTCAGTGCTCCAGACCCGATCGCGTATCCACCGATGGCGAGCGCAACGAACGCTGCGAGTTCCAGAACGAGCCGGAACGCGAGGTTTGCGGGATGGAATCCGAACATCGCGTCAACCTAATCGCTGCGAGGTACGCTTGTCGCATGACCCCAACCCGAGATGCATTGGTCGCGCTCTCTCTGGATCCCCGAGCGTTCCTTGAGAGCGAGGATGCGGCGCTGCGCAGGCTGGCTGTGACCTCCATCGACGTAACGGAGAAGGGTGACCTGTGCGCGGCTCTTGCACGGATGATCGCGGACTCGTCAACTCCTGTCAGGGCAGCCGTGGCGGAGAAACTCGGCGCATGCGGTGACGCCGGAGCCACCGGACTGCAGAAACTTCGGATGGACGGAGAGCCGACCGTGCGAGAGGCGGTTGCCACCTCCTACGGCGAGATCGGAGATGCCTCGCAACTGGATTGGCTCGTCGAGTGCGTTCGCTCCGACGAGGACCGACAGGTCAAAGAGGCCGCCGTTGCGTCCCTCGGTGCGATCGGCGACCCACGTGCGATCGACCCACTCCTCGAATTCGTCAGATCAGGGCCGCCACAGGTCAGGCGCCGGGCGATTGCAGCCATCACGGTGTTCGACGACGACAGGATCGAGCCAGAGCTCGTCCGAGCGGCGATGGATCGGAATCCGGGGGTACGAGAAGCCGCCGAGATGGTCGTCGGCCGCCAGATCACAGAGGTTTAGCGCCCTGCCCAGCAACGTTCGCAGTGTCGATGTCGAGTCAGGGGCGCTGGGCGCAAGGACGCAGGACGAAGGCGCATTCTGGAATGCGTCAAGGACGAGGACACCGCGAGCGGTGTTCCTGGCCGGCAGAACGATGCAGAGGTTGCTGGACGGGGCGTTACCGTTCGGGTGACGGCTCGCCGGAATGGTGCAGATCCTCACGCACCCACTCCGAACCGCCCTCCCAATGCTCCTTCTTCCATATCGGGACACGGTGCTTGAGTTCGTCGATGATGTAACGGCACGCCGGGAACCCATCAGCGCGATGCGCTGTGGAGACGGCCACGATCACCGCTGACTCCCTGAGGCCGAGAACGCCGGTGCGATGCACCGCAGCGACCTTCACGATCGGCCACCGTTCCATTGCCTCGTCGACAACTTCTCGAATCTTTGTCGTGACGACACCCTCGTACGCCTCGTACTCCAGCCGAGTCACGCCTTGGCGGCCCGGAGAGTGGTCTCGGACCGTTCCTGAGAAGAGCACGGTGCTGCCCGCTGAGTCATCGGCGACGAACTCCATGATGCCGATCGCGTCCAATGGCTCGTCCGAAACGGAGACCATGACAGATTCCTGCGTACCTACGTCGGTCTTTTTCATACACTCATCCCATGGACAACGATACCCCCGGCGCGACGCCGGACGAATCTCACGTTCCTCTCATGTCTGAGCGGAACGACAACGAGGATGTCGGCGTTGAAGCAGGCATGGACAACATCACACCACCGCCAGACATCGACATGGAATCCACAGCCCCGATCGTGCCCGAGCCCAACGATCCGATGACGCCGATCGTCCCCGTCGAAACCGTCGATCTCGAGCCGGGCATCCAGACTGCCGAGTTCGCCTACGACGAGATGCCGCCACCACCCTCACCCCCACCGCCTCCTCCTCCGCCACCGCCTCCTGCACCATCCGACTTATCTGGCCATGAATCGCAGACGGACACCGCGCCCGAACCGCGGAAGCGATCGATCGGGCTACTTCTTCTGGGTGTCGTCGGCGCAGCCGCTCTTGGTGCTGCGCTCACGATCGGCGTGCTCGCGGTGACAGGCACGTTCGACGATGAGACGGCTGTCGTGACGACAACGGTCGCGATCGCGGCTCCAGCGGAGCCAACGAGCACCGACCCGACCACTCCAATCGTCGACTCCGGCCTGCGCGTTGATCCGGCCGCGGTTGCCGCCAAGGTGCTGCCTGGCATCGTCACGGTCGTCGTGTTCGAAGACGAGGAAACCGCCATCCCCGCCGGAGCGGGCTCGGGCGTTGTCATGTCGACCGACGGTTACATCATCACGAACCACCACGTCGTAGAAGGTGCCATGTCTTACGAGGTGACCTTCGAGGACGGCAGGATCTACACGGCCGAACTCGTCGGCAGCGACGATCTCACCGATATCGCCGTGCTCAGGATCTCGTCAGACGACCTCACCCCGGTTGCGTTCGGCTCCTCGACCAGCCTCGTTCTTGGCGATCCTTCGATCGCCATCGGCAATCCCCTCGGTCAGGATGGCGGAGCCTCCATCACCGCCGGCATCATCTCGGCGTTCAACAGAAGGGTCGACTTCGCCGACGATACGTCGCTCTTCGGGATGATCCAAACGGACGCCGCCATCAACAGCGGATCGTCTGGTGGCGCACTCGTGAACGCGAACGGCGAGCTGATCGGGATCACCTCAGCGATTGGCGTGTCGACTGCCGGGCCAGAGGGCATCGGCTATGCGATTCCCATCGAGGTCGTTGAACGCATCACCGCCGAGATCATCGAAACCGGCGACGTCGAGCATCCATTCATCGGTGTAAGGATGCAATCGCACTTCGGTCAGGCGGATGACGGAGCGGTCATCCCCGGAGGCGCCGTGATCGTGTTGATCGAGGAAGTGTCTGCGGCAGGGGACGCCGGCATGTTGCAGGACGACGTCGTTATCGCCATCGACGGCAAGAAGATCACGGGTCAGTCCGATCTCGCCCTCGCCGTACGTCTCTACCGGGTCGGCGACACGGTGACCTTCACGGTCCTACGAGACGGCGAGACGCTCACATTCGACGTGCTCATGGGCCAACGCCCAGCTCAGCTCCAGGGCTGACGATGTACGGGATGGACGACGAAGGCATCTTCGAGCAGTTGTTCAAGCTTCTGCAGTCTTCGGGTCCTGTCAATTGGAAGCTTGCACGAGAGGTGACGAAGAGCCTTGCCGGGCCGCCCGAGATCATCGAACCGGCCGTCGCCGAGGAGTACCGGGAACTTGCGCACGTAGCGGAGGTCCGCATCTCTTCTGTGACCGATCTTCCTTCACCGCCGACCGGCGAGCTGAACCCAACGGATCGTGCAACCTGGGCGGCAGAGAATCAACAGTCGTTCCGTGTCCTCATTGAACCACTGAGCGAGAAACTCGCCGGACTCACCGATACGGGCCAGATACCCGGAATGCCAGACCTTGGCGGCTCAATGGGAGCGATGCTCGCTCCCCTCGGACCTGCCCTTCTTGGCGTACAGGCCGGCACCATGGTCGGGTTCATGGCCCACAGAGCTCTTGGCCAGTTCGACACCGGCATCCCAGCGATGGACCATGATCGACCCTACGTCATCGTTCCCAATCTGGATGACTTCGCCATCGATCACGGCATCGACCACAGACAGGTCCGCCTATGGGGCGCCCTCCATGAGGTCGCGTTTCACCGCATCATGGCCGTCGAGTGGATCCGGGGCAGCTTCGTCTCACTCGTCGAGACCTACTACGAATCTGTAGAGCTCGACATGTCGGACCTCATGGGCAAGCTTTCGGCGATGAACGATCCCGAAGAGATCCAGCGGATGTTCGGAACCGACTCGGAGGACCCAACAGCGCTGATGAGGGCGAACTCGGACCCAGAGAAGCTTGCGCGCATACAGGCGTTCACGGCACTCATCGAGGGCTACGCAGATCACATCGTCCGGCTCGCAGGAAGCGAGCTCCTGCCGGGGATCGAGCGGATCGAGGAGGCATATCGGGTACGCCGCACCGAACCCGACAAGGCGGAGCAGTTTCTCCAGCAGTTCGCCGGGCTCGAACTCCAGCGATGGCGCTCGGCCGACGGCGCAGCGTTCTGTAGAGAAGTCACCGACCGGTGGGGAGCGGAGGCCCTTGCGAAGGTGTGGGCTGACCCCGAGAACATGCCAACCCTCGACGAACTGACTGATCCGATCGGATGGAACGCCAGGGTGCTTCTGAGCGAGACGCTTCTCGACGAAGACTAGTGCCGCGTCAGACGACGTTCGGGCTGTCGATGCCGAGTCAGGGGCGCTGGGTGCAAGGACGCAGGACGAAGGCGCATTCTGGAATGCGTCGAGGACGAGGACGCAGCGCGCGGTATTCCTGGCCGGCAGAACAACGCAAAGGTTGTCTGACGCGGCACTAGGTACCCTCTGGCGATTCCGCCATTGCAGTCCGCGAGAGGATCTCCCTATGACCATTGCGATCGGACAGGATGCGCCGCCGTTCGAACTCTTCGATCAGAATCGCACCTCCGTCACCCTCGAAAGCCTCCGGGGCAGCAACTCGCTGATCGTGTTCATCCCGTTCCCCTTCACGGGACGCTGTGAGGGCGAGTTGTGCACCATCAGGGACCGGTACAGCGAACTCGAGAGCGTCGACGCCAACGTGGTTGCGATCACATGCGACACGCTTCCAGCCAACAAGGCGTGGTCAGATGCGAACGACTTCGCGTTCCCCGTGCTCAGTGACTTCTGGCCACACGGCAACGTCTCGCGCTCGTACGGTGTCTTCAACGAGACGTTCGGGTGCGCTGACCGCGTTACGTTCGTTCTCAACACTCAGGCTTTCGTCACCGATGTCGTGGCAAGCGAGGGCCTTGGCTTCTCGCGGGAATTCGACAGCTACGCCACCGCACTCAAGGCGCTGTCGACGCAGGGCTAGACGAGCGCTCACAGTAGTTTCCGCAGCAGCAGTCCTGAGATTCTCCGGGTCGGACTGCCGCTATCCTCACCGTGCAACTCATCAAGCCCTGATGGACACACAGACGTCATGACCGACGGCTCGACAGCCCACAACGAACCCATCGAGCCGAACGAATCTCCCCTCGTAGCGGTGCATGGCCCGCGGATGCCTCGGTGGATCCGGGCACCTTTGGTGGTTGGCCTCCTGTATCTCTTCCTCGTCGGGGTCAAACTCCTCGAGTCGGGTGTCAGAGAACTCGGTAGCGACACCGCTGGCGGGCTCTTCGATGGGATCACGAACCCCCTTGCCGCGTTGTTCGTTGGAGTCCTTGCGACCGTGCTCGTTCAGTCTTCGTCCGTGACGACATCGACCATCGTCGGCCTTGTCGCTGCGGGCCTGATCCCACTCGAGACCGCCGTGCCGATGATCATGGGAGCCAATATCGGCACCACCGTCACGAACACGATCGTGGCGCTTGCTCACTCCCGCCAGACGGACGAGTTCCGCAGGGCCTTCAGCGCCGCGACCATGCACGACTTCTTCAACCTCATCGTGGTGGCGATCCTGTTGCCGCTCGAGGTCGCGACAGGATTCCTCCAAGGTGCTGCGGCGTGGATGGCAACGCTGCTTCCGGGTGGATCGGATGCGACCTTCGACTCGCCGATCAAGGGCGCTGTGAAATGGGGAGCGTCACTGTTCGAAACGGTCATAGAAGCGTTCATCTCGAACGAGACCGCCATCGGAGTCGCGCTGATCGTCACCGGGATCGCGGTCATCTTCACCACCCTCGCCTACATCACCAAGAACATGAAGGTCCTGATAGCCGCGCGTATCGAACGGTCCGTCAATGCGTCCCTCGCGAAGTCCGGGCTTGTAGGAATGGCCGTTGGGCTCATCGTTACGGTCGGCGTTCAGTCATCGAGTATCACAACATCGATCCTCGTACCGATTGTGGCATCCGGTCTTCTGGTCGTGAGAAACGCGTTCCCGATAACGCTCGGTGCGAACGTCGGCACCACCGTGACCGCGCTGATCGCCGCTCTCGCCACCGGGTCGACGGATGCCATGACGATCGCCCTCGTGCACCTTCTATTCAACGTTGCCGGAATTCTCCTGATCTATCCGTTCCCCAAGACGAGGTACATACCCGTGATGCTTGCCGAGAAACTCTCGGACATCGCCACCACAAGGAAGTGGGTCGCCGTCGTTTGGACGCTGACCGTCTTCATCGCCATACCCATCGCGGGTATCTTCATACTGAGCTAGGAGCAGAGATGGTTCTCGAATTCTTCAGAGGCAACACACAGTCAGGGCTCGACGAGGTCCAACAGACGCTCGTCCAGATGCTCCAGCAAGGCCACGAGGTCTTCACGACATCGACCGATGCGCTCTTCGGCGGCGGCAAGTCAAAGGAGACCAAGCAAGAGGTGAAGTCCACCGACAAGGTCATCAACGCAGCGCAGCAGTCGGTGCGCAGGCAGTTGATGGTGTCGGCAGCGATCAACAACGCCGACCTCCCCTTGGTCATCCAGTACGCATCGATCGTCAAAGATGCCGAGCGCGTCGGGGACTACG
>PVMK01120918.1_pt1 | contig 10645 bp, 10 predicted proteins | sample 1853481 | NCBI WGS metagenome assembly PVMK01 (sample SAMN08533507, study PRJNA380276) | Marine sediment metagenome, whole genome shotgun sequencing project. | reverse complement strand
AGCCGCCATCACTCGCAAAACAGCTGGCCGCCTAATGACTAGTCTGGCAAATGGAGAAAACCAATCTGAACTATTGACTGCACCTGTGCAATTAACACCACGTGAAATTGAGCTATTGAAATTAGTTGGGAAAGGTTTTTCCAACAAGGCCATATCACAAGCCTTATCCATTAGTGATAACACGGTTAAATACCATCTTCGCAATATTCTTCAAAAACTAAATGCGCAAAATCGAACCGAAGCCGTGACAAAGGCTATCAAACTGGAATTGCTTGATTCTCTCTAATATTTGAATAAGATAATTGGCCCGCACACTAAAACCCACCCAAAAGGGTGGGTTTTAGTGTGCACTAACCCGCCCAAAAGGATGTGATATGGGTGTGAACGTTTCTTGTACAATAAAGTACTATTAGCCGCAGGTTAGTAACTGATAAGAGCAGCATAAAGATTATTCTTCTAGAGGTCATGTGTCGCAAACTCAGGTTGTAATTCTTACTGCGCAGTCCCTGTTTATTGAGGGCATTATTAGCCGCCTAAAAAAATATCCTCAGCGCATCGATCTCACGATCATCAATCCTGTTGAGCATACTAACTATCTGGAGCAAATAATCAAGATCCAACCCTCAACCCTAATTCTCAATTCTATCAAAGATAAAGAGCAGAACAATCTCCCACTGCCGCTGCTGCTGAAGGAATTACCCAGTCTAAGAGTAATCTACCTGGATATTATGAAAAATACCATCCAGGTGGTAAACAGTTCCACTCTCACCGTAGAACGCGTGGGAGAATTGCTTGAAATAATTACCGCTGAACCAGGGAGCGATGAACTCTTAGATATTCTTGTAGGACCAAATAAAAATACAATTGAGGAGGTGGTGCCAAAAAAACTATAAAACAAACTAGGCGTATCGATAAACACGGTTGTTTATGAGCGCCGCATATTATTCTAGTTCACTAATGTAGGAGAAATTAAACAATGTCAATTAAAAAAACACTTTTTTTGCTGGGTACCCTGATCATCGCAGCAGCCTTCATGACCGCTTGTGCTGGCGCTGATGGTACTGAAGGACCAGCTGGACCCGCAGGCCCCGCTGGTCCCGAAGGTCCCGCCGGTGCTGCTGGCCCCGCAGGTGCTGCTGGCGCTGCTGGCGCTGCCGGAGTGATGGCCGATTTGTCCTGTGTCGAGTGCCATAATGACACCACCATCATCACCGGCAAGAAAACAGCTTGGGAAACATCATTACATGGAACCGGTACTGCCGCCGCCTATGCTGGCGGTCGCGGAGGTTGCGCCGCTTGCCATTCTGGTGGAACCTTCAAAGCAATGGTTGCCGCAGGTGCAAGTCCAGATACGTATGAAGGTGACGTAGCCGATGTAACCCATCAGGATTGCCGCACTTGCCACGAAATTCACACCAGCTACACAGGCGATGACTGGGCATTAACTACCAACGCCCCAGTAGCGCTTTATGCCTTTGAAAATGCAACCTACGATAGCGGTCAAGGCAACCTGTGTGCCGTCTGCCATCAGCCGCGCAGAGTAATGGAACCGGGTGTTGATGGTACGTTCGAGATCACCAGTACGCATTGGGGTCCCCACCACGGACCGCAAAGCACAATGCTGCTCGGAATAGGTGCAGCAGGTCCCGCTGGTGAAGGTAAACCCAGTGCTCACGCCACCATGGTTGAAGATGGTTGTGTGACCTGCCACCTTGGCGAAAATGACAACCACACATTTGAGCCAGACGTTGCTGCCTGCCAGGGGTGCCATGCCGAGCTCGAAGATTTTGATCTCAATGGTGCTCAGACCGAGGTCGAAACTTTGGCCGCAGAACTTGGTGAACTGCTTGAAGCCGCTGGCTTACTGCACGATGGCCATCCAAACCCCGGTATTTATCCCGAGGATCAAGCCCAAGCTGCATGGAACTATATCTACATCGTTCTTGAGGACAAGAGTTTGGGAGTCCACAACATGGCTTACACCAAGGCTTTGCTTGAAGCTGGCTTAGCGGTATTCGAATAACCAAAGTATTACCGAAAACCTGTAACACAAACAGGGCTGCCAAATGGCAGCCCTGTTTATAATATTATGCCACACACATTAAATTAAATGTTTTTTCTTTATAAGCAAAAATGCTTGCAGCGAGCTATTTCTCCATCAAATTTTATTTTTCGCCTTCCCATTCTGCAGCTTTCCATTTTTCGAATTACGTCGAATGCACGTTAAGATTACAGGCATTCTCTAATTATTGATCTCCCTCATAAATGCTCAACGAAAAGTTAATAATAATGCATTGAGTATCATAAGATCGGGCAAATTTCTGTGCCCAGTCTTATGATCTTGCAAGTTTCCTGATTGTCAATTGCCTCTTAGGTTAATTATCCAGAGCACCCGCTAAGATCCAATCTAGAATTAATTGGATTTCGCTGTTGGTCATTTTTCCACCCGGAGGCATGATGCCCCCATAGGTATATGTCCCAACGATTTTTTGAGCCAGGATGGAACTTTCTCCATCATTGGGTATCACCGTAGGAGCATTATCCCCGCTGGTCATTACCGCAGAATAACTCGTTGCATCCCAACCGCCCATCGAACCATGACACAAAACACACTTGGCTTCAAAAATTGGCATTACATTCTCCATAAAAGAAGAGATTCCCGGAGTTGGTTGCGGTATAACGCCTGCTTCGGTGACTTCGAGGCTTAGGATCAAATCTGACAATTCTTGGATTGTATCTTCGCTAAGCAGATCACCCCACCTGATCATAGGTGTGGCTTCGTGACCTTTGCTTATAGTTTCGAAGATGTCTTGGGCCGAGGTACTAGCTCTGGAGATTGGATCACGCAACGATGGTCCTACCAGTCCTAACCCATCCGGACCGTGACACTGGGCACAAAGTTGTGTGTAAACCTCGTCGGAAGACATGGATACTGTTCTTGTATCAACCGCAGGGGGCAGATCCACAGGAGGATCGATCTCCCAAGAGCGGATAAAAAAGACGATCGAAGCAACTTGGTCATCGTCTAGCGGTCCGCCATAAGCGCTGCCAAAGGGAGACATACCAAAGTTCGGTTGTCCTTGAGCAATGACTTGGGTCAAGGTATGATCATCGCGCGTTTTTAGATACTCAGCGGTGCTAATAGGCGCAATCACGTCATCCGGTCTTGCCGGATTTGGTCCACCCTCGCCAAAGTCACCATGGCATATTGCGCAGCTCTGGGCGAACAATTCCTGGCCAACTTCTAGCGGGGTGCCTTTGGAAGATTCTAAAGTATAGCTGACGAGTGCCGTCAACTGCTCTGACGTAAGCACATCACCCCATACGGGCATGGTTTCGTGAGAGCCACCAAAGGCGATTATTATTCTTGCAACATCAAATGAGTCCATTTGCGGTATGCGCGTGCCATGACAACTTCCACAAAACTGTTTGAACAATTCTTGATCTTGATCACTGGCATCTGCACTTGTTACATATCGAGCTAGGGAATCCAACTCATCAGTACTCAATTTTTCCCGCCAGGGTGGCATCTCAAGGTGCAATCCACCCAGGCTGATCAGAGTCTCTAACTCAGATTCTTCTCCGGCATACGCCACAGAACGACCATGGCAGGATGAGCAGTTTGTAGAGAACAGGCGCTGTCCATCCGGCGCAACCAGGAAATTAAGCAGCGCTGTACGGTTCTCCACGCTCAGAATTTCATCCCAAACAGGGATCTCAATAACCAAATGCTCGGAGTAAGCGCTGCCCATATCAAGTGCAGCCTTCAATTCAATCGGACTGCTGGATACAAGTTCAGCGGTCTCGTGACACTCGCCACAATTTACTTTAAAAAGCTCGTGCCCTCCCGGTGATAATACAAATCCAGCTAGCGCGTCAATCTCATCATTGGTCAGATCACCACTCCAGGCCGGCATACCCTCATGGGTGCCTTGAGTGATAACGATGTGCAGGTTCGTGCCTTTTGGGACATTGATAGTTGTGCCGTGGCAGGAGGCGCAGTTTTCGGCATATAAGGCGGCTATCGGGTCTCCCTGACCGGTTTCGGCGGGTGGCGGGGTTTCTCGGATTGATTGAATTGTCAGGAAGATGACACCAATCCCCATTGCCATCGTAATCCCGATTACCAAGGGCCTGCTGGTAAAATATCGTTTTGCGCTGCGGTCCAGGAACGGCAGGAAAAATAGAAAGACAATCGCTAAGGTCGGGATGACAATCACACCAATGACTTCCAACTCGCCAGGGAAGTACTTCAGCAGTTGGAATAAAAAGAGGAAATACCATTCAGGTTTTGGGGTGTAATTTGTGTCCGAGGGATTGGCACGTTCTTCAAGGGGTGCACCGAGGAAATAAGCGAGGGCAGCCAGTACCAGGAAAATCGCCAAGGAAACGACGGCGTCTTTGAAAAGAACATCCGGGTAAAAATGAACGCCTTTTTCCTTGGCCGCTTTGTAGCCCTCAAGGTAAGATTTTTTCTCTTTTTCGTTCACACTTAATCTTCCCTCCCGGGCATTTCGCTGATACCGATTCTAATCACCAGATATAAATGCACCAACAGCAGTATCATTAGCATTGCAGGCAGCACCCACACGTGCACCCCGTAAAAGCGCGCAAGAGTGACAGCAGATAGGTTTGGGCCGCCGCGCATGACGCGTAAAACCCAATCGCCAACGAGGGGAGTTACTCCCGCAATTTGGGTGCCGACTGTAGTGGCCCAAAATGCTTTTTGATCCCAGGGGAGAAGATAGCCGGTAAAGCCAAATCCAATTACGATGATCAGTAAGAATACGCCCGTGAACCAGGTCACTTCGCGCGGGAATTTATAAGTTCCTAAAAAGATCACGCGCACCATGTGCAATACAGTCAGCACCACCATGGCGCTAGCTCCCCAGTGATGCATGCCCCGGATCAGCCAGCCCGCGCTAACTTGGGTGGTGATATATTGTACGCTGTCGTAGGCTTGATCCGGTGTGGGGACGTAGTAAAGGGTTAGGAGAATGCCAGTAACGGCTTGATTAACTGCTACGAATAAAGTCGCGCTTCCCAAAGTGAACAGCCAATTCACCTTTGGAATCTTGCGCAGAAATATAGCTTCCCAGATACTTCTCCATCCTACGCGTTCATCAAACCAGTTTGCTATTTTAGAAGCCATATCAATCTCCCAAAACAAATAATTGGCCGTCTTCTTCTTTGACTTGATATTGATCTAGGGGGCGAGGGGGTGGGCCAGAGACCACTTCTCCGCTCTTAGAGAATCCTGCGTTGTGGCATGGGCAAAAGAATTGTTCTTGTTCAGAGATCCATCGCACGCGGCAGCCAAGATGGGTGCAGATATTCGACATGGCAACAAAGTCGCGCCCGTTTTCGGTGAACACATAAATCGAAAGTTCTTCCTCATTGGTAATCCAGCCGGTTTGGCGCTCAATTTTGGCTTTGAAGAGTGTCGGAGTTCCAAGTTCAACCTTCGAGATCGAACCTAAACGGATCCATTTTTGAGCCTCATTGGTTCGTTTGGCTGGACTGATAATATAGGCAATTGCAGGGATGCCGAAACCCGTTCCGATCATGCCACCAATGATCCAGGTAGCTAGGCCCATAAAGTTGCGACGGTTGATTTTTTCCTTCTCTGTCATGGTGTGCCACCTATCTTAGAAAATTAGATTTTTTGGATGTCAGTGCTCACACAAAGTAAAAATGAAGTCTCATCCCCCCCAATCAGATCTTTTACACATCAGCGTAACCCCTCTATTGGGATAAATATTACCATAGTTTGCTTGTTCTGAGAAATATTTATAATGATCTCTCTAGGTATTGCCATGGTCAGGGTCAAGGGAGGGGTTGTTTTGTCTGCCAAGGGAATTTTCAAAGACCCATTTATTGATATCCATGTTCGCCGTAAAAATAGCGACGATAAAATTGCAAGTGCTGCCATATTTCTAGACTCTATAGTCATACAAAATATCTAAAATCCGCAGAAAAAAGACTGAATCATATCAATTTATTAGCAAAAAAACAGCAGCAGGATTTTTGGATCTATCACAAGGTTTACACCTTTACCATACCCCCTTAATATTTCTCCTTGCAAGATTTTTTTATCTCTCATGTATTACGCGCACCGTGCTGCTACTTATGATTGCACATCAACAATAAGTAGCAGCGCGGTTTTTTACTGTGCATATTTAGCAACTAACAGAATTCGTAAACTACATGACTCTCCTAATCCCCCATGACCACAACCGATTTGGTGCTGATTGAAATTTCAGCAACTAGTTCTTCTTCTGCTGCATGATCAACAACTTTCAAATACTGAACACCCAAAGAAAAGCTCAGAATTCCAAAAGCCACAATTCCAGCTCCTACAACTACTTCTATCACCGAGGGCGCATAATGTGTGTAAAAGGTGACCAATTCTTGTTGCAAATAAGTTAACACGATCATTTGCCCGGAGAGATTGACGTCCCAGCGATAAGCCACCAGGCCTCCGACAACCATCATCAAAGCTAACCCGCGTAATCGCATATTTGTTCGCCACGCTGATTTGAGTAAAATAATCATTGGAATCAAAGCCCCAAATATAATCTCTCCGAACCAAAAATTAATCGCCAGCGGACCGCGCGTTAGCAGCGCTAATCCTTCAGTGAGCCCCGGCTCATAGGAATAAGTCATCGAAAAAGTATACCAAAAGCGAAAATATAAATAACCGACCAAAGCCCATCCGATAAAATGCGACAATTTTTCTAAGATACGATCATTAACATTGCCGCGCGCGCTGAAATGAGCCGCAAGCATGGAGGCTAAGATCGTCAATGAAATTCCTCCCACAATCGCCGAAAACATAAATAGAATTGAGAGGCTGGGGGAGTACCATAGCGGTCTGGCTATCAGCACGCCATAGGTTGCCCCCAGAGACGATTGATGCAGCATAGAGAGAAACAATCCTGCTATCGCCAGATATGGTGCAAAATGATGCACTTTTGAAAGTCGTTGGGAGGTTTTGGGCCAATTTGTTTTAACCCAATCTGCACCACCAATAATAGGCATAGTTTCCAAAAGCAGCACGGTAAAGTACAGACCCACACACATAGTTACTTCCCACAAAACCGAGTGTGTATTCCAGAATACAAATGCGTGCCAAAAGCGATCGGGCCGTCCAATATCCATAAAAAGGCACAGCATAGCCACGCTGTACCCGATAATGCCGATAAATGTCGCCGTGCGCGCCACCGGTTGAAATTCTTTCAATCCAACCAGGTAGACCAAAGCACATAACGAAAATGCACCCGCGCTCAAGGCTATAGCAGAAAGATCGATAGTGATCCACAATCCCCAGGGCACGAGGTCGGTGAGGTTAGTGATTCCAAGCCCATTGATAAGCACCAATATGCCTCCAATTATGCCGGCAACGATGACCGTAGATAATCCAGCAATCCATACGTGAAATGGTGTAATTTTTTTAAAGAAGTTCTTCACGTTAAAACCTCCTCAATGGCGCTGGGTTTGATATAGTAAACGCGCGGTCCAGTTCCCAAATCTTCTCGCAATCGATAAGTTGCGGTTTTTGCCAGTGTCTTGCTGACTTCTGATTCTGGATCGTTGAGGTCACCGAAGATACGTGCACCAACCGCGCATGCGACAACGCAAGCAGGTGTCGCATTTGAATCTTCCCCGGGAGTTAACCCCATTGCTAGCCCTCTATCGATGCGTTGGTAGCAGAACGAGCATTTTTCAACCACGCCGCGTGGGCGACGTTCAACTTCAGGCTGTCCCCACTCAGGAACAGCTGGATTTTCTTCTGTGAAAGCCTCCCAGTTGAAGGCACGCGCGTTATAAGGACAGGCTACTTCGCAGTAGCGGCATCCAATACATAAGTCATAATCCATCATCACGATACCATCGGGTCTGTATTGACTTGCACCCACCGGGCAAACAGACACACAGGGTGCATGTTCGCACTGCATGCATGGGCGAGCAAGATAAATGGTCTTGCCGTCGATTTGACCATCTTCGATCACTCGATTCCAAGAAATCTCAGGAGCTACATCATTATGCGCCTGGCAAGCTAAAGTGCAGTAGCCGTCACCGGTGCATTTACCCTGATCAATGATCATCGCCCATTGGTGCTGACTGGAGCCCTCTGGGCCTGATGCTGATGCTTTCTTTGCTAAGGCTTTGTTGCCGGTTGCAACCGCCCCTGCCAGAGCTGCAATTTTCAGAAACTCTCTCCGTCCAAGGGTTTTCTTAGTTAGGGACATACATTACCTCTATTTTTTCACTTTGATTTCTAAGTCGATTTTGCGGACCCAGCGCTCGATCCATGGGGCCAACACAAGACCAAAAGCCAAGCCTATCAACGCCGATAAAATTACAAAATAAATTGGGCTCACAGGATCTGGTTCAAGGCTAACCCCTAGGGTAGCAACTGCAGCCATGGCGTCTGGTGGCACTGCTGCCACAACATTTATTTCCTCTGTCGCTGCACTAAGATTGTGGCAGGCTTTGCACGTGTTGAATTTGACAAAGAAACTATGGTCGCGGGCATCATGCCACTCCCCTTCTCGCGCGTTAATTAGTTCAAGATGGCAATCAGCACATGATGCCTCTTCTGAGCTGTGACTGGTGTGAATGAAGTCTTTAGCAGTTTCAACATGGCAATTTGCACATAAGGCGGTTGCGTCATCTGCCTTTAGTTTTGTTGAGTGCTGCCCATGGCAGTCTATACAAGCAAGTCCAGTGTTTTGATGCTTGCTGTTTTGCCACGCGCTAAGAGTCTCTATATGGCAGTTTCCGCAAAGTTCGGACGAGCGATCACCCGACATCGGTTCCAGTGGATGGTTTTCAGTAATGGGGTTATGGCAAGCATCACAGGTGATCCCATAGTCCTGCCACGTATGAGTCGCCGGGTCATATCCTGTTGTGTGGCATGTAAAACAGTCCCTATCATCTTCCTGTTCTTGCCAAACATCGATAAAATCCGTGTTGCTCATCGCGTTTCCATGAGCGCTATTTTCCCAAGTAGCGACAAAAGCAGGATGGCAACTTTGGCAATCCAGATCAGTTGAACTACTAGCATTCAATCTGGGTTCTGCTTGTGCCCATGCAGCGGTTGCTAAACCAAATAGAATAGCAAACCCTAAACCAAAAGTAAGTCGAATCAATCTTTTTTTCATAGCATCTACATTCCTTATCAATCACCAAAACTTGGAGCTGGTGTGCTCCGAAAAACAGAGCAATCGACACAACGATTTCGCAAATTTCCGTTGGGAAAGCGGAAGTGCTGCCAGCACGGAACGTCTGGATTTTGGTAAGCCAGACACTGTTTTCTTTGCTTTTCGGGGCAACTGTGTACGACCCAGCAATTTAGCAGTGTGGTCAGCTTTCCAATATTAACTGGTTCCACGCTCTCTATGACATCCTTCTGCCAATGCGAATCTAATTTGTGTAGCACCCAGCAAATCAAAAATGTTACCCCAATAGGTAAACCAAAGCGCAGCAGAAACCATCCCGCGATCGTAAAAAATCCAGAGAATGATTCCATTCTTATCTCGTCTTCCTCTCTCTGTTATTCTCTATAATGCTGCCTGCCCAAAACAAGAGCAATATTGGGAGTACAAATCTAAAAACCATCATCGTGGCAAGTATTAGCGTACCTGTCATTTTCCACCTTCCTAAATAAGTTTTTCTGTGTTGAGTACAGTCTAGCAAGATTTCTCTTTTTGTGATATATGTCACATACCCCATTTATTTCCAAATTATTCATATAAGTTAATTTTTGATAGGGTCTTTATCATGCCTGATCCACCCTATCAAATATGGGTCTTCTACCCCATAACAAAAACCCCCCGAAGTCTTTTAGCTGACTTCGGGGGGTAAATATTAATAATATTATCCAATAGATATTTCTAAGGTTGAATAATCCCCTTTCGGATAGCATATTTCACTAAATCTGTTCGCGTATGCAGATTTAATTTACGCATTATATTCTCTCGATGTCGAGCGACAGTTTTCGGACTTATGTTTAAATCCTGGCCAATTTCTGTATTAGTGAATCCATCTGCAAGGTAGGTTAGCACTTCTTGCTCTCGGGAAGTTAAGCCGTCAAGTTTTTTTGTGGGCTGATCCTGCCGCACTTGGGTAATAAAATCATTAACCAATAATTTTGCTAAAGATGGATACAGATAAACCTCTCCTGAGGCTGCTACCCGTATTGCGGTAAGTAATTCTTCAGGTGCGGCACGTTTTGGAACATAACCGCTTGCGCCGGCTTCGAGCATTTTGAAGAAATACTCTTGTCCCTCGTGGATTGTTAGCGCAACAATGGCAATTTCAGGCCAAAGTTGCTGGCTCTTGCGCGTGGCCTCTATGCCCGAAAAATCTGGCAGCCCAATATCCATAAGCACCACATCTGGCTGCAATTTCGATATCTCAGTAAGCGCTTCGCTGGCTGTGCTAGCTTCACCGATGATCTCAATATCGGTGGCACCTTCAAGCAGCATATGCAATCCGGATCGCACGACTATATGGTCATCAACAATTAAGAGTTTAATTTTCAACCGTTATTTTGCCTCCTTCATCGATTTTGCATGGAATCGAGACACGCACTGTTGTACTCTCACCTGGTCCAGATATTAGTGTGAACACGCCTCCC
>PVMK01188179.1_pt1 | contig 10647 bp, 12 predicted proteins | sample 1853481 | NCBI WGS metagenome assembly PVMK01 (sample SAMN08533507, study PRJNA380276) | Marine sediment metagenome, whole genome shotgun sequencing project. | reverse complement strand
ATTAATATAAATCGATAGAATACCTTACTTCGACATTCGATATTCAATATTCGATATTCGCTTTTCCCTCGTTACTCAGTCCTGATGTTTATATCTCCTTCAACCATCTACCTTCAACCTTCTGCCATTTGCTCTCAACCTTCTTTATCCTGACACCTGAAACCTAACCGCTACAGCCGCGACCGCGCTTTTTCATCTTCACCCAGGTAAGCCCGAATAACCTGAGAATTTTGTTGAATCTCCAGGGGCGAACCTTCGGCAATTTTTTGTCCGAATTCCAACACACAGACCCGGTCGGATATATCCATAACCACCCCCATATCATGTTCCACCAGAATGATGCTCACCTGCCACATCTGATTAACATTGAGGATGAAGCGGGCCATATCTTCGGTTTCCTCAAGATTCATGCCGGCCATTGGTTCGTCTAACAAAAGAAGCTCCGGTCGCATCGCGAGTGCCCTGGCTAGTTCGACCCGCTTCTGGAAGCCATAAGGCAAGGTTCCCACCACTTTTTTGCGAATGGTCTCGATTTCCAGCAAATCAATAATATTTTCTTCAATTTCCTGACGCAGTTTCAACTCTTCACGTCGGGACCTGCCCCAGTAAAGCATATCCGAAAAAATTCCTGATTTTAGAAACGCGTGTCTGCCAAGCTTGATGTTGTCCAGGACGGTCATGCCTTTGAAAAGTTCAATATTCTGAAAGGTGCGCGCAATGCCCATCTTAGCGATCGTGTGGGTGTAAGCGCTAACGATGTCTTTTCCTTTATAAATGATCCGGCCTTCCTGGGGGGTATAGAATCGGCTGATGCAGTTTAACAGGCAGGTTTTACCGGCCCCATTGGGTCCGATAATTGCAAAAATTTCACCGCTCAAAGATTGGGTGCTGACATTATAAAGCGCCTGTACTCCACCAAAGGCCAGTGAGAGGTTCTCTACTTTTATGATGACATCATCGCTCAATCTGATCCACTTTTCGCGTTAATCTCTTTTTTGCCAATGGGGTCTTTATTCCTTCGCAGGAAAATTTAGATATATAAAAGGATGTTTTAAATGTCAAGCCATTTAAATTATGAATTTCGTTCACCACGTGTCACCATGTGGGAGCTAATGCAGATGGCTGCCGACAAAGGTTTTGGAGTGTCGCATATATTTCGAACTGGACTAATTAATTCGCCCTGATAAATGGTACATTCAGGATTATATTTTCATATACTTTACCTGCTTGACGATTCGCTGGCGGATGCGGTATTAAACCCTTATCAACTTAGGAACGCTTACACTGCAATCTGTGAAAATCCGTGCAAATCCGTGTCCCAACTCTATTGGATTCTATGGAAGGAGGATCTCAAATGACGGTTATCCGGGAAACCATCGGGCAGATGCTCGATGACATTGCCAGGAAAAACGCGCCCCGCGATGCGCTGGTTCACGTCGAAAGCGGCATCCGCTACAGCTACGATCTTCTTTCGCAGGAAATAGACCGGGTTGCCCGTGGCTTTATCTATCGCGGTGTAGCTCGGGGCGATAAAGTGGCAATCTGCTCTCCGAACGTCCCCCAATGGTTAATCGCTTTGCTGGGGCTGACAAAAATGGGTGCAATTACGGTTCCGATTGACCCGGCCGCATCCAGAGACAGTCTGCTGTACATCCTGGAGCAATCGGAATCTTGCGGCCTCATTGTGGCCGGCGATATGGATGATAAAAAAATGGTAGATATGGCCGGGCAAATCAAAAATGACCTGCCGGCTTTAAGTCATCTTTTTGTGATCGGCGATTCAACCGACCCAGACACGGTTACCTGGAAGGAGTTGATTGCCGGAGGCGATGCAGTATCGCGGGATACTCTGGCTAAAACAGCAGCAGCGGTCCAGCCGCAGGATCCGGTGGCAATCATGTACACCTCCGGCACCACCGGGCAACCCAAAGGCGTGGTGCTGGACCATGCGGGACTGGTCAACAAATCGATAGTCGCAACGGAACGTCAGGGGATCACGGCCGAAGACCGGCAGTGTCTGTTTTTCCCCCTGTTTCACATGTTCGGCAATACCTGTATTGCACTGGCGGGGTTTTTAAGAGGTGCCGCCCTTGTCATGCCCGGCAGGTCGTTTGACCCCGCCCGGATTCTGACGGCCATACCCGCTGAGAAATGCACGGCGATTTACGGATTGCCCAGCATGCTGATTGCGTTAGTCGACCATCCGCATTTTCAGAAAAGCGACTGGGCCTCGCTCTCTAAAGGTATAATTGGGGGCGCCCCCTGCCCCATGGAATTGATGAGAAGAATCGTGGAGGATATCGGTGTCTCAGATATTACAGTGGCCTACGGCATCACGGAAACCTCTTCCTGGATCACCATGACCCATCCCGCCGATCCGATTGAACTGCGGGTATCGACCATTGGAACAGCCCTGGCCTGTAATGAAGTGAAAATCGTCGATCCCGCTACCGGCGACGCCCTTGATCCCGATCTTCAGGGTGAACTGTGCACCCGGGGATTTCTGATGAAAGAATATTACAAAATGCCGGGAGCGACTGCGGCCGCTGTCGACCGCGCGAAATGGTTTCACACCGGTGACCTGGGCGTCATGGATCAGCAGGGTTACATTAAAATTACCGGCCGGGTAAAGGACGTGATTGTGCACCGGGGCGCTGAAATATATCCCGTGGAAATTGAGGAAGTCATCTATCTGCTGGCCGAAGTCTCAGAAGTCCAGGTTTTCGGATTTAATCTGCCCGGGGCACATAAAGGACAGGAGATTGCCGCCTGGATTAAGCCGAAAGAAGGATCTGAGCTTTCCATCGACACTGTGGCCGCCCATGTTCGAGCCCATTTACCGGAAGAAAAAGTTCCGCAGCACTATAAAGTCGTAACCGAATTTCCCATGACCGGCAGCGGCAAGGTACAAAAATACAAAATGGCGGAAATAGCATTATTGGAAGGCGGAAGTGGGAATGCGGAATTCGGAAAAACTGAAGTTGGGAAGGTGGGAAGGCGGAAAAACTGAAGGTAAGAAGGTGAGAAGTTGGGAAGTTGGGAAGTTGGGAAAAGAAAAGCGTAGCGCATAGTAGAAAGAACTGAAGGTAGGAAAGTGAGAAGATGGGAAGGTGAGAATGTTACGATTGCGGAAGGCGGATTTCGGATTGCAGATTGCGGATTAAATCGGCAAAACGCGCGGGGTCTAGCACATTATAATAGTTGATTATTTGATTCAACCAACTCAATAAACTCAACAAACTCAATCGACTCAACAAACTCAATCAACTCAATTATTTAAATGATCTCAACGAAAACAAGGAATTTACTGCTTTGGGCAATTTAAGTGATTTTTCTCTTAAATATCGGTTATTTTTAAAAACTTATCAGTGGCGGCGCATTGATCCGGTGCCGTGGACACCCTTGAAAAAACCCCTGGCTGAATGCCGGATGGTTCTGGTATCGAGTGCGGGTATCGTTACATCACAACAAAAGCCCTTTGATAGCTCCATTCGCGGCGGTGATCCGAGTATCCGTGAAATCCCTTCCGATGTTGATGTATCCGATTTGACCGAGACCCATCGCAGCGATGCTTTTGACCATGCGGGTATCCGGCTGGATCCGAACCTGGCCTTTCCGGCCGACCGCTTGCGGGAATTGTCGGCAGCCGGAGTAATTGGCTCTCTCAATCACCGGTATTTATCGATCATGGGATCAGTTACCGCCCCCGGACGTCTGATAAAAAGAACCGTACCCCAGATGGTGCCCAAATTAGTTGAAGATCAAGTCGACATTGCGCTTCTGATTCCCGTCTGACCGATATGCAACCAGACCGTGAGTCTGGTCGCAGCCGAACTGGAACGTCAGGGGATATCGACAGTCGTAATCCAGTTGTTGCGTCTGGCAACCGAAAAGGTTAAGCCGCCCCGGGCGTTGTTTGTTCCATTTCGCCATGGCTACCCGCTGGACACACCCAATGATCCCGCAAAACAGCGCGCGGTGCTGCAAGCGGCCCTGTCGCTACTGGAGGACGAAAGTATAAAGCCTCCGGCGATTGTGGATTACGAATTAATCCGCCTTGAGAAATGATACATCCAGGGTTGCAAAATATTTTCTTTAAATGAACAAAGTTGTTTGATCGACCGTGCGGCGGATTAATTGTTTTATGCTGCGCATATTTTTTATGTTTTTCCAATTTGAACTTAGTGCTAAATGTCGCCTCGAGCCCAGGGAACCGGCAACCAAAACCGCAAAGGAGGTCGCCTTGAATTTCAAAAAACTCGAGTTCTCAAATGCCGCCGGTCAGAGGCTGTCAGCCAGAATTGATCTGCCTGAAGGCCAGAAGCCTGTTGCCTACGCCCTCTTTGCCCATTGTTTTACCTGCTCGAAAAATATCAAAGCCATCAGCCATATCAGCCGGGCGCTGACCCGTGAAGGGATCGCCGTACTGCGTTTTGATTTTACCGGGCTTGGTGAAAGTGAGGGGGATTTTGCCGACACTAATTTTTCATCCAACGTGGATGACCTCGTGACGGCTGCCGAATTTATGGCTGACAACTATCGTGCACCGAAAATTTTAATCGGCCATTCCCTGGGCGGGGCAGCGGTTCTGCAGGCCGCTGCAAAAATCCCTTCCGCAGTCGCCGTGATCACGATTGCGGCACCGGCTGATCCCGGCCATGTATCTCACGCCCTGGGCGATTCCAAAGAAATCATTGAACGCCGGGGAGAAGCCAATGTTGACCTGGCAGGAAGAACTTTTAAAATTAAAAAACAATTTCTTGACGATCTTGGGTCGGTTCGGATGCAGGAAACCATACGGAATTTGAATCGTGCGCTATTAATTTTACATTCACCGGTTGATGACGTCGTCGGTATCGAAAATGCAGCTAAAATTTTTCAAACTGCACGTCACCCCAAGAGTTTTATTTCCCTGGACAGCGCCGATCACCTGTTGATGGATAGGCAAGACTCTTTGTATGCGGGTTCCATCATCGCAACCTGGACCCTTCGGTACTTGGATACCGAACAGCCTGCGGGTATGAAGTAAAAATTATCCCCCGGAGTAAAAGAAGAAGGTACTCAGAGAAATGCCTAAAATGCCTAAAATGCCTAAAATTGCGGTATTCTGTCGATTTTAATGAACCTGTCCGCAATAAGCTGCGGCGTACCAAGAAGTTGATTTCTCCTATCCGATAGCAGCCGGCTAGGGCAATTAAACTCCAAAAGAGATTAAGTTGGAAACGCAAGCTACGTAAGAATTATGTTTTTGATTTCCGGTATTTTATACTCCAAATGTCCGTTTATAAATAGACGTAGCGTAGCGACACCATAATTTTAGGCATTTTAGTGCATTTTAGGCATTTTAGGCAATTTCCGGTTTATTAGGAGACCTATAAATGAAAGATGAATCAACAATCGACTACTCGGCCCTGGATCGACCGGAAGTCCTTACGTTTTTGTTTCATCCACGAGCCGAATCCGGCTCACCATTTCAAGTCGCCGGATCGCAACCATCCCCTGCCGGCAGCACTGATATATTGATACCGGTGGCCGATGATGTTTCCATCGGGGCCCGTTTTCATATGGCAGAAAACTCCGGCGGCAATATCCTTTTTTTCCACGGCAACGGCGAAATAGTAGCTGATTACGATGAGCTGGGAGGCGTCTATAATCAGATGGGGATCAATTTTTTAGCCGTGGATTACCGCGGCTACGGTCGCTCCACCGGAAAACCGACCGTCACCGCCATGATGCAGGACTGTCATACCATTTTTGATTTTGTATGCAACTGGCTGCACGAAAACAATTTCCGGGGCCCGATCATCCTGATGGGCAGATCCCTGGGAAGTGCTTCCGTGCTGGAGTTGGCAGCGGCACACCGCAAATCTATCGATGGCCTCATTATTGAGAGTGGCTTTGCCTATGCCGGTCCTTTGCTGCAGCTGCTCGGAGTCCAATTAGAAATATTGGGTTTCAAAGAGGAAAAGGGATTTGGCAATATTGCTAAAATCAAAGAATTTAATAAACCTACCCTGATCATTCACGCCGAATATGATCACATTATTCCATTTTCAGATGGTCAGGCCCTGTATCAAGCCTGTCCGTCTGATAACAAGACTTTCTTAAAAATCCCCGGGGCCAACCACAATGATATTTTCATGCGCGGCGTACAGGAATACCTGGCAGCGGTTGAAAAACTGGTTGAATCGGCCCTATGAATGCGGATCGAATTAAGGGATTCAAGAATTTAGGGATTTAGGAATTGAAGGAATTCTATCTCTTTTAATTTATTGATTTTATCCTTTAATCCCTAACCCGGACAAGCCGGAATTGAAAATTGAAGATTGCAAATTGATCCGCCGGAGGCGGAGTGGATGTCGCTTCGCTCCGTCTTTTTTTAAATGGAAAGAATTCCTTAAAATATTCAATTGTTTCAAAATAGTGAAAAAATCTTAGTACAATTTTTTGCCACAAAATGCACAAAAATAACAACTAAGGTACTCAATCCCTCAATCCCTAAATGTTGTATTGGGGTGAATAGCGAAATTCGCGCTAAGATCGTATTTTCGCTCAAGTTTTTTACCACCTTAGACGATAATAATAAAGAATCCTAATTCTGCTCCAAACGGGACTATGCAGCAGTAAATTTGGAATAAATAAAATAAAGAAAAAAATGCGCAGCATAAAGAAATTAAACCGCGGGAGCTTCGAGTTAATAAATTTTTTCATTTTTCAAAGACCAAGTCACATCCCTGAATACACTATTTTTCAGGGCGGGTTAATTAAATCCTATGAATGCTGTACTGACTGATAAATTAATACCCGGTCAAATTCTAGCCGAGGAGGTTCGGGATATAAACGGGCGACTCCTGCTGGCCAAGGGCAATCAAATCCAATCTAACCATATTCGAATTTTTAAGATCTGGGGAATTTCAGAGGTTAATGTTGCCGGGGCAGCCAGTTGCAAGGAGGAATTTGATCCCGAGCTTGACTCGGAGCTTCTCGAAAAGGCCCAGGAAAGTATGAAGATTATTTGTCGCCATGTGGATCTGGAGCATCCGGCCATAAAAGAAATATTCAAATTAGCGGTGCAATTCAGATGCAGACATGATCTGGTTGAAGTTGAAAGCAATTTGCATATCACCGAGTCGGAGTTGCCCCACCAGGCTCAAAAGCAGAATTTTATTGCTGAACTGAACAATAAAAAGATAATTTTGCCAGAAATTCCGGCCGTCGTTTTTGAGTTAAATGAAGTTATTGGCAACCCCATGTCTTCGGCCGTACAAATTGCCGAAGTGGTAAATAGAAGCCCGAGTTTAACGGCCCTGCTGCTAAAGATTGTAAATTCATCATTTTACGGCTTCCCTTCTGAAATAGACAAGGTATCGCACGCGGTGACGCTTATCGGAACACGTGAAATCTCAGGCCTTGCCCTGGGGATCAGTATTCTTTCAATTTTCAAAACCATCCCCAAAGAAATAATCGACATGTATTCTTTTCTAAAGCACAGCCTGGCATGCGGGATTTTTTCAAGGGTTATAGCAGCACATCTGAATTCGAATCAAACCGAGCAGTTGTTTGTCGCCGGATTATTGCATGATCTCGGCCGGTTGATACTTTTTATCCATTTTCCGAAAGAGTCGCACAATATCATTACCCGATCCAGAAATCGCTCCAAATTGCTTTTTGAAGAAGAAACAGATTATCTGGGCTGCAACCACGCAGAAGTTGGCAGGCAGCTCATGACACAGTGGAAACTGCCTTTAATTTTGGAAGACAACGTCTTATACCATCATAATCCATCTAAGGCTCAGCAACCGATTCCCGCGACTATCGTTCATCTGGCTGATATAATTGTTAACAGCCTGGGAATCGGCAGCAGCGGTGAGAGTTTGTGCCGCCCCTGGACAGCGCTGCCTGGCAGAGCCTCGAATTTCCCAATCAGCAGTTTTGAAAAAGTTATTGGTCAGGCGACTCACCAGTTCAAGGCCCTGGAAACCATATTGAACGTGTAAATGAACCATGAATAAAACCGCAAAAATAGATCCTGAAAATCTCCTGGCTCGGATTGAGTACCTGGAGAAAAATAGACGCCTGATCCAAAATGCACTTGAAATGGCGCTGTCACTGGGAGACTTTCAGAAGAGATATAAACAACGGCTACGATCAGAGCATATTCTGCAGGAGGCTGAAAAAAGACTGCGCTATTTGATTCCGTTTGAAGCCAACGCGTTTTATCTGGTGGATCAGGAAGAATCGGATTTTTCTCTATCTATTTGCGAACCATCGGACAAACAGCAATACATAGAAGGTCAAGTCAACTACATGATCGATGAGGGGCTTTTTTGCCTGGGCCATCCGTGAGAGACGCGGGGTGACAATTTCATCCCATGATCATTCCAAGCAGCTCATATTGCATGTGATTGCCACCTATTCCCGTATTCGGGGCATGTTCATCGGTCTGCTGCCAAATAAAAAAAATATCATCCCGGATAAGTCCCTAACCCTGCTGTCCATCATTCTGCTCAATACGGCCAATGCCCTGGAAAGTCTTGAATTTTACCGCCTGCTGCGTGATCAGAACACGACCCTGGAAAACAAGGTTGAAGAAAGAACCCAAAGCATTAGCCCAATCTGAACGGCAGCTGCAGCAGGCTATGAAACTGCAGGCCATCGGCACTCTGGCCGGAGGTATTGCACACGATTTTAACAATATCCTTTTTCCGATCGTGGGATATACCGAATTGACAATGGACGATGTTCCGGAAGACAGTCAGGCCAGACAAAATCTGGAAGAAATCCTCAAAGCCACCAATCGAGCCAAGGGACTGGTTCAGCAAATACTCACTTTCAGCCGCCAGGGAGGTCAGGAACGCAAGCCGCTGAAGGTTCAGGTCCTCATCAAAGAGGCCCTTAAATTATTGCGGGCCACCATCCCGTCAACCATCGAGATCGAATGCAATATAAATGAAGCCTGCCGCCATATCATGGGTGATCCGACCCAGATTCATCAGGTCGTTGTAAATCTTTGCACCAATGCCTATCATGCCATGCAGGAAACGGGCGGAACACTAGAAGTGAGGGTTAGAGGAAGTTGACATCAGCTATGAAAAATCAGTGGAACGGGTGGGAATGAAAGTCGGCCCCCATCTCGAATTAACGGTAAAAGATGCCGGACATGGAATGGGGACCGGATGTAATGGAGCGCATTTTTGAGCCCTATTATACCACCAAAGAACAAGGCAAAGGAACCGGCCTGGGTCTATCCGTCATCCACGGCATCATCAAAAATCACGGGGGCGATATCGGCGTCAGCAGTCAGCCCGGCAAGGGGGCCACATTTACCGTCTATCTGCCGGTAATCGATGATATTGATGTTGAGATAGAACCGATGGAAAGCGGCATCCGCGAACCGGGGTAACGAGCACATTTTATTGGTCGATGATGAAGAGCAGATTATCGACATCGAAAAGCAAATTCTGGAACGTCTCGGGTATAGGGTAACAGCCAAAACCGACAGTCAGGAAGCGCTTGAGGAATTTTCAACCCGGTCCCGAAAAATTCGACCTGGTTATAACGGATATGACCATGCCCAAGATGAGCGGGGATCAACTGGCACTTAAGTTAATGGACATCAAGCCCGATATCCCGGTGATTCTTTGTACCGGTTTTAATGAGACCATCAACGAAGAGAAGGCGCTGGCCATGGGAATTGATAGATTTGTTATGAAGCCGATAGTCAAAGATGATCTGGCAAAAACCATCCGCAACGTACTGGACACCCGAAAAAAACCTGCCGAATTAATCAGAGTTCAAAGTTGAATGTTCATTATTATTAGGCCCTTATCTGGTTTTTTCTGACAACATGTTTTAAGAAACTGAAGGTTTCAGGTGTCAGTGTTCAGGTTTCAGGATATAGCACCTCAATTCCCTGACACCCGAAACCTGATCCGCCTCCGGCGGAAAACCTAAAAACTCTGCCATTGCTGCCCCGCAGGGGCCACTTTTTCCGAGCGCTGTCTCGGAAAAAGCTTAGTCCCTTTTTATCCTCAACATTCACCGGCTCATCGTTACAAGACTCAGCTGGACCAAAACTAAAAAAAGGATTGCATACGTGATTCTCCTTTATTTTTTCGGTTCAGTAATATATTTTCAGCCACGTGGTTTGATAACTTTAATGCCGCGCATTTTTGATAAAGGAAGACCATGCATACACACAACTTTGTCGAAACTTACCAAGGGCTTGTGGGATACGGCGCAGACCGGGAAACAGATGAAAATACGCTCATATACTATCTTCAGAAATTTTCCGATGACAAATTCATGGCGTTGATCACGAAACGAATGACCGATGAGGAAATGCTGGAATTATTTAATCTGATCAATCGCCTCCTGAAGAACCATCTGATTGAGGCGGAGTATCACAAGCAGTTTCTAAAGGACGAGCACGGGGATTGACGAAACTCACAGGTGTCAGGTGTCAGGTTTCAGGTGTCAGGAACAGAGACAGAGGCGCAAGGTAGAAGGTGGAGGGTGTAAGGTATAGGGTATAAGGTAGATGGTGTGGCAGATGGTGGACGGCTCACGGCGCCCCGGTTAAATTCACTTCGCTCGATGACTGCGAAATATTTAACAGAGCAAGCAAGGCGCAAGGCTTGGGGTAAA
>PVMK01125447.1_pt1 | contig 10647 bp, 11 predicted proteins | sample 1853481 | NCBI WGS metagenome assembly PVMK01 (sample SAMN08533507, study PRJNA380276) | Marine sediment metagenome, whole genome shotgun sequencing project. | reverse complement strand
GGTAGAATTTGTCCGCCGGTGTTTCTTAGCTTTTCATGCAGAAATCGCGCTGTCACGGAAACACACCTGTAGGAGTGCCCCATGGGCGCGATTTCAGCCAACCCTGCTCGCGGGGCCTCAAAAATACAGCGGGTGCCAGCCGAAGACCGATCAGTTCGATAAACCAGGCCCGCTCCTGCAGCTAGTCCAGCAGGTCTGCCACTGCTTCTACGTTCGGGTATTTGGGATCGGGGCGGGTCGGTTTTGACGTGTCGGGTTGGGTGATTTCTACCAGCTTCGCCATTCCGTACACAGCCGCGCATTGTAGAACCGGCTGACTGGCGTCGACGAACATCGTTGTTTCCGGATCGACACCCACTTCGTCCTGCAGGGCATTCTAAACTTCCTGGTGTTCTTTGGCGTAGCCGTAATCATGTGACGAATAAACTCCATCGAAGTACGATGCCACGCCGGTGACGTCGTCTTTAAGTTCAAGCGTGTCCCGATGCGAATTCGTCACCATCAATACGCGAATATTGCTGGCCTGAACATGCTGCAGAAACTTCAAGGCACCCGGCAGGAAGCCGATGAGGTGATCCATATCGCGATGCAGTTTCAAGACATCCAGACCCAGGCGCTCGCTCCAGTGATCGAGGCAATACCACTCAAGATTGCCCTGCGTCTCGCGGAACCAACGCATCATGTTCTCCATCGCAGCACTGGCGCTCAGGTCATGGAGGGCCGCGTACTGCTCCGGAACCAGTACGCGCCACATGTAATTATCGTACGCGAGGTCAAGCACGGTTCCATCCATATCCAACATCAGGGTATCGCATTCGTTTAATGCTGTTTTGGGATCGAATATCACTGCTATATACTGCGCGGCCGGTTAGTCGTCAGGAAAGCCCAAATGTATCTCAAGGATTTGATCGAACCTATCGTTGCGTTGGCCGCTGAGGCGGGTGACGCGATCCTCGAAGTGTACGCCACCGATTTCGACGTTCAAAGCAAGTCCGACGATTCGCCGCTGACGCAGGCCGATCTCGCCTCGAATAGCCGCATTATTGCCGGGCTCGAGAAGCTGACGCCCGAGATTCCGATCATCTCCGAGGAAGTCGGTTTGCCGCCATTTGAGGAACGCTCCAAATGGCAGCGCTACTGGCTCATCGATCCATTGGATGGCACCAAGGAATTTGTCAATCGCAACGGTGAGTTCACAGTTAATATCGCACTGATCGACAACAAGCGTGCGGTTCTGGGGGTCGTACATGTACCCGTACAGCACAAAACCTACGTCGGCTGCGAAGGCCATGGCGCCGAGCTCCGCGACGGTGACAAAGAACCACAGCCCATTCACGTGGCCGCCAGCAGCGGCAGTCCGGTTCGGGTCGTAGGCAGTCGCTCACATCGAGGCGCAAGCCTTGACGCCTATCTGACGCAACTGGGTGACCATGACATGCTACCGATGGGTAGCTCATTGAAATTCTGCGTCGTTGCCGAGGGCGACGCTGATATTTATCCGCGCCTTGGACTGACATCGGAATGGGACACTGCCGCTGCTCAGGCAGTCGTGGAACAGGCTGGTGGAAAAGTCTTGCGCTGGGACGGTAAGCCGCTGTTATACAATGATAAATCGGATATTCTCAACCCCTTTTTCATCGTGATTGGTGCGCCCGATCGTGACTGGGTGGCGCTGCTGCCGGACGACGAGTAGCATGTTGTCTGACACATTCAGGCCATTCGTGACGGCAACAGAACAAGCTGCATGACAGATAAAATCGATACAGAATCGTTTAAGGAACTCGACAGACTCCGCGAGCTACGCGTGAGTCACAGGGATCTCGACTATCTGATCGATCGACTGCAACACGATCCGATGATCGACCAGTTGCGCATTCGCAGACTGAAAAAACGCCGATTATTACTGAAAGACATGATTACCAGTCTGGAAAGTGAGCTTATTCCTGATCTTGATGCCTGATGTTCTTGTCAGAATCCAGCACTGCCCCGATATGCACGTCACCTCGCTCTCGCGCCAGCTCAACCTGACGTTGTCGCTCGGCCAGCCGTTGTGCTCGATCCTCGTCGAGCTCAGCGATACACAGCGGGCAGGAAATGCCCTCTTGATAGTCCGGTGATGCGATGTCTTCACTGCTTAGCGGCCGTCGACACGCATGGCACTGCACGTAGCCGCCCTCGGCGAGGTCCCGATCGACAGCAACTCGCGAGTCGAATACGAAGCACTCCCCATCCCAGCGATGCTCTTCTTTCGGCAGTTCCGACAGGTAATTCAGAATACCGCCCTGCAGCTGATAAACCTCGTCAAATCCGAGCTCGAGCATTAGCGCCGTCGCCTTTTCGCAGCGGATACCGCCGGTGCAATACATCGCCAGCGGCCGATCTTTGGATGATTCAGCCAGTTCCTCGGCGAACTTCGGAAATTGCCGAAAACTGTCAGTGCCGGGATCAATAGCGCGATCGAACGTTCCAACTTCGACTTCATAGTGATTTCGCGTATCGATGACCAGCACATTTGGGTCCTCGATAAGCGCATTCCATTCGGCCGGCGGCACATGTGTTCCCGTTCTGACATGCGGCAGGATATCCGGCCGTCCAAGCGTGACGATTTCTTTCTTGGCGCGAACTTTCATGCGTCGAAACGGTGCCTCATTAGCCTCGGTCCAGCGCGCATCTATGTCTGCTGTCAGTGACAACCTGCTTGTGATCCACGCGAAGACCTGCCGGACGGAATCCTCGCTGCCAGCGAGCGTGCCATTGAAGCCCTCGTTTGCGACCAGAATGGTCCCAAGCAGATTTTGCTCGATACACAGCGCCAGCAACCCGGCACGAAATGTCTGCAAATCGGAAATGTCCAAAAAACGATAAAACGAAACGACCTTCATTCTTCAGCCTGATCCTCAGAAATCGTCAATGATAAAATACTGTGGCGTATCTCTTCGCCAAGCACGAGCCGCGCATCGGCGCCGATATCGACAATACCGTCATCGAACTCCAGATTTCCATCCGCGTTTCTACGTAAGACATCCTGGAGTCGAAGTTGGCCAATGAAATCATGGAACAGCGATTTGTTGAAGAAATCCGGTGAATGCAGACCGTAAATCATCGACAAGCGCTCGGCGCTGATTTGGCAAAGTCGTTCAAGTCGTACGCGAGAAAGTGTACCCGATCCGTTGTGGACCAGGATTGCGATGACCAGGTAGAAGCGCTGTAACATCGGCACCATTGCCTCTCCAAGCATCAACAACTGATACGCTTTTGCCGAACCGGCCGGCGGCCGCACCAGCATCTTCTTGTTCTTGCCGTGTGTCAGCAGACCCTGATCCGTCAGTGCACCAATGGCCTCGGTTGTTACGTCATCAATGTCTTCGTAGTCCCACTTCAGATACAACTCTTTGTGCATGAATGGATAAATCAGACGAATCAGTCGCTGCAGTTCCGCATGTTCAAGTTGCCGGCCCTGAATAAAGCAACACGCTACCGATGCCGGAATCGACAACAAATGCAAAATATTGTTACGGAAATACGTCATCAGGACAGCCGTGTGCTCCGTCATGTGAATTACATCGCCCATTGGATGCGATGACCGGGTTATGACATCGAGTTTTTCACCGTGCGCGATAATTTCGGCCGGACTCCAATCCGGAATCGTTACCGAGTCCGAATAGCGGAAACGCTTCAGAAGCTCAATACTTAGCTGTAGCTGGCTCTTGAGGTCATTGGCGCCAATTTTCTGTTTTGGTGTCGCGAGCAACACATAAGCAAGCAAACTAATCGGTGTAACGGCGGCCGCCGAATTGATGCCGCCCATGATGTCACGGCCGAGTTCGTCTGTGACTTCACCCAGCCACGGCGGACGATCGCCGTTCTCGGGAGCATCGTCACGCCAGCCCGGCCGCATCTTGTCGAGCATGGGTTCAAGATCAATCGGCTCTCCGATGTTTACGTAGACTTTGCCAAAATTCTCACGCAACGACTTAATCGACCGAAGCAAACCGAACACTGACTCCTTCTTTTTGGCCGCACCGCTCATTTCACCAATAAATGAATCACCTTCAATCAGTTTTTCATAGCCAAAATAGACAGGCACGAACACGATCGGCCGTTTCGGATCTTTGATATAGGAATTGACCGTCATCGCCAGCAATCCGGCTTTCGGTGCGAGTAATCTGCCCGTCCGACTACGTCCACCTTCAACGAAGTACTCGATCGGATAGCCACGTACCAGAATCTGATGCAGGTAAGCGTCGAATACAGCAGCGTAAACACGGTTTCCCTTAAAGCTGCGACGCAAATAGAACGCACCGCCGCGGCGCAAAATTCCGCCGATCACCGGCATATTCAGATTAACCCCCGCAGCCACATGGGGAAGATTCAGCCTTTGCTCATAAACGATATAGCTAAGCAACAGGTAGTCGATATGGCTGCGGTGACACGGTACGTAGACAACCTCCCGATCCTTCGCGACTTCGTGCAGGCGCTCGGCATGGTTGAGTTCGATGCCGTCGTAAATATGGGTCCAGAGCCATTTGAGAAACCGGGCAACGATGCGAATCGTCGGATGTGAAACATCGGCTGCGATTTCTTTCGCGTACTTCCGTGCGTTGCGTAGCGCCTTTTCCTGCTTCGCTTTGTCATCACCGGCCTCTGCGTCAATTGCCCGCCGAACACCGGGGGCGGTGATTATTTGCCTGACCAGTGTGCGTCGATGCGACAGGTCCGGACCGACCGTTGCTGTTCGACGCTGCCGAAAATGCACTCGCAGAATACGCGAGACCTTGCGGTAAGCTACCGGTGCCTCCAGACCCTCTTGCACGATTGAGCTCAGTGGTAACACAGGGCTGTACTGCAACAGACTGTTGCGGCCATGCAAAAGGGTGGCGAAGAATTTTCGCGTGCGACCAGCGACATCCCAGGCCTCGGCAAACATCAGCTTGAACAGTGAGCGTTCCTTGTCTGGTGATCGCCCCCAGTAAATCGCTACCGGAATCAACAATAAATCCTGACAGCCCGGATCCCCGGCGTCGATTATCTGGCGTAATCGTTGCGAACCAGAGATTCGTTTACGGCGAAAAAGAAATCCTTGCCGAGGTCGCAACACGACATAGCGTCGTGACAATCGCGTTCCGCAATGATCGAATGACTCGTTCGGTGAGGGCAGCCCGTTCTGTCGGCACGCACGCTCCAGTGCCAACAGATCAGCCAGACCACCCGTCTCGAGAACGTAACAGAGCGCAGCCGAATCATCGCTGATCAGATCAGCCGGAACCTCCGGCAAAATCGCAGGCCTTGCCCATACGGCAAAAACCTTGCCAGCCAGCCAATACAGCGGCCTGAATATGAATCGCGCGATACTCATGGCGGATTAGTCTACCGAAAAGATACTTTAGTAAACGGTTGATTTTAGCAAAAAGTCAGGTTCGAAAAGCGGTGCTACGAAGCGAAGTTGAAGCGCCGCAGCAGGTCACACTATCGCCAGTCGTTCATCGTCCTTCCGCCTCTCGCAGGGCAGCATCCATGTCTTCCTTCGACTTCATTAACTCATCTTCAACCGCTTCGGCGGCGTCGAGTGACTCATGCAGCGACTTACCCATAACATCGGAAGCTTCTTCAACAGTCTCGGCCGCGCTGGAATCATCGGACGAATTGCCGCAACCAGCGAACGCCAGGACAGCAAGCAAGATCAGGTATCTCATGGTGGTTCTCCTCCGCGTAGATGTAATCATTCTTGAGAAACCGTGCCTAGCAGCCTGCTAGAAACAACCTCAGGTATGCATTGATCTCATCGATATTGTTGGTCAGTCGATGATCGCCGTTAACGACGTGCAAGGTCGCCGCGCACCGGCCGGCGAAGCGAATACTGTTTTCGACTGGAACAATATCATCACCCCACCCGTGCACGATGCATATGGGTATTTGCGGCGCGTCCGGGGTCAGCTCCTCATAACCCTCCATGTAATACGCCGGTGCGAGTACGAACAGACCTGCAACGTTCAATACGCTGGCAGCGGCGGTCGCCACGTGACCACCCATGCTCGAACCGATCAGGATCAATGTATCCTCGATATCCCTGCACTCACGAATCAGCTTGTCGACTCGCTCGGTGGGATCGACAATACCCTGATAATCAATACTGTCCGCCTGATATCCGAGCCCCCGAACGACATCAGCCATGGCACAAATCTTGGTACCCCAGGGACCGCTCTCCTGGCCGTGTGAAAATATTACTGTGGTCATATCATAATTCCGTCGCCTGTATCACAGAGCTCTTCGATGTGCCGAACAAGCAACCAGTCCCGGTCCTGGCCCCAAACAACGAACTCTCCCAAGCGCAGGCTAGGTACTCCCCACGAACCTGATGCCATCATTGAAGCATGATTCTCGTCCACCTCGAGCCGCCAATCATCATTCGCCATAGCCGTCGTCACGTCGGGCCAGAACAAGCCTGTTCTACCGGTCACTTTGCGCATGCCACGATCAGTACTAACGTCGACCGCTTGTGCCCATATTGCCTCGCCCGCATTCAGCAGGAAATCGCGTTCTCGTTTCTCGTCAGCTGCGTAAGCAAACACCGCCAGGCAGCGCTCAACGCCGGCACCTACCGGATCGGCAAAGCGGCCGAACGGGATGTTCATGCGTCGTGCTTCTCTTGCCGCGTCGGTCATAATGTAAATCTGCTTCGGTCGCGGCACCTGCATACCGCGCATAACCATCGGCAGAACCGGTCGTATTTTTAGCTGTAGACCAAACGCGTCGGCAATCGCGTAAACGCGCTGCAAACTCAGATAAGAATATGGACTCCGAAATGAGAAAAAGAACTCCAGTGGTGGCAGGTCACGCGCAGCCGCCGGCGGCGTTACCGGCAACGACATGTGCATTGACTGACGCACCGATGCAAGTTGCGCATGCTGCGTTGCTTCGCGCCGCGCACCCAGCGCGTCCAGTCGTTCTGTCAGATAGTGCAAGCGATCAACGCCCCAATACCATTCTCCGCCATAGTGAATCGTCGCAGCATTGTAGTGCCCGAGTTTTTTCGAGGTGCCGCTGGTTCTTGACTAACATCGTGTCGCCGTCGACAGGGTGATCGGTATCCCGTGCCCTGCGTCCGACCTCTGCACTATCACCTCGCCAATACAACTCGATGACTTGTAGCAATTCGACATCGAACTCCGGATTGCCAGCTTTACTCGCGAGCATGTTGATAAGCGCTTTGCGATATTCAACTGGTGGCGCCTGCCCTTTGTCGAGGAACGGAACGCCAAGCTCCAATGCGAGTCGCGCACAGTCTTCCTGTGCATATCGAGCAAGCATATCGGGTCGTGGGCGATAGGCATCATCGAGCGCCTGCGTCAGATACAGACGCAACTGAATATCATAGTGTTCTACCAGGGCCGGCAAGTAGCAGCACAGCAAATAGGAATACGGGTCGTCCAATTCGACAAACACGGATACCCTGTGTGGCTGCATCAAGAGACGCCTGCGCGCCGCCGCGATGCGTCGCTTTGCGGTCTGCATTTGCGGGCTGACCAGCCACTGAATCCGCCGCGAGCGTATTTTGCTAATGAGTGTCACTCTTCGTCCCACGCTGACGACGGCTTCCATAGCAACTCATCCAGATCCGGTTGCCAGCGATATTTTTGCATATCAACACGGCCAGCGAGCACAGCGACATCTTCTTTCAATAGCCGTTTGCACTGTTCGTCGAACGGACTCGTATCTTTTTCGAACGCAATTTTTCCGGAAGCGGTAATTACCCTGTGCCACGGCACGTCATGCTGCTTCGGTAGCTGCCTGAGCGCATACCCCACTTGTCGCGCGCCACGTGGAATGCCAGCAATCGCGGCAATCTGTCCATAGCTCGCAACAGCTCCTTTCGGGATATCCCGAATTGTTTCCCAGATTCGTTGTATGCGAGCTTGGCGGTCCATGTGTGCTCTCCGGTCACCGAATCCCCAAACGAAGTCGAATTTCCCGTCTCGCGTCCCGTAATACCGTATCCCGGTCCAGGCTATCGAGAATTTGTTGTACGACGAGTTTCGGACCTCCGTCGCCCCATGACTTGCCGTCCGCGAGATATTCCGCGGCGACCCGACCGACGACATAGGTACTGTAGTAGGCAATCGCTCCCTGCGCACCTGCAGTCACCAGCGTCGAAAGCCCGGCTGTACCGACTTTAAGTGCACTGGATACGAAGTGCAGTGCCCATACCGTGCCCATCAGCGCAGCAGATTCCACGACGATTACTTTAACCAGCGAGCCCGCCTCTTTCTGACTCAGCGGCAGGTCATAAACACGCGACAGGTGTACAACCATGGCGACGTCGATAAAGGCCGCAGCGAACAGGTCGGCTACCGGTATGGGGTTAAAAGCGACCGCAACACCTTTTGCGACACAATACGTACGCACCAGATTATCGCCAATCTCACGACGCGCGGCGAGAATTCGGCGACCGACCTGATCGCTCAGATCGGATGCAAACAGACTCGCGTTGAGCGCAGCAAGTGTCTTGCCTTCGGCGTCAAGAATTTCCCACAGGCGAAGACGCAGGACTGATATGTCAGGATCGCGCGCCCTTTCGGTTGCTGTTTCTTTGCCGTCCGGATCGACCTCGATGACCGTCTGCGGCCTCGGTTGCGCAGCCACTGCGATGACATGATTCGCCTCTACAATTCCCTGCGTTTTTTCGCGCACCGACTGCAGCAACTCAACGAGCTCGCTCTCGGTAAACAGGTCGCTCTTGTTTAGCGCGATTAGTACCGGACGACCCTGCGCCAGCAAAGTTCGCAGCGACGACATTTCCGTGTCGGTAATGTCGCCGTCCAGGACAAATATCACCAGATCGGATCGGCCCGCAACTTCTTTGGCGAGTTGCTCTCGATCTTCACCACCCGCCTCGTCCAGTCCCGGGGTGTCGATGAGAAAGACACCACCGACATCCACCTCACTCCACGGCTGCATTGAAGAGTGGCGTGTCTCGCCATGTAATGGGCTAACTGTGAAAGCATCGTTACCGATCAGTGCATTCAGCAGCGAAGACTTGCCGGTACTGACACGACCAAAGACTGCGAGATGCAGGTGACCATGCTCAAGCTTCTCGAGCATGCCCTGAACCGCTTCATAGTCGTGCGTGAGTGACTCGCGAACGCCCGCAGGCAGCCGTGAGTCATCAATAAGTTCGTGCAGACTTTCGCGAGCAAGCGTCAGATGGTCATTGCCACCGTCGCCATCAGGCTTAGTCGGCGCGTGGCTTTTCGTCCAGGGCCATTTTGGCAACGCGGCGAAAGCCCGTTTCAATATGTTCACTAATGCCTTCCTCAAATTCCTCAGCAGCGGCTGCCGGCACGAGTTCACCGTGCCGCGACAATGTAAGAACAAGACTTCGACCCAACGCATCGAAAAGCAGGCCGTATGCAACCGTGTGAACCAGGCCACCGGCGACAGTACCAATACCTGGAAACGCTTTTAAACCGTTGCCCGCCACTGCGAGCGTTAGCGGCAAAGTTCGCCCTACGCGACTCTGACTCAGTGACAAGAATTCTTCGATGTCGAGGTCACGTGGTGATGCGCCATATAGCTTGCACAACTCTTGCGTCATCGCCGTTCCGACATACCCCTGAATCAGGATGTCGGTCCCCGGACTAACCGCCGCGAGTGCGCCGATGACTGCCTTGCGAGTGGCGTTGCGAATGACCTGCTCAGCGCGTTGAATTCTATATTCTGCCTCAGCCTCCGCGAGCTTGTCGGCCGCCAGTCTGAACACAGCGCGATCCCGATTACCCGCCAGCGGCTGCGTAACGTCATCCAGCAGGCGATTGATTGCGACGACAAGCACACCTATGTCGGCCGGTCGCTGACGACGGCTAACGGTCTCTGCTCCGTCAGAACCGCGTTCAATGACATCAACCTCACCACCTGCGGATACGGCGACAACTCGATCACGCTGTAGCTCTCCGCCCATGCTGTCGACATGCTCCAGTAGTCGCTGCAACAATGCCGCTTGTTCCTCAACGTCAAAGCGGTCCGCCTTGTTCATAACAAGCACCAGCGGCTTGTCGAGCGCCAGCAGGTATTCAACCGCCTTGCTTTCGGCTCGCGTCAAATCTCCATCACATACATACATTACAACGTGTGCTCGCCTCGCCTCCTCTATCGCCAACTCATCAAAACCGTCCTCGTGTCCATCGGTGCCCGGAACATCTGTCAGCAATATTTCGGCGCCGCTGTCATTGCGCCAGCGATAGTGACGAATATCGGCGGTTGAGCCACCAACGACATTTACCTGTACGTTTGCCTCCGGAACGAGCGCCTTGATCAACGAACTCTTGCCGGTGCTGATTTCCCCAAAGAAACATAAGTGAATCGCGCCAGCTTCCCGGCGTTGAGCCAGTTCTTTGAGTTCTTCCTGAGCTGCACTGACGTCGACACCGGAAGCTTCTGCTTTGCGCAATCGTTGTTCAATGTCGCGCTGCGTGAGTTTTCGTGCAACGGGTGGGTTGATTGCCTCAATCTTGCGACGAACAACCAGCCGCCAGACCAGCATGATTGCCGCGAAGATCAAGACACCGATCAGGGTCAGATAGCCGTACAACAACACTCGCGGTCCCTGCACAAGCCGGTCCCAGACGTTCAGCGCTGACTCGGTGATGAACA
>PVMK01120336.1_pt1 | contig 10652 bp, 10 predicted proteins | sample 1853481 | NCBI WGS metagenome assembly PVMK01 (sample SAMN08533507, study PRJNA380276) | Marine sediment metagenome, whole genome shotgun sequencing project. | reverse complement strand
GATTGGTCGAATGGGGGGCTGCATGATTCTTTCCTGCTGAGTGGACGATCGGTGCGGCGCGTGCGTTCGAGATCGGTCCGTGCCAATCTCGTTCCGATCGTCTTGCGCCACTGTTCGGCGGGCGTTTCGAGAAGGCTGCCTAGCGTGCCGACGATCCCGGCGTTGTTGAACATCACATCGAGCCGACCGAAGTCCTGAATCGCTAGCGCGATCGCGGCGGCAATCTCGTCTTCCTCGGTGACATCGACTCGAGCGAAGCGAGCGACCTGACCGAGCTCCTCCGCAAGCGCTTTCCCCTTGTCCTCCTGGATATCGGCAATCACGACTCGCGCGCCTTCCTCGCAGAAACGCCGCACCGTCGCCTCGCCGAGTCCACTCGCCCCACCCGTGATGACTGCAACCTTGCCTTCGATCCGACCCATCGTTCTTCCTCCGCGCTCGAGCGAGCTCAATTTTCCAATGGCGACAATGACGAACTGCGATTCCTGGATTCCGAATCGATCCCACCCGACCCGAGGTGTCGCGTCCAGGCCATCCTAGCAGGATCGCCGACGATTGATCGACCAGCGCACACCAACGCACGACAGGTCCTGTCGCCTATCCGATTCGCCGAAAAATGTCATAACATGACGTGAGGACCGAGATTGGCCGGAACCGATCTCGAACGCGCGCGCCACACCGATCGTCCACTCAGCAGGAAAGAATCATGCAGCCCCCCATTCGACCAATCCAAATGGCCTATTTCGTGACGGATATCCGCGCCGCGGCCCGTATGGCCAGTGAATCCCTCGGCGCCGGACCCTTCTTCGTATTCGATCGAATCGAGCTCGCCTGGGGTCGGCACCGCGGCCAGCGCTGCGACTTCACGCATTCCTCGGCCTACGGTCAGTGGGGCGACCTGATGATGGAGCTGGTTCAACAGGATGTGGAAGGCCCGTCGCCTTTTCGAGATCTCTACGGCCCGGGCGAAGAGGGTCTGCATCACGTCGCGAGCTTCGTCCCGTCGCTCTCGGAGGCGATCGAGTCCTTGAACGGCGCCGGCTTCGAACTCGCAACGCGCGCACTGACCCGCAACGGCGAGACGGAGTTCGCATTCATCGACACATCCTCGAAACTGGGTCATATGCTCGAACTCTACGAAGCAAGCGACACACTCCGTGGCTTCTACGATTTCGTGCGAAATGAATCCCTGAACTGGGATGGTCGGAATCCCGTGAGAGCCCTCTGAATCGTCGGGCGCTTCGGTACAACACGAACCGCCGCGACGCTGGCAGATGTGGCATGGTCTGCATGACAAGGAGGAACCCCATGCTCGAAAAGGGATTCTTGATTCTGACAGCGGTCGTCTGGGTACCCTACGGCTTGATGTGTTTCCTCGATCCCGCTGGGCTCGCCGAATCGACCGGCGTGGTCGCTTCGACCCCCACCGCGTCGACCGAAATCCGCGCAATGTACGGCGGGCTGCAGACCGCAATCGGTGCGCTCGCACTGGTCGCGATCTTCAAGCCCGAACTCGTCAAGAGCGCACTCGTCTGCCTCGCCACGCTCTCGGTCGGGCTCCTCACGGCGCGCTTGCTCGGACTGGCAATCGACGGCGGCTACACTTCCTACACCGGCATGGCGATTGGATTCGAGATCTTCTTCTTCAGCAGCTCCTCGTTTCTGATAGGCCGACGTAGGGAAGCCACATGATCATACATTTCTCACAGTCGTCCCATTCCAGAGGTCCGATTCTGCGGCATTCGCCGACGGGGCGGTTATAGTTCTGGCATGCCTTACTCACTCGACCTCGATCCCGACCAGCTCCTGACAACGACTCGTGCTGTCAGGAGGCGCCTCGACTACGACCGTCCCGTGCCGCGGGAGCTCGTCGAAGAATGTCTGGAGATCGCCGTTCAAGCGCCTAGCGGATCCAATTCCCGCGGATGGCATTTTGTGCTCGTGGGAGACCGCGAAAAGCGTCAGGCCATCGGCGACCTCTATCGCAAAGCCTTCGACGAGTACCGGACCATGCCGTACTCCGCTCATGCTCTCGCCGAATACGCAAAGGAGACAGAGACCGGCACGATGAACGCTGTCGTGTCCTCCGCCGAGATGCTGGCCGAGAACCTCCACCGCGCACCCTGGCTTGCCATTGCGTGCCAGACGGGACGCGTACCGATCGTCGAAGGCCCGATGGGGCACCTCATACAGGCTTCCGCGTGGGGCTCGGTCGCGCCGGCGTTCTGGTCGTTCATGCTCGCAGCGAGAGCGCGTGGGCTCGGGACGGCGTGGACGACCCTGCACCTGATGTACGAGCGCGAGATCGCAGACCTGCTCGGAATCCCCTTCGACGAAATCATGCAGGCCGCACTTTCGCCCGTCGCATTCACCGTCGGCACTGATTTCAAGGCTGCGCAGCACCGGAGCCTCGAGGGTATTGTTCACATCGACGGCTGGTAAGCGCAACCGAGGAGCGAGCCTATGGAATACCAGCAGATCCTCACTCGCCTCGAGGACGGCGTCCTCATCCTCACTCTCAATCGCCCCGAGAAGCTGAACGCCTGGACCCATCAGATGGCGGACGAGCTGTGTCACGCCATCCAATTCGGGAACGAAGACGAGAACACGGACGCCATCGTCGTGACTGGAGCCGGCCGTGCCTTTTGCTCGGGGGCGGACGTGAAGGCGCTATTCAAGACCCAGGCCGACGGCGGAAAGATCGAGCGAGAAAACAACCAGACCCGGCCTTGGGTCGACCTCCTGCGCGAATCCAAGCCGATTGTCGCCGCGATCAACGGCATCTGTTTCGGTGTGGGGTTGAGCCAGCTCATGCCGATGGACGTGCTCGTCGCTTCGAAGGACGCAAAGCTCAGCTTCCGATTCATCAAGATGGGCCTGGTCCCCGAGCTCGGCAGCTCCCACTTCCTGGTCGCCCGCACCAGCTTTGGACAGGCGAGTAGACTGATGCTCTCGGGTGATGTCGTGAACGGCGAGGAGGCGGGCCGAATCGGACTCGTAGACATTGTGACCGAGTCCAACGAGCTACTCGACGTCGCGTGCCGAACGGCCAGGTCCATGGGCCAGAATCCGCCAGCAGCGGTTCTCGAGGTGAAGCGGCTCCTCACGGAAAATATGTCAGAGGTCGATCTCGACGTCGTACAGGGCCGGGAGCTCGCAGCCCTGACGCGGAGCTACAAGACACCAGAACATCTTGAAGCGATCGACGCTTTTCTCGAGAAGCGCGAACCCGATTTCAAGCGAGCCCGACTTCAAGAAACAGGCGCGCCGCGAGCATAGCTGACGCGCTATTCGTCGGCGGAGGCCATTCCGCGTCGGGTCACTCGATCCCCGGCTACCCAGCCGCAGAGCTGCGGATCCGCTTCACGCAGCTCGCCCTCGATCCATCGGCCATCCGAGTGGAACAGGCCCTGCTTGTCATCGATCTCCACTCGAATATTGCCCTCGGGCGTACAGATATAGAGAGCTCCACCAAAAGGATGTCTCAGCCCACCGCTCATTTCGCACCCGCTTTCTTCTCGCCTTCTTCGATGAACTCGCCCAACCGATGGTGCAGCCATCGTACCTTCGATTCCTGGTAGCTGGCGAGCGTCACGCCGGATTTGTATGTCGACTCCAACCCTAGCTGGAGCTTCGGCATGTTGAAGAAGTCCTGATCGAAGACCTTCCCCAGGAACCCTACGGCGCTCGACCAGGACTCATCATCCGCGAGCCATCGCAGCGTCGCCGGCGGCGGTCGCTCTCCCTCGAAGGGCGCGAGCATGATGCATTCCATGATCGCCGAGCGATGATCGTTTCCGTTCGGTCGGAAGCGGTAGACAATCTGGTTGAATGCGGCCCAGGGATGAAAATTGGGGAAAACCGTATAGTCGATACTGTCCACGAGTTCCGCATCACAGAGGTCATCAACACGCGAGCCGGCGGTCCCGCGAAGCGCTTCTCGCATGCCCGCCGCCCTGAAGGCGCGAACGGTCATGTCGTCGGGAATTTCGGGAACCGGTTCTCCCTCACGAAGATCCATTGCATAGCCGAGCATCTGCTCCTTCGTCGGCTCTTCCTCGAGAAGCGGGCTGAAGGTTCCCCCCGGCGTGATCACGCGAGCACAATTTCGCCAAACATCGACCTGGGAGTTCGTGTCACCGAGGGTCATCAATACCTGCGGATGGGTCGCGTTCACATGATAGGCCTCGCAGAAGGCCTCTTGCGCGATCTTCCAGTTCGCCTGGACTGTCTTCGCCGTGTGGGATGCGATGTAGAGGTCCTCGAGCGGCCAACGCTGGAACTGCCTCTTGATATCCTCGATGAACTCGTCGAAGGGCTCACAATTTTGATCCGGATTGATGAAGATGAAACCCGCCCAGGTCGCGACGGGAATCTCGGGCAACGAGAACTCTTCGTCCTCGATGTGCGGGAAGTCCCAGCGGGCGGGCACGTCCTTCAGCTTCCCATCGAGGCTCCAGCAGAATCCGTGAAAGGCACAGCGCAGCTCAGACACGCGGCCATCGTATTCCTTCAGCAATCGCCCGCGATGTAGACAGGCGTTCGGGTAGGCCTTGATCGCACCGGACTCCGTCCGCACCACGAGGAAGGACAGACCCGCGATGTCGTATTTATAGTAGTCACCCGCTTCCGGGATCTCCTCCTCACGGCAAGTGTATTGCCAGACGCGGCGCCAGAGAAATTCGACCTCACGGTCGAACCATTCTCGCGATGTATAGCGCTCGTTCGAGATATCCTCGTTTCCGAAGTCCATCGGAGATTCCAATCGAAGAACATCCGGCACCTCGTGTGTATCCTCGTCGAGAAGTTGCTGATAGGTAATACCAGGAGATCGAGTCATCGTCTTGGGGTCACGGAGCGTGGGCTCGTTCTTCATAACATCTCCAATGGTGGATGGCGCCCAAGGCTAGCGAAACGAGATCGGTTGTCGCGTGCCGTACGAATCGACCATTCCGAGAGCGGCGCCTGACCCCTGGATTCTGTCACCGTCTCCCTTTCGCCATTCCTCCCGCCCGACTCGGCCGCCAGGCCAGATCGACGTGCCGCTGCAGAATCGCAACCGAATTATGTTAGATTGATCAGTCGCACTCGGACTCGAGGGAGTACGTCTCCATGGCCCAGAACGACACGATGCCGAACCACCCGTTCACTGAATGGGAGGTCAAATCGCGATGACGCAGGAAGATGTACCTGAGTACCACAGGGCAGATCGACAGAGGGGGAACGGATCTACCCGCTGGCCCACCGACGGAGAGAGGCTCCGAGTCCTGGTCGTCACACGTGGACATCCCTTCGCGCGTGAGTCCCCTTCTTCGCCGTCTTCGAACGAAACCACGAAATCGAATGGGCGAATGTCGAACATCCTGCGGCTCAACGATTCTTTAGACCAGAGATCGCTCGCGAATTCGACTGCTACGTACTGTACGACATGCCGGGAATCGAATTCGTACCGGGTGCGGCCCCGATCTTCTTCCCCCCACCCGACGACTACAAACAAGGCCTTCTGGACATGATGCGGATGGGATCGCCATTGGTCGTGCTCCACCACGCACTCGCAGCATGGCCAGCGTGGCCCGAGTGGGCCGAAATCGTCGGCGGGCAATTCCTCTACAAGCCAATGCCCTCGCGAGGTCACGATCTTCCTGACTCGGGATACCGCCTCGACGTCGCCCACACGATCTCGCCAGTCTCCAACCATCCAATCACCGACGGCATCGAACCCTTCGAACTCGTAGACGAGCTCTACCTGGCACCCGTCTTCGAAGACTCGATCACACCACTCTTTCGTAGCGACTTCGACTTCGTCGATTCGAATTTCTACTCGGCGAGCCGAGCGCTCGAGGGGAAGCTCAACTGTCGGGACGACTGGTCACACCCGCCCGGGTCGAACATCGTGGGCTGGGTGAAGAACTACGAAAGAAGCCCGATCGTCTATCTGCAATTCGGAGACGGGCCAACCGCCTACCAGAACCCTTCGTTTCAGAAGATCCTCTCGAACGCGATTCGCTGGGCCGCATCGGATTCGGCACGCGAATGGGCATTGGGGGCTACAAAGGGGACCGGTTGAGCTCGGCGCTGCCCGCACACAACGGTCACTCCGCCCTTCACCCACATCCACCCACATCGTCAAAGAAGAGTGTCGAGTTCCACGTGCTGCAGACGTGCGGCCAGGCGCTTGCGCCAGAGATCCATCATCTCCTGCCCGCGACCCTCGTCAATCTCGACGCTGTCGGTCGGCGCGAGAGATGTCAGCGTCAGCATCAGACCTCGCTGGTAGTCCCGCCAAAGGTCGTCGAATGAATAGTCCGTAACGTCGAGCTGGCAATGATAGTCGCGCAGGAGTTCGCATTCCTTGCTCGACGGGGTCTCGGGTGCCAAGGCTCCACCGAGAAAGTACGCAATGTCATAAGCCGCAGGTCCGGATCGCGTCAGCTGCCAATCTAGATAGACGCAGCCACCGCCATCGAAACACACGTTGTCCAATCGAAGATCACAATGAACCAGGGTCTTCGGGGCATCGCGGGTGAACGATTTCATCAAGGCAGCGCCGTTTGTCTCGAGCCAATCCAGATGAGGCTGCAAGTCTTGTGTTGCGATCTCTCGAAAGGCGGGCAGCGATTTCTTCAGCATTCCATGGCGCATTCGAGAATCGATATCCATGGGCAGCAGCCAGAACCGGTCTTCCAGTTCCGAAGAATTCCAGAATGATCGGTGTGTGCTGGCGATCTGTTCGAGTACCTGCGCACATTGTTCGATGGAAGCACCGATCAGCTGATCTCCCATTTCCAGGCTTCCAAGATCTTCCATGATCAGCAGATATTTTCGATTCTTTCCAGCTGCGACCCTGGCTCCCATCTTGGCGATCAGGGGAATCATGAATCTTGGCAGACCATCAAGGAACTTCAGGATCTGTTTCTGCTTTTCCGAACCGGCATCCCGATCGAAATACGAATAGAGGATCTGCGGCGTCCGGGCTGGAACCTGCTTCGCCAGGTCCTGGAAAAACATGATCTCTCGTTCGTAGACACCCAGCATTTCGCCGGTGGCCCGATTGGCCTTCTTCGGCATCTTGGCGATGACAGATGCAGGTGCATCCGGGTCGTCACTGGTCAGATGCAAACGGACGATGTCGCCCAGAAATCCTTTACCCTGGCCCAGTACCTCTCGCTCGACGGCGCTGATTGGCCATCCCAATGCCCCACTCAACCAATCGGGCGTCAACGCGTCAGGCATCTCGGGAATATGATCAATCATTGATCGACTCTACCAGGCCTATGAGCTGCGCAAGCTCGTTGATCTCGAAGTCGGGCTGTGCAGTGATTTTCAGTCCGGTGGTCAGCGGCGTGGTCACGCCTTCCTCGATGATCCGCGCGGAGCGCAATCCCGCCGCGCTGGCACCGGCTATGTCGTGCTGCAGCGAGTCACCTACGAAGAGGGCTTCCGCTACGTCGAGCCCGGCCTTCTTCAAGGCGTAGTGATAGATCTCCGTATGCGGTTTACACGACTGCGCTTCCTCGGAACTCGTCCAATGATCGAGCACCTCGTCCAGTCCGTGCTTTTTCACCAGAGGATCGAGATAGTCGTCATCGATATTGGAAACGATCGCTAGATACATTCCTCGTGCTTTTAGAGTGCGCAGCGTCTCAAGGCAGTCCTGGCGGATAGGCAAATTTTCCACCACAGCGGCGAGCTGCAATTCGTGAAATCTTTCGGCTATCTCGTCGGACACGGAAGCGTCGAAGCCCGAAGCGAATGCCGCCAGGGTCTCCAGAAACAGATCTCGATGGAGAAAATAGTCGCGCTGCGAAAACTCGCGCATCACCGCTTCACTCGCCGTTCGCCACGCCAAGCCGATTTCTCGAGGTTCAGCGTCCAGACCGATCGACCTGGCCGTCTCGAAAATCGATCGGCCCATTTGTCCGCCGCCGGCATAACTAAAGAGCGTGCCGCCGAGGTCGAACAGCATTCCTCTGATCTTCACAGCGCTACATTTCTCCTGAATCGAATCGTGAAAAGCGATCGATGGCGAGCGGAATCAACTCCAGAACCGCCCCCCCCTCAGTCGCGAATCCAACTCCCATGGAAACCGTGCGGAACGCGCCTTGGCATATGAATTTCCGCCACCGGCTCAGATGCGGGCGCGGCAGCATCGAGAATGACGAGTCGACTCGAATCTTCGGCCTTGTCGTACACATAGCCCATGGCAAATCCGTCGTCCTCCGCGGATGTTTCCGTGCGCGCGGCAAACACGAACTCGCCCGGCTGGGCGTTCGGACCAAAGTCGTGGACCTCGGTCGTTCCCTTCTCCAGATCATATCGTGTGACCACACCCGCCGCGTCCATGTCCATACCACCGCCGTCTCCGGGGCGTGGCGCGGTCACCCAGCCGTAGCGATTCTTCAGTCCGACCTTGCGGTCGTCGACACGCGGAAAGCCGTGGGACACGTCGTCGAGCGCCTCTTCCTTCACGGCGCCCGTCTCCATATCAAACGTCCAGCGGTAGAGGTACGAGGGCGCGAAGTCGTCCATTGAGTCGCGCCACATGTACTCGTGCCGGCCCACGTCGCAGACTACTTTCGAGCCTTCGACCCAGGCGTTCATGGGATGAAAGACATAACAGGGATCGATCTCGAACCAGCGTATATCGGCGTTGGTCCCGAATCGCGGCATGATGCCGATACGAGCCCCATAACTCTCGTCCCAGCCGATCGGAATCTCACCCTTGATCGCCTTCTGCAGATCGAAGGTCACCGGCAAATCCATGAAGATCGCGTGGTCCCGCGTGATCATGAAATCATGCATCATCGTCGGACCGGGGACTTCGATCTCCGAGCTGTGCGTGAGTTTTCCGTCGCTATCGAGCACGTGGTAGGTGAGATACGGAGGCAACTGCCCATAGCCGAAGAAGTGCAACTCGTTCGTTTCGGGGCACAGCTTTGGATGGGCCGTGAAGGCGGTCGTGAGCTTGCCGCCGTAGTCCAGACAACCAACGGTGTCCAAATCTCGCGTGAGCTCGTACGGGAAGTGACCTTCCTCGAGCGCCAGGATTTTCCTGGCGTGGCCGATCACGTGGGTGTTCGCGGAGCTGGCCGTGCGATCCATCATGACCTTGGGGTCCATCGCGTCGAGACCACCTTCGAGCTTTGTCGTCTTTACCCAACGGTTGCGATACCAGAGTGCATTCCCGTCTTCGATTCGAACGCCGTGCACCATGCCATCGCCAAAGAACCAATGGCCGCCCTGCCCGTCCACGGGATTCGGCGTGTTGCGCACATAGAGCCCGCTGAGCTCGGCCGGGATGCTGCCCGTCACTCGCAATCCGGTGTCAGTGAGTTCATCTTGAACCGGAGCGTAGTTGCCGGAGAGAAACCAGGGCGTTTTCTGCTCAGAATTTTCGCTTGTCATATCGTGGGCTCCCGTTCGGGTCGAGGGGTTGAATACAGACGAGCATCATACCCCTTCCAGTTTCTTCGCAAGGAAAAAATCCGCTCGAGCGCTGGAATTTCCGTCGTCAGGCCGATCTTTCCGGACCGGGTGATCGCTGAGATTGTATGCTGCCTCTGCTTCGCACGAATCATCATGCGCAGAGAGTCCCTCGTTCGACCCGTGAAGCATCGAATCGGAGTTGCAGTGAAGACCCAGCCGCTGACCCGCGCGACCCTCATTGGCTACGGCCTTGCCGATCTTCCCGTGATGCTTGCGATCATGCCGATGTCGATCTGGCTGTCGCGCTTCTATACGGGCGATATCGGCCTGAGTCTGTCGTCGGTCGCGAACATCATGCTGATGGCACGGCTCCTGGACATCTTTACGGACCCGCTTGTCGGCTACCTCAGCGATCACACCCGAACGCGATGGGGGCGACGCAAACCCTGGATGCTCGCCTCGGTCCCGCTCTTGATGATCGGCATCTACAAGATCTTCATGCCGCCCGAAGGTATTGGCGTCGGCTATCTCTTCGGCTGGATGACCGTGATGTGGCTCGGCTGGACGATGCTGATGATTCCGTACTACGCGTGGGCCGCGGAACTTTCGACGGATTACGACGAACGGACACGGATCACGGGCTGGCGAGCAGTCATGGGCAGCGTCGGAGGAATGAGCGCGCAGCTCATTCCCTTCATCGCGCTCGTTGCGTTCGGCTACGGCGGCACGGCCAACGTGATGCACCTCCTCGGCATCTTCTGCCTCCTTCTCATCCCGATCTGCGTGGGAACGACGCTCATTACGGTGCCCGAGCGCCCTCAGGAAACGATGCCTTCAGTACCGATTCTCAAGGGCTTGAGAATGATGTGGCGCAACGGCCCGTTCAAACGCCTGCTGCTGGGCTTTGTGCTGTCGTCGACCGGACTCTCGATCGTGATGCCCCTGTACATCTTCTTCGTCGAGTTCATCGTCGAAGAGCCGCCCGAGCACGTGCCCTACATGGTGTTGATCAGCAGCCTGACCGCCTTCATCGGCATCCCATTCTGGGTCTGGCTCTCCAAGCACATCGGCAAGCACCGCGCCTGGATCGGAGGCTTTCTGGTCGTCGCGGCAGTGAGCCCGATGTATCTGTTTCTAGGGCCCGGGGATTTCTGGTGGATGACGCCCGGTATCGTCATCATCGGTATTGGAACCGGCTCCTTCACGGCCCTGCCCAACTCCATGAA